>Ga0209277_10001113_pt1 | contig 13344 bp, 10 predicted proteins | sample JI81AbrownDNA_FD_187503 | JGI IMG/M metagenome (GOLD analysis project Ga0209277, IMG submission 187503) | Wastewater effluent complex algal communities from Wisconsin, to seasonally profile nutrient transformation and Carbon sequestration -... | ecosystem: Engineered > WWTP > Effluent > Algae... | reverse complement strand
GCGCGCTCGGGGTGGCATTCGTGATCACCGGGCTGCTGCCGGTGCCGTTCGCGGCCGCCTTCGCGATCGGTGCCGTGGTCGCCCCGCCGGACGCCGTCGCCGCGGTCGCGGTGGCCAGACGCGCAGGCCTACCAAGGCGAGTGGTCACGATTCTCGAAGGTGAGTCGCTGCTCAACGACGCGACGGCCTTGGTGGCACTGCGGACGGCGGTCGCGGCCCTCGGTGCCACCGTGACGTTCACCGACGTCGGCACCGACCTGGCCCTGGCCGTGGTGGTCGGGCCGTTGGCCGGTTTCATCGTGGCCAAGTTGGCGATCCTGTTGTTCCGGGTGCTGACCGATGTCTTGAGCAGCACCACCCTGACCTTTCTGATTCCGTTCGCCGCCTACGCCCTGGCGGAGAGCTTCCATGCCTCGGGGGTGCTGGCGGTTGTCGTGGCCGGCCTGATGGTGGGCCACGTGACCCCTCGCGTCCGGTCGGCGCCGGCCAGGCTCTCGACCTGGATGAACTGGGGAACGGTTCAGTTCGTACTCGAGCACACGGTGTTCCTGCTGATCGGCCTGCAGACCCATCAGATCCTCTCGGAGGCCGCCGAGTACCCGGTCTCGAACGTGAGCATCGTGCTGGCCGCCGGTGCGTCGCTGCTTGCCGTGATCGGCCTGCGGATCGTGTACGTGATGGCGATCCGTCCGCTGCTCAGCCCCCGCCACCGTTCGCTGTCGTGGCAGGAGGCGCTGATCATCTCGTGGGCGGGAATGCGTGGCGTCGTCACGCTGGCCGCCGCAATGACCCTGCCCGAGGACACTCCGCTGCGTCCGGTGCTGCTGTTGATCGCGCTGGTCACCGTGGCCGGCACGCTGCTCATCCACGGACTCACCTTGCCGCTGCTCGCCCGCCGGCTCGGCGTGCGCGGGCCAGACCCGCGTGAGGACGCGCTGCAGGAAGCCATGGTGACGCAACGGTCGGTCGCCGCCGGCATCGAGTCGCTCAAGCAGGCCGCCAGCCCGGACGAGCACGACCTGGTGATGAGCATGAAGGAGGGCGCGAAGCGACGGGTCGACCTGCAGTGGGAGCGGCTCGGTCAGTCCAGGGGCGACGAGTGCGGCGAGAGCCGGGCGATGACGTACCGGCGGTTGCGGCTGGCCGGGTTGGCCGGCGAGCGCGACAAGCTGCTCGAGATTCGTGATCGGGGCTTCGCCGACCACGAGGTGTTGAGTGCCCTGCTCACCGAACTCGACATCGAGGAGGCGAGCCTGGTCACCCGCGGGGATCGTGAACGCGAGGTTCGTGAGGCACCACCACGGGCGGTCGGCGAGGCGGCCTGCGTCCACCTGAACGAGGCTTCTGCCGACGTCGATTTCGAGGCCCACGGCGAGTGCAGCGACTGCGTCGCCGCCCGCCAGGAGCCGGTCGAGCTGCGCATGTGCCTGACCTGTGGTCGCGTGGCGTGCTGCGATTCGTCGCCCGGCAAGCATGCGTCCCAGCATTTTCGGCGTAGCGGACACCCGGTGATGCGCTCGATCGAACCCGGCGAGTACTGGCGCTGGTGCTTCGTCGACCAACTGCACGACGAGGGCCTGGAGACCTGAGCGACAGTCGAGCTGTCCCGGCTCCCCCACCGTGTTGGCCCGACCAACCGCTGGATCAGTAGAAAGTGACCGTCACCTTGGTTCCGATCAGGGCGCGGAAGCCGATGATCGTCGCCGTGCCGAACCAGCGACGACCGTTGGTGGCGGTCACGTCGAAGCGCACCTTGGTTTTCGCTGACGCCTCGACGATCGACGTGCCGATCAACTTCTTCTTGGCCTTGCTCCACTTGGCGCCGCTGCTCGTGCGGTACGAGATCGTGCTGGTGCGGAACTTCACGCCCACGGGTTGACGGAACCAGATCGCACACCCGGCCGGCCGCAGCGAGTTCTGCTTCAGGCACGACTTGTACTTGGCCGAGACCGCCTTGTTGATCGCCGACGAACCGGAAGAACTCAGCGCCAGCGTGCGCGACCCCGGGGTGAGGTTCTTGAGATCGGCCACCGACACGTTGGCCGAGCCGAACGAGTAGTACTTGTTGGCGGCCGCCACCGGATACACCCCCGGGAACAGCTGCACCAGGTTGCCCGCCGGACGAAGGCCGGCCAGCGTGACCGGAACCCGGGCCAGGGTGCTCAGGTCGACCTGGGCAGCCACCTGCTGCATGCGGAACTGACCGCCGACGTTCTTCACGGCGAACGTGGTGGTCACCGACTTGCCGCCCAGGGTGTAGGTGGCGGGCACGGTGGTCGCGTTCTGGTTGGCCACCTCGGGCACCGAGATGTCGGCGATCTTGCCTGCGGTGGCACGAGCCAACACCGAGTCGGTCAACATGGTCGTGTCGCTCGGCGCGGTTGCGGCCAGGCTCAACACGGTCTGCGCATCGCCACTGCCGAGCGCCCGCAGGTAGGAGCTGACCACGTCGGACGCCTTCTGAGTGGCCACCGAGGGCTGGGGCTGACCGTTCGACGGCGGGACGGAGGCCGGATTCGTGACCGAGGTGTTCGGACCCGGCGTGGGGCCGGTCTGGTTCGCGTTCTGCACGGCGTAGACGGTGCCGCCGATCAGGGCCACACCGACCACACCGCCGACGATGCCGACCACGGTTCGGTTCGGCTTGCGCGGTTGATTCTGACCCGGAGGCGGGGGGTAGCCCCACGGCTGCTGAGGCGCGCCGCTGCCCGGGGCACCGTAGGGGGACGACTGTCCAGGCGCCCCGTACTGAGGGTTCTGGGGTTGCTGACCGGGAGCCCCGTACTGACCGGGCGCGCCGTACTGCGGGTTCTGGCCGGGCTGCGCGCCGTACTGCGGGTTCTGGCCCGGCTGGGCGCCGTACTGGGGATTTTGGCCGGGCTGCGCGCCGTACTGGGGATTCTGGCCCCAGGCGTCCGGCACCTGCTGGGCACCCTGCGGCCAACCGGCAGCCTGCTGCGGAGCGGTCGGCTGCTGCTGGTCGGGCTGAGCTTGACCCCAGCCGGGGGGCTGACCGCCGACGGGCGGATACTGCGGAGCCGGGCTCTGCCAAGAGCCGCCGGGCTGACTGCCGAAGCTCGCCGGCGGCTGATGTGGCTGCTGCGGATCGGGGCTACCGGCCCCTGGAACCTGTCCGTCGTTCGACACCGTGATCGTCCTTTCCCCCGGCAATATTGTACGGGTGGCTAGGCCTGCTAAGGGGAGGCCACTCGGCGCTATTGTCGGCGACATGGAGGACCAACGACGGTCCGGCCGCTGGCCGGCATGGGTCTACGGTGCCGGGGACGATCCCGACCCGCGCTTCAGCCTCGCAAACGAACGCACCTTCCTGGCCTGGACCCGAACGGGCCTGGCCTTCGTCACCGCTGGGCTCGGTATCGCCGCCCTGGCCCACTTCGCGCCCTCGACGGGCAGTCGCTTCATCGTGGCGTCCGTCGTGATGCTGAGCTGCGGCGTGCTCTGCGGCTTCACCGGCTTCGTTCGTTGGGCCCGCAACGAGCGTGCGATGCGGCTGGGCGTCGCACTCATCCCGCCCTCGGTGCTACCGATGCTGTCGGTCGTTCTGTTGCTGATCGCCGGCGTCGCCGCCTTCGCCCTCATCGGCTGATGACCCCGATCGATCCGCTGAGTGTGCACCGGTCGTCCCGGGTCTGGGATTCGGGCCTGCAACCGGAGCGCACGTCCCTGGCCTGGCAGCGGGTCAACCTGGCCGGCCTGGCCGCCAGCCTGGTGTGCTCACGATTGGTGCTCGAGACCCACCCACTGATCGGCTATGCCCTCGCGGTCGTCAGCGGACTCACGGCAGCGGTGCTGACCTTCGTGCACAGCCGCCGCTTGGAGCGCACCAATGCCGCACTGATGGCGGGCGGTGCACTACCCGACGCGAAGGTGCACGTGCTGGTGCTGTTCCTGCTGGTGGTCGTGGCCCTGGCCGGACTGGTGTTCGCCTTGGCTCCGACCTTCATCGGGCCCTAGCCGGGCTGTCGTCGATTCGTGTCGTCCAGCGGCCCGAGTGCACCCGCGGTGTTCCGAGGGGCAGTATGTGCGGATGGCACAGGACTACCGGGCGCCCGCCGGTGACATCACGCCGCTCCCGTCGGCGCGCGCCGGACTGTCCGTCGGCCAGGGTGCGGCGCTGACCATCGGAGCCGTGCTCGGCACCGGCGTGATCACCCTGCCCGCCCTGGTCGCTGAACTCGCCGGACCGGCCAGCCTGATCGCATGGGTGGTGCTGATCGTGCTGTCGGTGCCGCTGGCCGGCACGTTCGCCGCACTGGGCGCCCGGCACCCCGACTCGGGCGGCGTGTCGACGTACGTGCGGCGCGCCTTCGGTGCACGCGCTGCCGCGGTCGTCGGTTGGTGTTTCTACGCAGCCATTCCGGTCGGCGCGCCGGCGGCCTCGATGATGGCAGGACAGTACGTGGCCGACGCGCTCGGTGGCGGACGGGTGACGGTGCTGCTCGCCTCGGCGCTACTGATCCTGATCGTCTGCGCGATGAACGCGGTGGGGCTGCGGCTGTCGGGTCGCGTGCAGCTGGTTCTCGCCGCGGTGCTGGCCGCCCTGATGGTGCTGACCGTCATCGTGGCACTGCCACATGCCAACCTCGCCGCGGTCGGCCCGCTGCTTCCGCACGGTTGGACGGGGGTGGTTGCGGCGGCCGGAGTGCTGGTCTGGGCGTTCGCCGGTTGGGAGGCCGTTTCGTCGCTCGCCGCCGAGTATCGCGACCCGGCGCGGGACGTGCCCCGGGCCACCGCGATCGCGCTGGTGACGGTGTCGGTGCTCTACTTCGCGCTGGCCACGACCACGGTGCTGGTGCTCGGAGCCGCTGCCGGATCGAGTGACGCCCCCCTCTCCGACCTGATGGCCATGGGTATCGGGCCTGCCGCTCGGCCCGTCACCGCAGTGGTGGCGGTGCTGCTCACCCTGGGAACCATGAACGCGTTCTTCGCGGGCGCTGCCAAGCTGGGCTCCGCCCTCGGCCGCGACGGCGCAATGCCCTTGTGGCTCGCGCAGGGCAGCAGCGCCGGAGAAGTTCCCCGCCGGAGCCTGCTGGTGGTGGGGGTGCTGTCGCTGGCTTCACTGGCCGCCACGGCGGTGTTCCACCTGGAGCTGACCTCAACCATGCTGCTGACCACCGGTTCGTTCACGCTGGTGTACCTGTTGGGCAGCGCCGCCGCGCTCAAGCTGCTGCCGCGGGGCACCTGGGCGCGCCGTGGTGCGGCCGTCGCGCTGGTGGCGGCTCTGGGACTGGCAGTCAGCATCGGGCTGCCGATGCTGTGGTCGTTCGCGGTCTCCGCCGGTGCGATCGCGTACCTGGCGCTGGTGAAGAGACGCAGGTAGCGACTTCACCGCACGTTCGACATACCGAATGGCTCCCTCGATTCCGATTTGAACGTTCCAGTCGAGCAGAATCTCGATTCGAGGGAGGAATTCGGTAGTTCAGCTGGTGGCGACTTTCGGTTGAGGCTGTGTCAGCCGGTGAGGTGATCCTGCGGCAGCACGCAGCCCACCTGGCGTCGCAGCTCGTCGAGCACCTCCATCACGGCGATGGAGTCGTCGAGGGTGAGCCGCGGACTCTCGGTCAGCCCCTCACGCAGGCAGCGTTCCACCTCGAGAGCCTGAAAATGCATGCCGCGCGAGGTGCGCTGAGGCTCGAAGCGCTCCAACTCTCCGCGCCGTCCCGGCCCATCGAAGCGTCGCACCTGGGTCCAGTTGTAGAAGGCGCCGTCGAGTTCGAGGTAGCCCTCCGTGCCGATCACCAAGCCGCGGGAGGGACCGGCGCTCAGCATCGTGGTGTGCCCCTCGGACACAGCTGCCCCGGCGTGGGTCAGCACCATCGAGACCTCGGCGTCCACTCCGGTGGCGGTCAGCGTGCCTCGCGCCACGATGTCGGTCGGTGCGCCCAGCAGATCGACGGCGAACGAGACGTTGTACACGCCCAGGTCGAGCAATGCCCCGCCGGCCAGTTCAGGGTTGTGCAATCGTCCCTTCGGATCGGGGTTCAGGAACTGGCTGTGGTCGGTGATCACCGCTCGCACCTCGCCGAGCGATCCGTCCGCGATGCGTGCGCGTACGAAGTCGGTCGAGGGTAGGAACCGCGTCCACATCGCCTCCATCGCGAACACTCCGGCCGAGCGGGCGGCGTCGGCGACCCGGCGCGCCTCGGCGGCAGTGACCGTGAACGCCTTCTCGACCAGCACCGGCTTGCCGGCCTCGATCGCGAGCAGGGCGTGCTCGGCATGAAAGTTGTGCGTGGTGTTGACGTAGACGGCGTCGACCTCTGGATCGGCCAGCAGTGCCGCGTAGCCCTCGTGCGCCGTGGGAAGGTCGAACCGGTCCGCGAACGCCCGAGCCTTGGCCCCATCGCGGGCGGCGACGGCTTGCACGGTGATGCCCTCGGTGAGCAGGTTCTCGGCAAAGACTCCCGCGATACCGCCCGCCCCGAGCAGTCCCCAGCGGATCGACGTGTCAGCCATGTTCAGTCCCTTGTTCGTGTCGCCGAGCCAACCGTAGCGAGGTTCGGACGGCGGGCGGCAGTAGCCGGCGGACGCTTCCGGTGGATCGGCCCGACACGACCGAAGCGCCCGGCCTCGAAGGCTCGACCAGCGGCACCGGATGGCCCCCGCCGGTCAGTAGAGCACGGTGGCGAACTGACTGGTGACGGTGAATCCGATCCGCAGGTAGGTGCGCACGGCCCGGGTGTTGAAGTCGTTGACGTAGAGCGACACCACGTCGTGTGAGTCGAGGATCTGTCGGGTCGCCGAACCCATGGCTGCGGGTGCCAAGCCTTGGCCGCGCAGGTGCGGCGCGAGCCACACCCCTTGCACTTGGGCCACCCCGCCGCAGCTGATGCCGACGTCCGCCTTGAACACCACCCTGCCGTCGGTGACGATGCCCCACGCGCGGCCGGACTGCACCATGGTCTGGCAGTGCGAGCGGTACCCGGCCCGTCCCCCGCCCGACAACGGGTCGACGCCGACCTCTTCGGTGTACATGGCGACGGCGGCAGCGAAATAGGAGTCGAAATCGTCCATCGTGATCTGCCGCACCGGCGCCTCGGCCACTCCCTCGGCAACCTCGCGCACCATCATCAGCGGCTGCCGGGGACGGATCTCACGATGGGTTGCGTAGCTGCGTCCGCGTCTGGACAGGTGGCGGTAGAGGGCGAGCGTGACGTCTGCCTCGCCGACGATCGCCTGGCACCAGCGGTGCGGCCCGATGGCGTCGGCGAAGGCGGCGATGGCCGCATCGCGTTCCCGCTGGTCGCAGGGGCCGAACACCGGGGCAAGGTTGGAGCCGGCGTGCAGCAGGTGGCGTGGTTGCCCCGACGGCCAGCCGTAGAGGCTGGCAGGTGAGCCGGGCCAGAGCAGTCCGACGTCGACCCGCGAGCTGACGAAGACGTTCGCCACCGGGTCGGCGGCCAGCAGGGTGCGAACCAACGGCGCATCGCGCGTGCCGAGTGCCCGCGCGCGCATGGGCGCTCGGCTCAGCTCACCGAGACCATCGGAGCGCCCTCGGGAGACCCTTCCGGAGTCTCCTCGGCGATCCGGTTGGCCTCGGCGATCAGCGTTTCGACGATCTGGTCCTCAGGGACTGTCTTGACGACCTTGCCCTTCACGAAGATCTGACCCTTGCCGTTGCCGGAGGCGACGCCCAGGTCGGCCTCGCGGGCCTCGCCCGGACCGTTGACGACGCAACCCATGACAGCGACGCGCAGCGGCACCTGCAAGCCCTCGAGGCCCTTGGTGACCTCTTCGGCCAGCGTGTAGACGTCGACCTGGGCGCGTCCGCACGAGGGGCAGGACACGATTTCGAGGTGTCGCGGACGCAGGTTGAGCGATTCGAGGATCTTGATGCCGACCTTGACCTCTTTGGCCGGCGGGGCCGACAGCGAGACGCGGATCGTGTCGCCGATGCCCTTGGCCAACAGCGCGCCGAAGGCGACCGAGGACTTGATGGTGCCCTGGAAGGTCGGCCCGGCCTCGGTGACCCCGAGGTGCAGGGGGTAGTCGCAGGCGTCGGAGAGCAGCTCGTAGGCCCGCACCATGATCACCGGGTCGTGGTGTTTGACGGAGATCTTGAAGTCGCGGAAGCCGTGCTCCTCGAACAGGGACGCCTCCCACAGCGCGGATTCGGCCAATGCCTCAGGGGTGGGGGCGCCGTGCTTGTCGAGGATGCGCTTGTCGAGCGATCCTGCGTTGACGCCGATCCGGATCGAGACGCCGGCGTCGCTCGCCGCCCGGGCGATCTGCTTGACCTGGTCGTCGAACTGGCGAATATTGCCGGGGTTCACCCGCACCGCCGCGCAACCGGCGTCGATCGCGGCGAACACGTACTTGGGCTGAAAGTGAATGTCGGCGATCACGGGGATCTGGCTCTTCTTGGCGATGATGTGCAGCACGTCGGCATCGTCCTGGCTGGGAACCGCGACCCGGACGATGTCGCAACCGGTGGCGGTCAACTCGGCGATCTGCTGCAGGGTGCCATTGATGTCGGTGGTCTTCGTGGTGGTCATCGACTGCACCGAGACCGGGGCGTCGCCCCCGACCAGCACCTTGCCGACCTTGATCTGCCGGGTCGGACGGCGTGGGGCCAGCACCGGCGGCGGGGTTGCTGGCATTCCCAGGTTGACGGTCATGGACTCCTCGTTCGACTACATGGCAGCGACTCGTACGGCCGCCGACAGACAGACAGACTACTCGTGCGCGCGGAGCGGTTTCAGGACCGGCGGATGGCGAGGAACTCGGCTATCCGGCCGATGGCTTCGGTGAGCACCGCGGCGTCCGGCAACGTCACCAGCCGGAAGTGGTCGGGCTCGGGCCAGTTGAAGCCGGTGCCGTGGGTGACCAGGATCTTCTTGGTGCGCAACAGGTCGATCACGAAGGCCTCGTCGTTGTCGATCGGGTACACCTGCGGATCGAGCTTCGGAAAGCAGTACAGGGCGCCCATCGGCTCGACGCAGCTGACGCCGGGAATCTCGTTGAGCAGTCGGGCGGCGAGTTTCGACTGGTCGTAGAACCGTCCGCCGGGAACGATCAACTCGTTGATCGACTGGTAGCCGCCGAGGGCGGTCTGAATGGCGTGCTGGGCAGGCACGTTGGAACACATCCGCATGTTCGACAGCAGAGTGAGGCCCTCGAGAAAGTCCGTGGCGAGATGTCGCGGGCCCGAGATCATCACCCAGCCGGCGCGGTAGCCGCACACCCGGTAGGCCTTGGAGAGACCCGAAAAAGTGAGGCACAGCACGTCGTCGCCGGCGAAGGTGGCGGCGTGATGATGCACCGAGTCGTCGAAGATGATCTTCTCGTAGATCTCGTCGGCCATCACGACCAGGTCGTGGCGGCGAGCGATGTCGACGAGCCCCCGCACCGTGGCCTCGCTGTAGACGGCTCCGGTCGGGTTGTTCGGGTTGATGATGACGATCGCGTGCGTGCGTTCGGTGATCTTGGATTCGATCTCCGCCAGATCAGGGTTCCAGCCGTTCTGCTCGTCACACAGGTAGTGCACCGGCACGCCGCCACAGAGCGTGACCGCCCCCGTCCACAGGGGGTAGTCGGGGGCCGGGACGAGAATCTCGTTGCCGTCGTCGACGAAGGTCTGCAGCACCATCATGATCAACTCGGAGACGCCGTTGCCGATGTAGACGTCGTCGACGCTGGTGTGGGTGAGCCCCCGGGACTGGTAGTACTGCGCCACCGCCGTGCGAGCGGAGTAGATGCCGCGCGAGTCGGAGTACCCCTGGGAATGCGGTAGGTGATGCGCCATGTCGGCCAGGATCCGTTCGGGTGCGTCGAAGCCGAAGGGGGCCGTGTTGCCGATGTTGAGCTTGAGGATCTTGTGCCCCTCGGCCTCCAACCGCTGGGCTTCGACCAGGATCGGACCCCGCACGTCGTAGCGGACGTGCTGCAGCTTCTTGGACTGGGTGATGCGACGCATGGCTGCAGTCTGTCAGGACCGGCGCCCCGGACGCCGGACGACGGCTGGTTGTGCCGACCCTTAGGTGATTGAGCTTGTCGAAACCGGTTGAGCCGGCCTTCGGGCGGTTGAGCTTGTCGAAACCGGTTGAGCCGACCTTCGGGTGGTTGAGCTTGTCGAAACCGGTTGGGCGGTGGGTTGGTAGTCTCGACAAGCTCGACCAGCCGGGTGGTTGAGCTCGTCGAAACCGGTCGGGTGGGTTGGTGGTCTCGACAGGGTGGACCAGACGATCCCCACTCGACAGCCAGGTGGAGCAGCCCTAGAACAGTTGGATCGGGCTCACGATGTCGGCGACGATCAGGGCGGCGCCGCTGACGACCAGAAAGATCATCACGCCGTACGCCACCGGCAGCAGGCGGGCGGTGTCGAAGAACCCGGGGTCGGGGCGGCGGAAGAACCTGGCCCAGCCCCGGCGAGCCGCCTCCCACAGGGCACCGGCGATGTGTCCCCCGTCCAGCGGAGGCAACGGAACGAAGTTGAACAGGGCGAGAAACAGGTTGACCGCGCCGAGCAGCGACCCGAACAGCACCAGCTTGTCGCTGACCGTGATGGCGTCACTGGCCACCACCTCGCCCGCCGCGCGGCTGGCGCCGACGATGCTCAGCGGGCCGTAGATGTCGCGCGGCTTGCCCTGCACCATGTCGGCGACGACGTTGTAGACCTTGACCGGGAACTGGGCGATGGCGACGACGCTCTGGGTGGTCATGGTGCCCATCTGCTGCACCACCTCGACAGGTCCGCCGGTGACCAGCTCCGCGACGGGGGTGATGCCGAACCAGCCGGCGGCGATGCGCTTGCTGGGGTCGAGTTGATCCTGCACGCCGCTGATCACGGTGCGCACGGTGGTGAGCGCCACCCGCTGACCGCCGCGATCGACCACCAGCCTCGCCTCGCCGTCGAGGTTTGCGCGGATCAGCCCCTGCAGGTGTGCGTAGGCGGTGATCTGGACGCCGTTGAACTCGACCACCCGGTCGCCGGCCTGGATGCCGGATCGCACCGCGGGCGTATCGGGGGTGGCACACGGAGTGTCGACGGGCTGGTTCTCGCGGACGATGCACTGCTGGATCTGGGCGACCACCGGCTGAGCCTGCCAACTGCCGTGCAGGCCGAGGATCGCCCAGAAGATGGCGAACGCGATCAGCACGTTCATCATCGGGCCGCCGGCCATCACGACCAGTTTCTGCCAGGTCTTCTTCTGGTAGAACAGCCGCCCGTTGGCCACGTCGTCGGGAGTGATCTCCTCCCACTCGAAGGCCCGAGCGCTGTCGGCGAATCGGGTCAGCCGGCTGCCCTCGCCGGTGCGTGGCGGGGCCGGTGGGTACATGCCCAGCAGACGGACGAAGCCGCCCAGGGGAATCCACTTCACGCCGTACTCGGTCTCGCCGCGCCGGGTCGACCAGAGGGTGGGGCCGAAGCCGACGAAGTACTGCGGGACACGCACCCCGAACCGTTTCGCCGGCAGCATGTGGCCGATCTCGTGCAGGGCGATCGAGAGCAGGATGCAGCCGAAGAAGACCACCGCGAAGATGACTGTGACAAGGGTGTTCATCGGGGCTGTCCGATCAGTTCGGCCGCCCTCGCGCGACCCCAGGCGTCGGCGGCGAGCACGGTTTCGACGCTCAGGGCCGACTGATGGCCGCCGCTGAGGTGCTCCTCCACGATCGCCCAGACGGTGTCGACGATGCCGAGAAAGCCGAGCCGGCCGTCGCAGAAGGCGTCGACGCAGACCTCGTTGGCGGCGTTGTAGACAGCCGGGGCGGTGCCGCCGGCGCGACCGCAGCGGCGGGCCAGCGCGACGGCGGGAAAGGCGTCATCGTCCAGGGGTTCGAACTGCCAGTTGATCGGCCGGCTCCAGTCGAACGGACGTGAGGCGTCCGGCAACCTGTCGGGCCAGTTCAGGGCCAGCGCGATCGGCAGTTTCATGTCGGGTGGGGAGCACTGGGCGATCGTGGAGCCGTCGTGGAACTCGACCATCGAGTGCACCGCCGAGGTCGGGTGCACGACCACCTGGATCGCGTCCAGGTCGACGCCGTAAAGCAGGGCGGCCTCGATCAACTCGAGGCCCTTGTTGATCAGGGTCGCGGAGTTGATGGTGATCACCCGGCCCATGTTCCAGGTGGGGTGCGCCAGCGCCTGCTCCGGCGTCACGTCGCTCAGTTCGGCGCGCTTGCGGCCGCGGAACGGCCCACCGGATGCGGTCAGCACCAGCCTGCGCACCTCGTCGGAGCGTCCGGCCCGCAGGGCTTGGGAGAAGGCGGAGTGTTCGGAATCGACAGCCACGATCTGGCCGGGCGCGGCGGCGGAGGTGACCAGTTGGCCGCCGATCACCAGCGACTCCTTGTTGGCCAACGCCAGCCGGTTGCCGGCGGCCAGCGCAGCCAGTGTCGGCTGCAAGCCGGCGGCACCGGTGATGGCGTTCAGCACGACGTCGCAAGGCAGCCCGGCGAGCCGCTGCGAGGCGTCCGGACCCGTCCAGACGGCGGTGCGCTCAGGCAGCCTGCCCTGCAGCCCGGCCGCAGCTGCCGGGGTCGGTACGGCGACCACGTCGGCAGCGAAGGCATGCGCCTGCTCGACCAGCAGGTCGAGGTTGGCTCCGCCAGCAGACAGGCCGACGACGCGGAACCTGTCGCGGTGGTCGCCGATCACCTCGAGGGTCTGGGTTCCGATCGAGCCGGTTGATCCGAGCAGGACGACGTCACGCACCAGCCAAGGTTACAGGCGGACGAAGCGCGTGGCCCGCCGCCGACGGCCGCAGGTCGGCGAGCGCAGGGTGGGCCTGGCCGAGTCAGCCGGCGCCGAAGCAGACGAACACCCGGCGTCCCGCTGGTTGGCCGGCCTGCAGCTGGGCCAGCGCGTCCGCCGGGGCCACCCCGGCGCGCAGCCGCTCGTGCAGGCCGACCATCAGGGCGCCGGTTTCGCCGTCGGGCACCGGCGCCACCGGTGCGATCAGCGAGCGGGTTCCGCGGGCCAGGCAGGCGGCGGCAAACCCCAGCAGGGCCTCCCCCGGCCGGGTGACCGGACGTCCGCTGTCGCAGCTGGCCAGTACCAGCACGCGCGGCAGCCGTCCGACGGTGTCGAGGTGATGGACGAGCATGGCACCGTCGGCCAGGGTGAGCTCCGAGAACTGCGGGTTGTCGGGGCGCAGCCAACCGTGGGTGGCGAGGTGGGCGAGGTCGGCCCCCGCCAGACCCTCGAGCACCGAGTGCACGCTGGCCGCGGCGCCCACCAACGCGCGTACCCCGTGGCCGGCGGCGATCGCCTCCGCCTCAGCCCGCGCCCCCGGCAGGCCGGGTCCGGCGACGACCAGAACCCGCGCCCCGTCGGGTTCGATCGAGACCGTCTGCCGGGCGAACAACCACTGCCGCACA
>Ga0209277_10001108_pt1 | contig 13373 bp, 10 predicted proteins | sample JI81AbrownDNA_FD_187503 | JGI IMG/M metagenome (GOLD analysis project Ga0209277, IMG submission 187503) | Wastewater effluent complex algal communities from Wisconsin, to seasonally profile nutrient transformation and Carbon sequestration -... | ecosystem: Engineered > WWTP > Effluent > Algae... | reverse complement strand
TCCAATTCCAATGCAGTGCTGTGTGCAAGCCAAGCAATATCAACACCGTATTTGCAGAAAGGTCATGCAGTTTTGACCAGCCATCTCCAATTTGGAAATGCAGACCCAAAGCCGGCATGGCTACTTCAGAAATCATCAAGCCAGAGACCATCAATAAAGTACCGTCAATGAAAAGCAGCCAATTTAGGATGTAATTGATACGCGTCTGCCCGCCCAGTTTCCCCAAAAAGCGGCGCGTGATCTCTATGATCCAATCCCAATTAATTAGCAAATGAACCAGCATCCCCACGATCATGGATAGACTCAGCCACTCATGAATGGTCAATCTGCTCAACCCTGGTTCCATCGTTATCAAGAACGCAACAAAAATAAGAATATCCACCCACAACTTAGATTTGGTTTGACTCACCGCACCCTTTTCTACTTCAGATGACATACATTTTTTCTCCCATCAACTATTATATTTTCATAACCATTTCACTGGTTTCGATAATCTCAGCCTGTAATTTGCCCGAGGAAAGTTCCTTTATTTCATTTTGAAAAGCATCAAACGATTCCACAGGAAAGCGGATTGTCAGAGTTATATCTCCTGCAAAATCTTCTCCTTGAATCTCACCACGGTATCGGGGCGCTATTAATCGAATACGCTCCAAATAATTGTAAGGGATGGCTAGTAAAACCATATGTACAGATTGACGCTGCCCACGCGCAACAGCATTTACCACAGACTGCGCCGCCTCGGTATACGCCTTGACCAACCCACCCGTCCCAAGCAGCGTCCCGCCAAAATAACGGGTGATGACCATCACCACATCGCCCAACCCGCTTCCGCGAAAAACGGTCAATGCAGGTTTTCCAGATGTCCCAGCAGGCTCGCCATCATCCGAAAAATATTCGGTCACCGTATTCCCGCCACCGATGATATACACAGGCACATTGTGGCTTGCGTCTGAAAATTCTTCACGAATGCGCTTCATAAAAGTCCGCGCTTCATCAATTGAAAAGGCAGGCGCAAGTGAGGCAATAAAAAGCGAATTCAACACTTTCTGCTCGCGGCGAATTTCGCTCAGAGGTACCAAATAATTTTTAGTCATCAAGTGATTATACAAAAGAACTCCGAGGTTTTGAAAACCTCGGAGTTCTTTAATTAATACCGTCCTCTGTGCAGCTCGATCTCGGGGTTCGGCAGGTCACTTTCCCTCGCGGGGAAAACTTGCACCGCGCAAGCCTTGAACTCGGGGATCTTCGCCTGCGGGTCGAGCGCGTCATTGGTCAGCAAATTGGCAGCGGCTTCATGAAAATGCCAGGGGATGAAGACCATGCCAACAGTGGATTTTTCCGTCACCGTTGCGCGCAGAACAACCTCTCCGCGTCTACTCTGGACTTTGACAGGGTCGCCGTTTCGAATGCCATGAATCTCCGCGTCCGCAGGATGAATCTCCACGCGGGCTTCAGGGTAGGCTTCGTTGAGAGCCGAGTGACGTGTCATCGTGCCGCCATGCCAATGTTCGAGCAAACGCCCCGTGGTGAGGATGAACGGATATTCGTCATCGGCTTCTTCCCGCACAGGGACATAATCAAGCGTGTGGAATTTTCCTCGTCCACGCGGGAATGATTCTTTGAAGAGTGTCGGGGTACCAGGGTGATCCAACGCTGGTACTGGATAGATCAAGCCAACTTTATCAATGCGGTCATACGTGATACCCGCATAATCTGAATTCACGCTTGCCATCTCGCGCAGCACTTCTTCAGGGTTGGAATATGTCCATTTCGCAGTGGCCCTGCCGAGGCGAGATTCGATGCGAAGAGCCAAATCGCAGATGATCTGCCAGTCGGGTCGGGCTTGTCCACGCGGCGGGTGCGCAGCACGAACTCGCTGTACGCGTCGATCTGTATTTGAAAATGTTCCATCTTTTTCCGCAAATGGGGTTGCAGGCAAAAACACATCGGCGTACGCGCCAGACTCATTGATGAAGATATCCTGCGCGACGAGGAACTCAAGCTGCTCCATGTGATGGCGCGTGACATTGAGATTCGGCTCAGACATCATCGGGTTCTCGCCCATAATGTACAGCGAGCGAACACCGCCTTCACGCGCGTTGGAAAGGATTTCAGTTGTGGTCAAACCAAGTTTTAGACTCAACCCGCCTTCTTCAATGTTCCAGGTCTTCTCCCATTTTGCGCGGTTGTCGGGATTATCCACGCGCATGTAGCCAGGATAATGAAAAGGCATGGAACCCATATCACTTGCGCCCTGCACGTTGTTTTGTCCGCGCAACGGATTTAGTCCCGTGCCCTCGCGCCCGATATGCCCCGTAAGAAACGCAAGATGAATCAATGCCATAGCGGAAGCTGTGCCGTGGGAAAGCTGTGAAATTCCCATACCCCAATAAATTGCCGCGTTCTTTGCATTGGCATACATGCGGGCTGCCTTGCGAATCTCTTCAGCAGGAACGCCCGAAACTTCTTCAGCAAATTCTGGCGTAAATTTTTCAAGCGACTCAACAAATTCCTGATAGCCTTCTGTGCGGTTGGCAATAAACTCGTGATTGACAAGATTTTCCTTGACGATCACATGCGCCATCGCAGAGAAGACAGGCACGTTTGTGCCAGGTTTGAGCGGCAACCACATCTCAGCCATATCGACAAGATCAATGCGGCGCGGGTCGATCACGATCATCTTTGCTTTTTTCTTCATCACGGCTTCCTTCATTTGAAGCGCAATGATGGGATGATTTTCGCTGGTATTGGAACCCGTCACAATGAAGACATCATTCATCACAACTTGAGATGCCGTATTACTCATCGCAGAAGAACCAACCGCCTGCTGCAACGCAACCACCGAGCCCGCATGGCACAAACGCGTGCAGTGATCCACATTATTTGTGCGGAATAATGAGCGATACATTTTTTGCAAAAGATAATTATCTTCGTTTGTGGCTTTGGCGCAGCAATAAACAGCCATTGCATCGGAGCCATCGCGTTTGTAAATTTCAACAAGACGGTCTGCAACGTAATCCAACGCTTCATCCCAGGTAGCTTCTCGCCACTCGGACAGGTCAAATGCCTGTGTGCGCTCGCCCGCTTTTTGCGGCGTCTTGCGGATCAGCGGCGTGGTGACGCGCCTCGGATGATAGACATAATCGTAGCCAAAGCGTCCCTTCACGCATAAATTTCCATGATTGACGAGCGAGTCAAATGGCGTGGTAACTTTGAAAATAAAATCATCCTTGACGTGCAATTGCAGCGTACAACCTACTCCGCAGTACGGACAAGTTGATGTGACAACTCGGTCAGCTTTAATCATCGTTCCTCCAAAAGAGTCAAAAGTCAAAGTCGAGGGTCGTTACGACCTTTGATTTTTGACCTTCGACCTATTTTTTCTACCCGTATTCAACACACCGATTTCGGCGGGGGTTTTGCCCTGTTCCAATAAAAATTCACGCTTCGGTTTCAATGCGCCGGTTGGGCAAACGCCAACACACTGTCCGCACAGAACGCAGGATGTTTCAGGAATGGCAATATCAAAGAACGTGCCGATCTGTGTTTCAAATCCACGCCCCGTGAAGTTGATCGCAAACGTATATTGAGCATCGTCCGCGCAGACTTGCACACAGCGCCAGCACAACAGACATTTTGAATAATCACGCACATACATCGGGTTGTCATCTATCACTTCCGACTCGCGGCGTTCGGCATCAGGGAAACGACTGGTGGATGCGCCGTAGTCATACATCATCTTTTGGATCTCAGGCGACTCGGAAAGGTCCATCGTGGACGCGAGCATCTCAAGGATGGTTCTGCGTGCGCGAATAACTTTCTCGCTTCTTGTCTGGACCCTCATGCCTGCCCCTGCCTTGACAACGCACGAAGGCTGGAGCACTCTCTGCCCCTCCACTTCAACAACGCAGATTCTGCAAAGAGCATTGGCTGTGGTCGCTTCGTGGAAGCAGATGGTGGGAATATCCTTTCCAATTTCACGCGCCACTTCCAGAAGAGTCTTTCCTTCTTCGGCGGCTACTTCCTGTCCATCTATCGTTAATGTGATCGTCATGAATTCACCTTTTGTATGGAGAGTCGAAAGTCAAAAGTCTAAAGTCAAATATTTTGGCTACTTCTTTTTTATTGTTTTTGTTATTTTCTTCTTTAACGCTTTTGGTTTTACAGTTTTCTTTACCACTGCTTTTGGCTTAACCTTTGACTTTAAGTCAATCGCCTTTTTCTTCACAACCTTTGCCTTGGCAGTTTTTTGGCCTTCGACCTTCAACTTTTGACCATCTTCAAACAGCTCGGGCCATAACTTCATTGCAGATAAAACTGCGCTGGCTGCCGTTTGCCCCAAACCGCATAGGCTTGCGTCTGTCATCGTCCAACCAACATCCTGTAAGCGAACAAAATCTCCAGACTGCACCGACCCATCCGCCACGCGATTCAAAATTTCCATTTGACGCTGTGTGCCCATTTGGCAGGGATAGCACTTGCCACAGGATTCATGGGCAAAGAAACTTCCAAGCCGTTTGAGCGCATCTCGCATGTCGCGGGTTTCGTCAAAGACCATCACCACGCCAGAGCCAAGCGGCAAGCCTGCAGCGCGCAAGTCTTCAAATGTCAGTTTTGTATCTAAATGTTCCGCCGTGGCAAATGCCCCAGCCGCGCCGCCAAATAAAACGGCTTTCATTTTTTTCTTTCCAGCAACTCCGCCTGCCATTTTGAGAAGTTCGCGCAAGGTCACACCGAATGGAACCTCGTACAAGCCTGGTTTGGTCACATCGCCAGAAACACAAAATAATTTTGGCCCGGGAGATTTTTCGGTGCCGATCTTTCGATACCCTGCGGCACCTTCTTTAATAATCAAGGGAAGGTTGCACAACGTCTCAACATTGTTGATGACGGTCGGCTCACCAAATAAACCATGTGTAACAGGGAAAGGTGGTTTCACACGCGGGAACCCGCGCTTCCCCTCGATGGATTCAAACAGCGCAGTCTCTTCACCACATATATAGGCGCCAGCGCCGACGCGAACCTCAATATCAAAATGGTCGCCAAGATACCCAGCGGCGCGAGACTCATTCAGAGCATCTTCCAGAATAGGGACGATGTACGGGTATTCGCCGCGAATGTAGATATATCCCTTACTGGCGCCCACAGCATAGGCAGTGATGCACATCCCTTCAATAATACGGTGCGGGTCATCTGTTAATAAAATACGGTCTTTGAACGTACCTGGCTCGGATTCATCCGCGTTGCAGACCACGTATTTTTGATTGCCGACAGCGCGTTCTGCGCCTTCCCCTTTGATGCCGGTTGGAAATGCGGCACCGCCGCGCCCGATCAAACCAGAGGCTTTAACTTCTTCGATGACTTCGATCCGCCCAAGGGATTGGGCTTTTTTCAACCCACCATATTCACCGTACTTGGCAAGGGACGTAGGTCCCTCGCCGCAATTCTCAGTCAAGATCCGCAGCGACCCATAGACGATGGAGCGCGGCAAACCTAACTCATATTCAAGGAAATCCTTCGCAATATTTGTTTGCGCATCTTCATCGATCAATGCAACCGGCGCCTGTTCGCAAAGCCCAAGGCATGGACTCGGCTCGATGGTTAGAGACAGGTCTTCGGTCGTTTGATGCGGTTCCACCCCATAGTGTTTGCATAGCCCGTTGAGTAATCCATCTGCCCCTTTAAGAGCGCATGCCTGATCCGTACAAACACGGACAATACTTTTGCCGACAGGTTTATCGTAGAACATGGAATAAAATTCGATGACACCATGCACATCCGCAAGCGGCACTTTTAGCGATTTGGCAACTTCGGCTGCAACATCTTCGGGAATCCAATTGTAGATTTTTTGAACCTCGTGTAAGGCGGGCAGCAAGCCAGAGCGTCCCATGGGAATATATTTTTCAATTGCGGGTTTGAGCGGGGAAAGGTCAATATCAGACATGGAGTCTCCAATACTTGAAAGTATAACCGATGACATTTTTCGTGACACGAGGGACTTCCGAAATCGAGGGTGATTATATATAATATATAATCATGGCGTCAATAGCAGAAAAAGAACTTACTCACAAACCACTTAAGGAAGAAATATACGATGCTCTCCATCGTCAGGTCATTGCAGGAAAATACGGACCAGGCGACTGGCTGCGGCAGGAGGATATTGCCAGCCAGATGGGCGTAAGTATGACTCCAGTGCGTGAAGCACTGGATTTGTTGGTTGCGAAGGGACTCGCCGAGCGTGTGCCCTATCGCGGTGTGCGTGTGCGGGAAATATCATCAAAGGAAATTTTGGAGGCATACGGACTGCGCCTCATGCTGGAAGCTCTGATCGCACGAGAGGCGGCCGCAAACATAACACCTGAGCAAACCTCCAAACTTCAAGCAATCATGGATGAGATGGATAGGCATGTTGAGCTTAATGAGATGCCGCAGGAAAGACAACTTAGTCGTGAGTTTCATGCTGCAATTGCAGAAGCCTCCGGAAATTCTTTGTTGATCCAAATGTACACCATCGTATCGAACGCATTTCCAGACTGGCTGCTATACGAAGCTCTTTATCGAAAACCTGAATTAGTTTCGAGCAGCGTCACTCAAACCCACGATGAACATTCCTCCATTCTGGACGCGCTGCGAAAAGGCGATGCAGACCTTGCGGTAAAAGTATCACTTGAACATGTTATGGAATCAGGCAGATGGCTGGAGACCTATCGGAACCTTCCGTCCAAACTGCTTCGAGAGCAAGAAAAACAGATCACGCACTTGATCAAAAAATCAAAGTAACTGGAGGCATTATGTCGGAAGAACTATATAAACAGATGGCGCAAAGCATCATCGATGGCGATTCGGATCTCTCTGTAGAGCTTGCCAAGAAAGCTATAGAAATTAACATGCACCCGCTCGAAGCGATCACAAAGGGATTTGTGGTGGGCGTAAATTACATTGGGGATCAATTCGGTTTGGGAGAAGCATTTCTTCCCGAGCTGGTGATGGCTGGCGAAGCGATGAAAGCTGCCGTTGCCACACTTGAACCTGAACTGCTCAAACTTGGTTCTGCCCGCGAAACCATGGGGCGCGTCGTTCTCGCTACGGTGGAAGGCGATATTCACGAGATCGGCAAGACGCTCGTGGGAACCATGTTGAGCGCATCTGGCTTTGAAGTGACCGACCTCGGTGTAGACCAACCCGCTGACAAGATCATTGGCAAAGCCATTGAAATTAACGCGCACATCATCGGCATGAGCGCCTTGTTGACCACGACCATGGTTCGTCAACGCGAAGTGATCGAAGAACTGGATAAAGAAGGCCTGCGCCCACGCATCAAAGTGATGGTCGGCGGCGCTCCCATTACCCGCGATTGGTTTCAAAAAATAAAAGCAGACGGCTACTCTGAAGACGCTGTCGGCGCTGTGAAAGTGGCGAAAGAATTGGTCGGCAAGGCAGATCAGTAGTTTGTCTTCGCCCACATCAATCTCTTTACGATAAGTGGAGATTGATGTGGCGAAATCCACCACCTCGAAATGACGTAGGCCACAACCAGAGAGAGCGCGAGAGACATTTGCCTCGGGAGGGCCAATATGTCTCATAAAAATATCAAAACGATCAGTAATCCAAAACTGAAACTTGAAGTATTAACAACTGAAGATGTTCAAAAAATCCACAACGCCACTTTACAGATCATTGAAAAAGTAGGCGTGAGATTCCCGTCCAAACGCGCGCTTGAAATTTGGGCAGCTAACGGCGCGGAAGTGGATTACGAAAAGAAGATCGTGCGCGTCAAACCGCAAATCATCGAAGATGCGATCAAGAAAGCGCCGCCTGCCTACAAACTCGCGGCACGCGACCCGCAGCAGGATTTGCAACTTGATGGCAATCACGTCAACCTCGGCACAGATGGCTGCGGCGTGGAAGTGATCGACATCCACACTGGCGAAAAGCGGACTTCGTGCCTGCAAGACGTTCGTGACATTGCCCGCATCGCTGACGCAACCGAAGAAGTGGCATTCCATTGGGTTCCCGTCTCTGCACAGGACACACCCGTCGAAGCCCGTGGACTTCATGAATTGAAAGCGGTTTGGGAAAACTCCACCAAACATGTGCAGACTGAGTCCATTTACAACGTGGAGGAAGCCAAAGCCGCAATTGAAATGGCGGCGGCAATCGTTGGTGGAAAAGGAAACCTCCGCGAGCGGCCAATTCTCTCACTGATGCAATGCACAGCTCCCCCGCTTGGGCATGATGGCGGCTCGCTCGATGCCGCGCTCCTTGCCGCAGAAGTTGGCATCCCAACAGGTTTTATGACCATGGCAGCCTGTGCAACCACTGGCCCAACAACCATGGCGGGTAACCTCGCAGTCGGCAACGCGGAAGTAATCGCAGGAACAGCCCTTTTACAACTCGCATTCCCAGGTGCCCCTGTCTTTTATGCAGCCGCGCAAACCGCATCAGATTTGCGGACTGGCGCATACACTGGCGGCGGACCCGAAGACTTCCTCTTCGGCGCAGCGACCAACGTACTTGCAGATTTTTACAACATTCCGCTTTCGATGGGTGCATTTGCTACAGGCGCAAAAGAGCCGAACTGGCAGGCAGGTCTTGAAGGCGCCATGTCCAGTTTCATGGCAAGCGTGGTCATGTCCGATATGCTGCTTGGGTGTGGATTCCTGCACGGCAGCCGCATCTGGTCTTTCGCAGAGATGATGATGGACTGTGAGATATTCTCCATCGTCCATAAGATGATGGAGGGCATCGAAGTCAATGACGAAACACTTGCTCTTGATGTCATTGCAGCAGTTGGCCCGGGCAGTCACTATCTCGGACAAAAGCACACCCGCAACCACATGCGCGAATTGTTCATGCCCAAATTTATGGATCGCCGCCCCTACTCTGAATGGGAAACAAAAAAAGACGATGCGCGTGATTGGGCATTAGCCAGAGCACGAAAGACATTGAAAGAACACCAGCCTGATCCGCTGGATGAAAATATCAGCAAGGAATTTGACAGAATTATCAAATCGGTTGAAAAGTAAAAACAAATTACAAATTAGGGATTAGGAAGTGGTCAACTCCTAGTCCCTAATTCCTAATCATTTTCCACTCTCTTTCGCCAAAGAGAGTGGAATTATGAATTCCGAATTCACAATTCCTAATTTAAAACTTAGAGGTGTCCCATGCGACCAAAACTTACTCTCCTAAGCGATGAGATCATCGCACGTATTCTGGAAGAAGCATACGAACTGCTTCTGAAACCCGGCATCAAAGTTCAGAACGAAGAGGCGCGGGAGTTGCTTGCCAAGGCAGGCGCAAAAATAGACCCCGAAACTTACGTTGCACAGATACCCGCTTCGCTCGTCCACAAGGCGCTGGAAAGTGTGCCGCGTGAATTCTATCTTTACGATTACGACGGCAACCCCACCGTTCATTACGGCGGAGACTCCGTCCACTTTGACCCGGGCTCATCGGGCATCACCATGCTTAACCCTGAAACGCTTGAGCATGACACCACCGAAACTGAACATCTCATTCGACTGCTAAAAGTCGCGGAACAACTCCCGCAATATGATGCGCAATCGACTGCGGTTATTTGCCATGATGTTCCAAGAGAAATTCAAGATTCCTACCGCCTGTACCTGACTCTGATTCATTCCAAAAAGCCAATCGTCACGGGCGCGTTTACAAACAAAACTGTTGAAGAAATGATCGAAATGCTGGCGATCTTTGCAGGCAGTAAAGAAGCGGCAAGCAAAAAACCGCGCGCCATCTTTGACGTATGCCCCGCCCCGCCATTGATTTGGTCAAACTTCGGCGCAGGAAATCTCATTGCTCTCTCCCGTGCAGGCATTCCAGCGGAGATCGTTTCTGTCCCGTTGTCAGGAGCAGCCGCCCCTGTGACCATGCTCGGCACGGTCACCCAGCACACAGCGGAGTGTTTTGCGGGAATCGTCATCCACCAGCTTGCGCATGCGGGTTCGCCCATCGTTTGGGGCGGCGCGGCAGCCATCTTCGACATGCGCAAAGGCGCAACGCCGATGGGCGCGGTTGAAACCGCCATGCTTGATTGTTCGTACGCGCAAGTTGCAAAGACGCTCAACATGCCCACGCACACCTACCTCGGCGCAACCGATTCAAAACTTGTTGATGCGCAGGCAGGGCTTGAAAGCGGAATCTCCGCAATGGTCGGCGCATTGAGCGGAATCAATATGATATCTGGTTCAGGTATGTTGGATTTTCTTGCCTGCCATAGCGCAGAAAAACTCGTGCTTGATGCGGAAGGCATCGCCATGGCAAAGCGCATGATCGGCGGCGTGAAACTTCACACCGACACGCTCGCGACAGGCTTTTACGATGACAAGATCAACTTCAAAGGCGGCGATTTTCTCAAGCAAAAAGTTACCATGCAGCTCTTCCGCGAGGAGCAACATTTGCCAAGCAGCGTCATTGATCGTGACTCGACTCGCGCATGGAAAGCCGCTGGCAGTTTGGATGCGTTCGAGAGATGCAAACTGCGCGTGAATGAATTACTCGCCTCGTATCGCCGACCTGAAATTGATCCTGAAAAACTAAGCAGACTCCACGCCTTTACATTAAACCTCGCAAAAAAAGCTGGCGTCGAAGAATTACCGAAACTCGAAGATTATCTACCTGCGTAAATTCCTTGTGAGTGGAAGAAGTGAAAAGAGTTTAGTGGTTAGAAAGTGGAAAGTGATTTCATCACAAGGAAGTTTGTGAATTTCATTTATCGCCATAATTACTAATTACCAATCTCCAATTACCCACCCACAAGGAGTCCCCATGCAACCCAAACTGTCTCTGCTTGACGATCAACTCATCGAACGCATCATTGACGAAGCCTATCAATTGATGCTTAAGCCTGGCATCAAAGTGCAGAATGCCGAAGCAAGGCAACTGCTTGCAGAAGCTGGCGCACAAGTGGACGAAGAAACAATGATCGTCCGCATCCCCGAACAGATCGTCAAAAAGGCATTGGAAACTGTCCCTCGCCAGTTCTTTCTCTACGATTACGACGGCAATCCCAAAGTCCAGTACGGAGGCGATGCTGTTCAATTTGACCCAGGCTCATCGGGCATCTCCATCCTCATTCCAGAAACGCTTGAGCACAAGACTGCCGAAACTGCAGATTTACTCCGCATCATCAAGGTAGCCGAAAGCCTGCCGCAATACGATGCGCAATCCACGGCAATTGTGTGCCACGATGTCCCCAAAGATATTCATGACCTGTATCGCTTGTATCTGGTCATGTTGTATTCAAAGAAGCCAATCGTTACAGGCGCATTCACAAATAAAACCGTACACCAGATGATCGAGATGCTTGCCATCTTTGCGGGCAGCCCCGAAAATTTACGTAAGTGTCCACGCGCCGTGTTTGATGCCTGCCCATCGCCCCCGTTGATCTGGTCAAACTTCGGAGCAGGCAACCTCATCACATTGGCGCGCGCAGGCGTCCCCGCCGAGATCGTATCCATGCCATTGGCGGGCGCGGCGGCTCCTGTCACATTGCTCGGTGCGGTCACACAGCACGCCGCGGAATGTTTATCGGGCATCACCATTCACCAACTTGCACATGCAGGCTCGCCCATCGTTTGGGGCGGCGCTCCGTCCACATTTGACATGCGCAAAGGCGGCACGCCATTCGGTTCTGTGGAAACGGCGATGATCGATTCATCTTACGCACAGGTTGGCAAAACACTTGGCTTACCAACTCACGCATACCTCGGTTCAACCGAGTCCAAAGTTCTCGATATGCAGGCAGGCTTGGAAAGCGGCATGGGCTCAATGATCGGCGCGCTGAGCGGCATCAACATGATCTCCGGCTCAGGCATGGTCGATTCGCTACTTTGCCAAAGCCCCGAAAAACTGGTCATTGATGCGGAAGGCATCGCCATGGCACAGCGTATGCTGCAAGGCATGAAGATTCAAACCGAAACACTCGCCACAGGTTTTTATGAAGGCGTCAATTTCAAAGGCGGCGACTTCCTCAAACAAAAGATCACCATGCAACTCTTCCGCGAAGAACAGCACATGCCAGGCAAAGTCATTGACCGTGACTCGATGCGCGGCTGGAAAGAATCAGGCTCAATGGATACCTTCGACCGTGCAAGAATCCGCGTGAAGGAAATTCTCGCTTCTTATCACCGCCCTGAACTTGACCCTGAAAAAGAAAGCCAGCTTCACAGGTTCGTACTTGAACTGGCGCACGAGGCGGGTCTCCAGTCTTTACCCATCATTGAAGAGTTTGAACCCGCGTAATTTTTCCTACTACGCCCAAACTACATGCCATCGGTGATAACATTCAGGCTCATTTCTAAATACGCAGGAGACTGTTGTGATTGGCATCATTGAAAAGCTTGGCAAAGTAGGCACGTCATTTCTAATTACCCTGTTATCCGTTGTTTTCACACAACTTATCAGGTATTGCCTCTTCCTGCTGACGGATGGCAATATAACCAACCTTTTCAAAGGAGTATCTTTTTTCTCCTCGCTCATTTCGCCATTAATTTTGGCTCCTGTTTTTTCATGGTACTTTGTCGGCGCATTTTTCAAAATAAAAAATTTGGAAGAACAAATGCGCGAACTGGCCGCGTATGACTCTCTGACGAACTTATATAACCGAGGGGCGTGTCTGCTTGCGCTTGAAAACATCATCCGCCAGTCCAAAAGGACACAGACAAACCTCGCCGTTCTATTTATCGACCTCGACCATTTCAAGGAAATCAACGACGCACATGGTCATGATGTCGGCGACATGGTGATAAAACGGTTCGCCAGTTACCTGAAAAGCACCCTGCGGGAAAGCGACGTCATCGGGAGGATCGGCGGGGAAGAATTCCTTGTTGGGCTTCCTAATTTGGGAATGGATGACGGTCAATTTATGGCTGAAAGACTACGAAACAACATCGCCAATGAAGCCATCATTGTGGATGCAACAATCACTCTTCACATCACGATCAGTATTGGGTTAACCATTTATCACCATACCGAAGAAATAAATATACAAAACATTCTCAAAAAGGCAGATATTGCCTTGTATAACGCAAAAAACAGCGGTCGAAACAAAGTTTGCATCTATTCGTAATTTTACAAGGTTGATATGCCCACCCTCTCCGAACTCTTGCAAGTCCCAAATGTCGATAGCACCCTGCCCTACAGCATCTCACCCGATGGGCAGAGAGTAGTATTTTCTTGGAATAAAACCGGTCGATGGGAGTTGTACGAGCGACAGATCAACGCCTCAGACTCACCTCGGCTTGTTTCAAAAGGACTAGGAGCAAAGTTCTCCCCGCTTCATTCCCCTGATGGAAAACTTCTCGTCTATGCATTAGACCCTGACGGCAGCGAGTCGTATCATGTTTATATCT
>Ga0209277_10001104_pt1 | contig 13387 bp, 11 predicted proteins | sample JI81AbrownDNA_FD_187503 | JGI IMG/M metagenome (GOLD analysis project Ga0209277, IMG submission 187503) | Wastewater effluent complex algal communities from Wisconsin, to seasonally profile nutrient transformation and Carbon sequestration -... | ecosystem: Engineered > WWTP > Effluent > Algae... | reverse complement strand
CAGCCTTGGGAGCAAAACTACACCTTTCCTGCCAAGGAAGACTCTTGCGCTAACATTCACCACAAAAACATCTTTCCAGAGGCCATCACTAAAGCAGTTCAAGCAGCTATCGAGGAAGCGGTCAATCGAATGGCTGTTCGGTCGTCCTGGCGAAGAAACTACACGCTATGCACCGTAGCCGCTAACGACGGCGCGGCAGATGAGTTCTCTGAAGCAGCTTGATAGGCAACAGGATGAAACTCTCACCGCTTCAGCTTCTTCACAGCCAGTACACGGCCATCTCGCTCTTTGCTCGCGAGATCCCCTCCCCTCCAGCAGACAGCCCGAGCGCATGCTACCCAACAGCATCAACAGAAAGCTTCATCACAAAGATTGAACTCGGAATGCCTGAAGGTGATGAAGACCCACATCATTTCATGGTGAGTCTTGCTGTCAGCAGCGAGAAAGAACTCCCCGACGACTTCCCCTACCAGTTTGCTGTTTTGCTGGAGGGCGAGTTCCACATCGATCATGATGGTGATCTGGAAGAGCGCAGACGCTTAGTTGTGATCAACGGCGCATCAATGCTGTTTGGAGTCATCAGGGAGCAGCTTCTCTCCTTGACGCTGCGCCACAAGAACGGTCCATTGATGCTGCCGTCGCTAGATTTACGGGCTCTGGGACCTAAGAAAAAAAACGACACCCCGCAAACAGCTAATACTGACGAACCGAAGAAGGTCCCGCAACGTAAGCGCAAAAAGCCTAGCGCAGACAAGGGCGGCGAAAACTAGACCTTTCGCAGCAAATTTCATACCCACAAAGCAACAGAACCCGAAAACTCAAAGAAGCTACAATATATAGTGCTTTTTTCACCCGCACCTACCGGTGAATTTTTAGCTCTTTGTTTTAATTGTAAAAAATAATTTGCACCTTTAGCACTCATTCAGGTAAAGTGCTAAATATCCAGAAAGAAAAACCCCGGCACCTTGCCGGGTACCGGGGTTATCTACTTTTTGGCGACAGCAACACAAACAAGGCTTGACTTGACAGGCCGCCTTGAATGTGCATTTTTGAACGCAGTCGACTTGGGCGATTATGCGGAAACGAGTAACGGGCGTCAACAGTTAATAACGCCTCGTTAACGCCTGCTCGTTACGGATCGCACAGTCGGCGCCACTGGAAATCACTCCGTGACACCGCAACATCAGTACCCACTCGACCTCATCGTCCATGAGGTCAACAACTCGGTCATCCTTCAACGCTCCGGCGATGGCTACATCAACGCAACTGCGTTGTGCAAGGCTGCTGGCAAGCAATGGAACGAATACTTCTCGAACAAGTCCACCAAAGAGTATCTGGCTGTTGTCGAAGCCAAGACGGGAATTCCCGTTTTGGAGTTGATTCAAGTAGTTACGACAGCGGGCGTGAAGTCCACTTGGGTTCACCCCAAGATTGCGCCTCATCTCGGGCAATGGCTCTCCCCTGAGTTCGCTTATCAGGTATCCGAGTGGATCAACGAATGGGCATCCGCGAAGGGCCTGTCAGTTAACATCGGAAAGCCCAGCACGGCAGCAGGGTCAGGCTCCCCACATCTGCCACCTCACATCCGCCGCTACCTGCTCAACCAGCCGGAGATTCCTTCCGGACACTTCACTGTGCTTCAAGAGATCACATTCATCCTCACCGGGCCAATGGAAAGCCTCGGATATGAGTTGGCGGAGCATTTCCTTCCAGATGGCAGCCTGGGGAAAATGTTCTGTGCCCACCTCCGGAAGGACCACTGCTACGACACCTGCGCTCTTCCGAAGTACACGCACACCTTCGAAGATGGCCGCAAGGTTCTGGCAAACGCCTACCCTATCGAGCTACTCGTGATCTTCCGGAAGTACGCACTGCAAGTATGGCTACCTCAACGCGCACCAGGATACTTCAAGGAACGCGATGCAGAGGCTCTGCCCTACCTAGCAAAAATCAATGCAATCGCTGCACCAACCAGGCCCGCCAACCTCCCCCAGTGGAAGAGACCGGCCTGAGGTAGCAGCAACAAGCAAAAAGCCCACGAGTGCGCAAACACCCGGGGCTTCTTGGTGAGGCGCAAAGGGGCATCCTTACCACCTGAACGCGACACCGTGTCTTTACCAGAGACACTTCAGTTTAGTCGATTTCGCGGACAGAGGCACCAAGGCCCCTCAACACCAACCGGAAGCACCCCTTCCTCCATGCGGTTCGCCCTGCTCTGCAAGACGAACAAAAATCACATATTTAACTGAAAGATCAAACATGTACTTCATTATCTACAAAGACGTCTCAGGCCAGTGGCGCTGGAACTTCAACGCCGCCAACAACAAGGTCATCGCAATGAGCTCTGAGTCCTACATCAACAAACAAGACGCACTTCACGCCATCAATCTTGTCAAGAGTGGTGCCGCCGGCGCAAAAACCTACGACAAGAGTCAGGAGAAGTGGGTGGCGTAACAGCTCTATTTGCTACCGAAGCCATCAAGCCCGCCTCGCGCGGGCTTTTTCATTCTTGCCCATCGGGCACAGCCGGATCGCAGCACAGCAAGGGCGATACAAAAGGCTATGTCACCGTTACCTGTGGAACTGCGCCCCCAGCAATCTGTCTGAATATACAGTTCTGCTGCGATCAGGAGGGTGGCGACGAAACCGCTTGATTTCAAACATGTCCTGCAATCGCTGGCGCATCTGTCGCATTGGCAGCGCGACCGGCTTGTTCAGGTATTGAGTCAGCCGGGTGACGGCCATGCGGCGGCGCGGATTGAGGCTTGTTTCGAGGCTGCGCCGAAGTGCCCTAACTGCGCGCACGAACGCGTCCATCGACACGGACGGTCCGAGGGCCTTCAACGCTATCGGTGCTGCGCCTGCGGCAGGACCTTCAATGCCCTGACGGGAACGCCGTTGGCGCGGCTTCGACACAAGGCCAAGTGGCTGGACTTTCTTCAGACGATGCAGGCCTCGCTCACGGTTCGCCAGAGCGCTCGGGACGTTGGCGTTCATCGCAATACCAGCTTTCGCTGGCGCCACCGGTTTCTTGCCTGGAGCAAGAACGACCGCCCCGCACATCTGCATGGGATCACCGAGGCGGACGAGACCTACTTCCTCGAATCCAGCAAAGGGGCGCGCACGCTTGAGCGCCCAGCCCGCAAGCGGGGTGGCTCGGCCACCAAGCGAGGGATTTCCAACGAACAGATCTGCGTGCTGGTGGCTCGGGACCGTACCGGCCAGACTCTGGATTTCGTCACGGGCAAAGGTCCCATCAGCAAAGCGCAGTTGCGCGAATGCCTGCCACCCGTGCTCGATGAGGACGTTCTGCTCGTCAGCGATACCAACGCCAGTTATCACTACTTTGCCAAGGACGCGGGCGTCAGCCATGAAGCGCTCAATCTGTCCGCCGGCACGCGCGTCAAAGGGGCTTTCCATGTGCAAAACGTCAATGCCTATCACAGCCGGCTACGCCAGTGGATTCAACGCTTTCACGGTGTCGCCACGCACTACCTGCCGAACTATCTGGGCTGGCGCCGGGCACTAGATACACGCCGACTTGATTCTCCCGACAAGATGCTCTCGCCGCTATCGGAGTATTTCCACAGGCAACGGTGACATAGCCATACAAAATGCCCCCGCTCGCAGGCGCTGGGGCAACGTCAGTTGCTGTTTTCATATTTTCTCCACCGTCGATTGTACCGTAAGCGTCGTCTCTGCCCCGTCTTGAGGTAAATCCGTTGAGCAGCGAAGGTGTCCACCATTTTTGAGGGTGGACACCATGGAAATTGAGAAGGCAGCAGGAGTGGATCGGCGTGGCGCCTATGTTCGGCGCAGCCCCGAGCTGAAGGCGGCGATCGTGGCCGAGTGCTTGGCGCCGGGCGCGTCGGTCGCCGCGGTGGCCCTGGCCCACGGGGTCAATGCCAACCTGGTCCGCAAATGGATCGAGAAATCGCGCCCATCGACCCAGGCGGAGACGGACGTGAGCTGGCTCGCGGTGGTAACGATCCTTGCGGCCCTTGCCCTGCTCTATGCGCAAGGTTATGCGCTGGCTGCCCACATCGCCCACCTTCAGCGCAACGACTTCGCTGGCCCGCAGCCCGGCCCCGTAGGCCACCGACAGGGCGTGTCACCGACCGGCACATTGGGGCTCTCCCGCAATTTTGATGACATCCGTTACGGCGGATGAAGCACGCGGGCCTTCAGGAGCGGGAAGCTTGCCCGGCCATACATCTCCCGCTTCAGGCCTTTCAAGCGATTGACCTGCCCTTCGACCTGGCCACTGCTCCAGGGCGAGGTCAGTCCGGCTATAACGGCAGCCTTGTCGTTCAATACGCCCCGTGCGAATCCTTGTAGTTCCGGGACGTCGCTGTGATGGATCTGCGTGAGCCAGTGGTCGAACTGGTCGGCTTGGTGGTGGCGGATCATGTCGACAAAGGGCATGGCGAGCGTCTGAGCGGTGGCGAGGTCGGGGCAATGCTCCGCCAGCGCCTTTACGAAGCGCTGATGAGCGGCCTGGGTTTGCGTATCGCTCTCGGGTGCCAAAGCCAGCAGCCACCAACTCGCCCGGCTGGGTGAGGGAACCTGGATATGAGCGGTGTCTTCAGGCGCTTGAGCTGCCGCGAGTTCGGTCCGCCAAGGCTGTACGGCACGGCGTACCAGAATGGGAGAACCGGAAAAGCCCTGAGCCTTCAGTTCCCGCCAGAGGGCGGCTGCCGAGTGGCAGCCGGCTTCCCAGCGGCTTTTGAGGAATGCGTGAAACGGCGCCAGCTTGCCGGGAGGCACGGTTCGAGGGGCGCGTTCGCGAAATTGTCCGGCTCGCAGGTGCCGACGTACCGTTCCCCGACACATCCGGAGTTCGTGTGCGATGAAGCTCACGCTTTTGCCCTGCTGATGCCACGCGAGCACTTGCTCGTAGCGCTCTCGGCGATGCTGGCGTCGCGCCTCCCGCAGGCGCGCTCGACGCGAAACCGATGGCACCAACGCCGGTGCCGGAGCCGGTGGTGTGGTCAGCCTGCTCGGCGGTGGAGACGTCGGGATCAGGGCGTGGCTGACAGCCTTCAGTTCGCAGTGGTGGCGTGCAAGCAGCCGCTCGATGGCCTCGCGCAGATTCTTGAGGAGGTGCCACCGATCGGCGACCTGCATCGCGCCGGGAGCGCCTTGCCGAGCACCCTCGGCAAGGCGCCCGCCCGGTCACAGGCGATGACCTCGACGCCGGGGTGGGCCCTGAGCCAGTCGGCCAGGGTCTTCGCTTCGCGATCTGGTAACAAGTCCACCGGGCAGTGGCGCTCTAGGTCCACCAAAATCGTTCCGTAGCAGTGCCCGCGCCGGAAGGCGAAATCATCCACCCCGAGAATGCGCGGCGTCGAGGCCGGCGGCAGCGCTGAGCGCTTGAGCTGGCGCAGCAGCGTGTCGGCACTGACCGGCATTCCCAGCAGGCTTGCCAGACGAGCGCCCACTTCGCCCCCCGTGTGTTGCCCCAGCGCCACCAGACAGACTTGCAGGCGGTCGGTACGCCGAGCATAGGGGGCGACGACGCCGGGCAGGCGCTCAGTGAAGAGGCGTCGCCGGCAGTCGGCACGCGGGCAATAGAATCGACGCACCCGCAGGCTGATTGCCACGCTTTGCCCGCTCCACGGCAGATCCGCGAGCCGGCGCAGGTAATGGCTGTGAATGCGCTGGCTCTGCTCGCCGCAGTCGGGGCAGGCGGCCGTCTGCTGGCAACTGTCCACGATGACCATGAATCCGGTCGGCACTTCGACGAACTGCTCTGCCTGGAGGCCGTCACCCTCCAGGCTCCAGGGAAGGGACATATCCATGATCTACTCCCGGGCCGCCAAGCCTTGCCGATCGTGGCGGCGAACCAGGCCAGTATCCGCCTTTGGCCGCGGGACCATCAAAATTGCGGGAGAGCCCTATTGTGGCGGTCAGTGACATGAGACCGGCGGCTGGTCTTGCCGTCGATGGCCACCACGGTGTCTTTGGCCAGCGCGGGGATCACCATGCCCACCCAGCGCCGGAAGGCGGCCTCGAACTCGTCGGGCGAAATCAGCCCGAACACGCGGGCCAGCGTGTAGTGGGACGGGATGCCCTGCTCAAGCTTCATGAAGCCCCGCAGCCAGTCGAGTTTCAACTTGGCCCACTCCTCGATGCCCACAAAGTCGTCCGCCCCGCTGAGCACCCCGCACACCACGACCGTCAGGAGTTCGGCCAGATCGTGCTGCGTGTGCCGAGGGCTGCGCGGATCGGAGATCGAAACAAACACCTGCATCAGCGGCATCACTCCTGTCTTCATGGGAAGCCCAAAAAGCCAGGAAACTACACACTTTCTGCGGCTGTGAACAGGGGGCGTGTAAGGTCATGAAGGTGAACGAAATTTTGCGGTGGGGTATGTCGGGTCGCTACGATTGCCCTGGATGGCGACGGGACTCAGGACAAAAGGATTTTACCAAGCGGCGGGAGGGGTGAGGCTTTTCGAGGTGCGCAGCCATGCCACAAATATCCTATTTAAATATTTATTTAGGTTGTATTTTTTGTTTTTCGGAGCATCAAAGATAGTGCCGACTAAAAACAAAGAGTACAAAAAAATACGGGAAAATTACCTCCAGCACTTATAACAACTGGTGAACACCGAGTCATCGCTTTAATCCCCCTCAGCGTACGCCGACCTCACCTTCTAAAAATACGCTTTCGCATTATTAGAAGTAAATCAGGGTCGCAGACGCATCAATGCACCGCGCAACCAGAGACATACCGAAAAATGATCTTGGACGCACGCACAAGCAGCTGGATTTTGGTCGAAGACAAGGTGAAAATCATGCACAACCGTATATACACACTGATAGAAAAGAACCCTATTGCTATCCTAAAGGGAGAAAACGGAGATCTCGACGGCGACTTCGATGGAATCGATTGGCGCGACATCAAAATGCTTGGCAACGGTCTTGTCGACACCCTAATTTCCATGGAACTAGTGGCGACTGACGAGTGCTATTTAAAGACATCTCTTTGCCGAGACTCACTGGGCACTTTTGTCTATCCAGCTATTAAGATCTCAACAACACGCGGCATACCGGATCACCTTCGAGAAAAAATCGACGCCATCTGCTTCAAATACGCGCAAGGTCTCATTTCTACAACATCTCATGCGGCAGGCCAGGACATTCTCAACGAACGCCGGCAGCAGGTCCAACTGACGGCGGACGAGGAGAAAGAATTAAACCACTCTGTGCAGAAGACGTTACTTGCCCTTCGAACGCGACTCAGACACCCCGTAATGATCGAAGATCATGACAAGAAGCCCATTTACATAGTCGAAGGGAAATTGAGCGCACGCCCATCCAAACTTATCGGGCAAACGAAGCGACGGGAAGTTCAAGGCGTTATCGACAATTTAGGATTTAGCGACTTCGCAGCGCGAATTCTGGACTTGGACGGCGTTGCAATTAGCGGCCACTACAGCAACCACAGCGAGCTAGACCACTTTTGGGAGTCGATGCGTTCAAGGGAAATATCTACTTTCGAGGTACTTGATGTCATCGACGACGTCGGCAAGCGCACAATCACTATCCGCAGCCTGCCGCCTCGAGCGACAGAACAGACCCTACGATGAGGCATATACAAAATTCAGCCGAGTGCCTGATTGCGTGCTCGGACTCTTTCAAAACCAGCGCAAGCCGTTGCTCTACCTTATATATGCCCACGCGAACAAGATCGATTTGAGGACTCGACGATTGACCCAGGGGCTCGAGCTCAAAACCATATTCCGAAGCGACAGAAAGAATATCCGAATAACATTTTCTTGTCGCGAGGACACGCAACTGATCATTCCTCAGCCCCCACCAGGCCAGGTGGCTCCGCAGGGTAGCGAAATGCTCGGCTTCCCACATCACGACTTGACGTGAAGTGGTGATCAAATTCTCAATCGGCGCGCCGCCCGGCAATGACGGCGATTCGGCAAACCGTTTCTCCGCGTAGGCAATCAGGTCATTCCAGCCGGACTCCGGAATGCGGGTGAGCAGCGTTGCGAGCGCCGGCATGCCTGAAAGGCTGTCCGGCAATTGAGCACGCAATGACATAGAAAAACGAAAACGATTCGCAACTCTGTTGAGCGCGCTATCAATTTTATTAGCGATTGCACTGCCAAGTCTTAGCCGGTCAGCCGCCGTCACACACTCATATCCGCGCGCTCGAAGACGCAGATACATGAGCGCCAACGCCGGACTCGGGTGCGTAGTTGCTAACTTTTCGTAAAAATTAACGGGGCAATAGGGTAAATAATTATCAAGATAATTAACCCCAGGTATTTTATGAGACTCTCCAGGCGACAGACCGACTAGCTGACTACTCCACAGATCGAGCAGATGCAGGTAATACATCTGCGTCGTCCCACTCTGCCCGTGACCAAGATAGCGCTCGAGGGCAGGAAGCATTCTGCGCGTGACACGGGCACCGCCAAGTAGAGTCTCTGCTGCTGCAAAGTTTTCACTATTAGCGGGAATCCTGCCCGCCGCTTCAATGCTAAATAGCCGGGCAGCGATCAGGTTCGCAATTGAATGTCTCGCATGATGCAGCGTGATATATGGATTTCCGGTAACCCCGCGCAGCGTCGCGATGACCCGACTACGCAGATTCGCTTTCGCAGCACGATCGGTTGCGACATCACCAAAGATCGGGGCATCAATGTCACTTCCGACATGCGCTTCCAATTGCGCGAGACGTTCCTCAATAAGTTTAGTTTCGTTTGCGGTGAGCGAGGCGACAAGGGGGACTAGGCGAGACGAAGTTCGCTCGGTTTTCAGATTCTTTAGCCGGTTGTGTCGAACTCTCAGATACGGCAACGCCCCCTCCCAAAACCATTCGCTTCGCAAGAGGCCGAATGCCTCGCCGCCTCTAAGGGCGAACCGATAAGCGAGCATTAGAAGGAGAGCCCCCAGGGCCCCATAGTCTTTGTCCTGAACTCCATACAGGTGGTGAAATGCCCGCAGATACTCTGCCTCGGTGAAGTAACCCGGACTCGCATTAACAATTTTTTGAGCGCCGGGGATTTCAGTCCAGTCGGGGTCTTCCATCGGAGCTTGCCGTGCTAACCAGGCATGAAACTCCTGCAGGCGGCATCGACCGTAGTGCTTAGACTTTAGCGGCATTGACAAGATAACTTCCGAGTACAAATCAGTCAGTTCGTCCTCATCGAGTTGATCAAGCCGCGTATCACCGACGAGTTCGGCAAACGGACGAGAGAGTGCACTGAGGTATCGATTGACGGCCGAGAGAGCGAGTTGATCCCCACCACGTTTGCGCCGGGTCAGTAGCTCCCCGACCCACAGAGCCAAAGCACGGGCAGCATGAGGGGCTGCCCCCCCCGCTCCGCGCACAAGCTCACGGATCCGGTTTGCGAGTGTCGACCGTTTCACCCGGCCGACGGAGCGCCCCGAAGGGGGAAGTGAACCGTAGACTTCGCGTACTTCGGTAAGCAGTTTCCGGCCTGCAGCCTGGCTAACGTCAGCAGGGGCACGCTCCTTTGCGGGAGGCAGCAGCTCACCATCAAATTCGGCGACCTCGGCAGCGCAACTCTCCGCCTGAGCCCCATATGCGCTGAAGTCCCTAGAAAATCCCTCGTGCAACCTGGCGAAGTCGTACCAGGTCATCGAATATGATTCGACCCGACCTGAGAGGTATCCTGCAACGATTCCTGGCAGAGTGATCACATTGACCTGATCGACCAACATTGCCAACCTTTCGATCAACTGGGCAACCGCTACGAGGGATTTTTCGAAATTTAAATGTCGGCACAGCTCAGCGGCAATTGGCTGCAGCGCAGGATCGACAAGTCGATTGCCTGCATTGATCGCTTGGTCGGAGCTCACAGTTGCACCAAGTAGGCGTGCGGTGGCGTAATCGATCTCAATGCGCCTGCACAGCGCGTCAGCCCCCGCCTCCCGAATGTCACTTTCCGTTTCGGCTCCGATTTCTAGGTAATGACGCTTTCCGAAGCCGATGACACGATAATTGCGCCCAGTCAGAAGCCCCTTAAGCGTCTTAAGGTCACAGAATCGGCTCTTTACGACGAGGCGAATTACACCAAGCGTGAGCGACCGTCTGATGGCTCGTCGGGGATCATTTGGCTCGACGACAGAATTGAGTACATCACAAAGATGGCCGAAGGTTTCGAGGGCGCCGGCTGCTTCTTGGGTAAACTGTGACGGCTCGCTCTCAAGCGTTAGGTATATACGTTTCAGCCGAACCGTACGTGGATGTCTGAGTTGGGCTCGGTCGAGCCCACGCATCAGGACGCTATAGCGAAGTGGACCGAGCGGATGAGGTAAGCCTTTCCCAGTAAACAAAAGGGTCTGAGCCAGGCTATCGAGTTCATCGGCATTCAGCTCTCCCAGATCCCGCGCACCGCAAATTTGCTTGATTATCCCCCGGGCGCTTTCGACAGCGACACGCATGCGCTCGAGCCGGTTGGCCTGTCGCTCCGCACGACCAAAGAGCTTCTGCCGATCAGTGCTCGTGCCAGCCGGACGTAGACCGTTCAATGCTGACAGATCAGATGACGGCACTGGTGCGACCGGGGAAAAACCGAGATCAGCAAATGTCTGATCGAGGATTCCCCGGATGTTCGTCAGGTCCTCCAACCACACTCGTGGTGACCGATCGCTGTAAGAGGCACTCCCACGTTCGGCATGCCCGAGGAGTCCGTCGATGATTTCAGGATCGACCCCGTGGCGACGCAGCCGGGTTGCCAGACGATGCCGAAAATGCCGCAAAGGCAACGGCCACCGAAATAGACCTTGCTGCTCGATGAAATGCTCATTGACCGACGACCAAGCCAAAACATCCCCATCCCGACGTAGCGAGAAAAACAGTGGGATTGAGGCGGTAGCGTCCCGACCAGCAAGTGCGCTGACTCGTTCGCCGAAGGCAAAGTCCCCAGCCGCCGATATCCATCGCCCTAGCTCCTGAATGTAGGGAAGGTAAGCGGTGGCTATGTAGTCACACAGAGCCATTGGTACCGGCACCAGTCGACCGTCGCGGGCCTTACCACTTTGCTTGTCCGAAACGAACACGAAGTGGTGTTTGAAGTCGAAATCACGCTGCGACTCAAATGCAGCACGTACGGGGCGAACCCCTGTAGCAGCGTGCAATGCCACCACAATGTAGGCAGTCAGCGCATTATGAAATGCGATAACTCCACCTCTCCGAGCATCTTGAAGCCTTAACCCAGCGTCACGGATCTCAAGACGAAGCTTGGACTCAATGGGGTCGAGCCTGCTTCCCAGTGCATTGCCGTCCGGCGGCTCTATACTCGCCAGAGGTACACCGACGGAGTTCAGGATCTTGAATAGCTCACCACCGCTCCAGCTTGGGTATGCAGCTGCGCCAGGCAAACCCGAATTAGGGTGCCTGCAGAACAGTCTGGAAAAAATGGCATCATTGGACACGGCATAAAGCGCTTGTGGAAGCGCCTGCGCAAGCATTCCCCCAGTTAGCCGACGCGCAATCGGCTTCGTCGCGGGGCCGAAACTGCTCAGGACAGACTGCCTATCCAGCAACTCCCCAAGCGTGTTTGCTCCTGGCCTTTCAGCCCTCCATCGGTTCAGTGCGGTCGAAATCGAGGATGGGAAAGTGATCGCATGCTTAAGCGCCAGCGCGCGAATCCAAGGTGTGGCAGAAGCCTCCGGCCTCCATCCGCTATCGCGGCGAGCAGGCAGTCGAGTCAGCCCCGCGGGCGAGACCGACCACTCCTCCCCGCAATCCGGCCCTACTACCATATCGAGGGTTCGTCGAAGCGACCGACCTGTCCGTAGAGCAATCCAGGCAGTGGCTGCCAGTCGCTGCGCACCATCATCGTTTCCAAGTAAGGTTTCGCTGATCCACAGTTCCAGTGCCCTCACTTCACTAGGCCTTGGTCGATTCACACTCCAGGGGAGGAAGTGGTTGTCCTCCACGCTGGCCAGGATCACCGAGGAAGCGTGGCGTCGCTGCTGCGCAAGTGTCGCGTCCTGCGGAACGTCCGAAGAAAATATCGGGTCTCCGTCCCCCTCTCCTACAACTGCAGCCGGGCTGGGGCCATCGAGGTCATCCATGCCCTCAAGCAGAATGGGGGTAGAGCTTCGGCTCCACGGACGTCCGGCCGGAGGTAGGTGGGACGACAGTCCTGTAACCGACACGGCATCCGGCGGAAACTCCCGCCTCGCCACGTGGGAAAGACTTTGCAGAAACGGGCGAGCACCCTTGTCCAACCAAAGGTTACTGAGATGATATTGCGCCTTGTTATCAATATGAAGTTCAAACGCGCTGTAACCTTGAGCACCACTTAACAGCTGTTCCGCCAAGCGCAACCATTCGTTCACTCCGTCGCCCGCAAGACGGAGCCTGTCAGCTACATACCGAAGGTAGCGGTCGTACAGCAGATTTTGTGTGGCACGCTCAAGCGCATGGATCAGCGCCCAGAGGCGAAACCGTTCAAAATATTGGTAGAGACGTTGGTCGGTGCGAGCGTATGGATTTCGCGTGGCCAATAAAGCGAAGATGTAGAGTCTCTCCGGCGAGAAACCCGAAAAGCGAGTCCGGGCTGTCTTTGCTTCCGGCAGGGGCTGATACTTAGACAAAATCGCGTCCGCCGTCGACAGGCGTACCGCGAGTTCGTAGAGTTGCATAGCGGTACTGTTTTCGGCAGACCACAGGCTCAAGATATCCAGTACATCAGGCCGAACCAGATAGTGGAGCACTGTGCCGATCGCGCCCGGACGTTCCAGCGCCATCGTTGCATCAACAATGAGTATCAGGCTACCGAGGATGTGGTTCTCTTCGGCCCAGGTTGCGAGCTCATCCCATGCTCTAGGAAGGAGGGCAAGAGTCGGATTACTCGCACATTCGTCGTTCGGCAGGAGCGGTTCCGTGGTGCTCTGGATCGGGTTAGAAGGGGGCACAGCGGAGTCTCGGTAGGCAAGGAGCTGCGCGAGACTGTAGCACACAGACCATGCCAGACACCACTTTCAGCCAGATGTGGTCAAGTCTGTACTTAAAACATGCACAGAGCTAGCCTTTCCTCCGAAGGATCGTGTCGGGCGCGCCAAACAAATCAATGGGTTGGATCGAAAGATCTGGCCCATTTTTGTTTCTATTTCCCGCCGTGACCATTCTGTGACCAAAGTGCGACCAGCCTGTGACTGGTCGCTCGCCCTGGTCTCACCGCTCCCCTTGCTTTTGAGTTGTGCTTCCCGTGACCTGATCGTCAGGGATGTGCTCGACCAATTGCTCGATACGACAACGGAAGTAGGTACAGAGCTTATCCAACACATCCCCCGTCGGGTTGTATCCACGATGGTTGGCAAGCTTGGAGAGGGTCATCCGGTGCACTCCGGTTGCCGCAGCAATCTCGACGAGCGTAACGACCCTG
>Ga0209277_10001101_pt1 | contig 13418 bp, 8 predicted proteins | sample JI81AbrownDNA_FD_187503 | JGI IMG/M metagenome (GOLD analysis project Ga0209277, IMG submission 187503) | Wastewater effluent complex algal communities from Wisconsin, to seasonally profile nutrient transformation and Carbon sequestration -... | ecosystem: Engineered > WWTP > Effluent > Algae... | reverse complement strand
TGACGGTGAACGTACCCCACGGCGAGCCGGCCAGCGCCTTGACCACAATCAGCGAGAGCACCGCGAGGATGATCACCATGATCATGAAGGTGCCGAACAGGGCGATGACGCCGGGCACCGCGCCCAGCTCGGATTTGACCAGATCGCCCAGGGAGCGGCCGTCCCGGCGCGTGGAAATGAACAGCACGATGAAATCCTGGACCGCACCGGCAAAGACCACGCCGGCCAGAATCCACAGCATTCCGGGCAGATAGCCCATCTGGGCGGCCAGCACGGGCCCTACCAGGGGCCCGGCGCCTGCGATGGCGGCAAAGTGGTGGCCGAACAGGACGTACTTGTTGGTGGGGACGTAATCGAGGCCGTCGTTATGGCGAATCGCCGGGGTCATCCGCGTGGGGTCCAGCTCCATGACCCGGTCGGCGATAAACAGGCTGTAGTAGCGGTAAGCGATCAAGTACGTGCACACGGCCGCAATGACCAGCCACAGTGCATTGATGGTTTCACCGCGATTGAGCCCGACGACGCCAAGAGCGCATGCGCCAAGAATGGCCACTAACGCCCAGGCAGCGTGGCGTTGAATGTTTTGCATTTTGATCTTCCTGAGGTGAAAGCCGAAGTTTACGCCTGCGGTAAACGTTGTCCATACGGGTTATCACCTAGGAAAGCGCGGCACACATCACCGGCTGCGGGCGGCCCTGGCCGTTACCCGCCGCGCATTTTTCCCATCGCCAGGTTGGCCGCGGCGGTGCGGGTTTCCACGCCGAGCTTCTCGAAAACGTGTTCCAGGTGTTTGTTTACCGTGCGCGGGCTGCTGCCGAGGATGTCGCCGATGTCCTTGCTGGTTTTGCCCTGCACGACCCAGTAAAGGACTTCGGCCTCGCGCTGGGTGAGGCGGAAGGCGGCGATGAGGGATTCGACGGCGGAGGCATCGTTTTCCTCGCGCAGCACGACCAGCCATTCGTCGTCGCCGGTCTGGTCGTGGAAGGAGGCGAGCAGCCGGCGGGAGCCGTCGGCGATGAGCAGGGCTTGCGCTTCGCGGCCGTCGTGGCGGGCGGCGTGGGCGGCGGCGATCCAGGCGATCAGTTCTTCCGGGGCGACGTGTTCCGGGTTGGCGAAGTAGTCGTTCATCAGCCGGCGGGCGAGGGGCGTTTGCCACACCAGCTTGCCGTCGGCGGCGCGCACGGCCACGGTGGCCTGGCCGAAGGCGTCGAGGGCGCTGCGGGCCTGGCGCATCTGGCGGGCGTTCTGCACGTGGGCGGCGATGCGGGCGAGCACTTCCGGCGGGCGGATCGGCTTGGTGACGTAGTCGGCGCCGCCGGCGGCAAAGGCGGCCACCACGTGCTCGGTTTCGGTCAGCCCGGTCATGAAGACGATGGGGATGTGCTGGGTCGCAAAGTCGGCCTTGAGCCGGCGGGCCACCTCGAAGCCGTCCATGCCGGGCATCAGCGCGTCGAGCAGGATGACGTCGGGCAGGCTCTGGCGGGCCCGTTGCAGCGCCGATTCGCCGTTGGTGGCCACCAGCACGGTGTGGCCGGCTTCATCGAGGGCGTCGTGGAGCAGCGCGAGGTTTTCCGGGATGTCGTCGACGATCAGGACGATGTCCGAAATCAGGCGTTCATTCGAGAGTATCGGGGCTGGCATCGCGTACTTTCCGGAGGATTTCCTTCATCGCGTCGAACTGGAACTGGCGTGCCAGATCGCGCAGGACGCGCACGAATTCGCTGTGCGCGGTGTCGAGGCGTTCGATTTCGCCCAGTTTGTTGAGAATGCCGCGCAGGTAGCCCAGGACGATCAGTTCATCCAGCGCGGCGAGGTGGGCCTCGGCCGGCGCGATGAGCGGCAGCGGCGCCTGCGGGGCGGGGACGGCCGAAGGCGGCGGGCTGTCGGCGCTGACCCATTCGAGCTGCAGCTTGCGGCCCAGCCAGTCGAGCAGCTCGGGCAGACGCAGGGGCTTGACGATGAAATCGTCCGGCGCAATGCCGGCGTCGTTGTCCAGCCCCTTGTCGAAGGCGTTGGCAGACAGCACCGCGAGGTGGGCGCCGGTGAGCTGTTGCTGGCGGATGCGGCGCAGGGTTTCCCAGCCGTCGATGCCCGGCATGCCGAGGTCCATGAACACGAGGTGGGGCGCAAAGCGCGGGATCGCCTTGAGCGCCTCTTCGCCGCTGGCGGCCTGTTCAAGCACAAAACCCAGGGGTTCGAGCATGCTTTGCAGCATGTCGCGATCCACCTTTTCGTTGTCGACCACCAGGATGCGCCGGCGCACGCCCACGTAGCCGATGCGGTTGCCGCGCGGCAGTTCGCCGGCGGCCTGGGCCGAATGCACCTGCGGCAGAAACAGGCGGATGCGGAACAGCGTGCCCTCGCCCGGCGTGCTGGAAACCTGCATCTGGCCGCCCATCAGGTCGGTGAGCATGCGCGCGATGGTGAGCCCGACGCCGCTGCCGCCGGCCTGCGCGGTGCTGCCGCGCTCGAAGGGCTCGAAGATGCGTTCCAGGTCGGCGGCCGGAATGCCGGGGCCGCTGTCGCGGATGTCGAACACGGCCATTTCGCGCCGGCATTCCACCTTGAAGGTGACGCCGCCGCGCGCGGTGAATTTGACGGCGTTGCCCAGCACGTTGATCAGGATCTGGCGCAGGCGCCTTTCGTCCACGCGCACCACGGGCGGAATCTCGCCGGCCGGCTGGTAATCGAAACTCAAGCCCTTGTTGCGGGCCTGCAGCTCGAACATGCCGACGATCTGGTGCAGGAAATCCGGAAAATCCAGCGCCCGCACGTCGAGGGTCAGTTTGCCGCCCTCGATGCGCGCGATGTCCAGCGTGCCCTCGATCACCGACAGCAGGTGGTCGCCCGACCTGCGGATGACGCTCACGGCCTGCCGGCGGGCGGGCGGAATGTCCTCGTCCGCGTCCAGGATCTGCGCGTAGCCGAGGATGCTGTTGAGCGGGGTGCGCAGTTCGTGGCTGATGGCGGTGATGTAGCGGCTCTTGGCCTGGTTGGCCTGCTCGGCCACGTGGCGGGCCTTTTGCAGGGCTTCGTCGGTGCGCTGGTGGGATTCGATTTCCTGCATCAGGAGCTGGGTCTGGCGGTTCGATTCTTCCTGCGCCACGCGGCGGCTTTCCTGGGTCAGCACCATCCACCAGGCGCCGACGCCCGAGAGCATCAGCAGGGCGGCAAAGCTCTTGATGAAGCTGTCCTGCAGCGCGGCGTGGACTTCGGGGTGGCCGCTGCCGAGGGTCAGGCTTTCGTGGGTGTAGAGCACGCCCAGCACCAGCGCCAGCACCGGCACGATGCCGGTCATGAGCAGCAGGTAATGGCCCAGGCCGGTTTCGAGGTAGGGCACCGCCGAGGCCGGCAGCAGGCGGCGCAACAGGGTGTTCCACTGGGCGGTGAGGCTGGCCTCGGGTTTGCACAGATCGTGGCAGCGGGCGTCGAGCGAGCAGCACAGCGAGCAGATCGGGCCCTGATAGGCGGGGCAGTGGGCCATGTCTTCGGCTTCGTAGTCGCGCTCGCACACGGCGCATTTTTTGCCCACCCCGGCTGCGGGCTGGCGCGCCAGGTAGTAGCGGCCGCCGGTGATCCAGGCCAGCAGCGGCGACACCACGAAGGCGGCGCCCAGCGCGACAAACGAGGCATAAGGCTGCACGCCCTCGCCAAACAGGCCGACAAAGCTGGCAATCGACAGCAGCGAGGCCGCCAGCATGGCCCCGACGCCCACCGGGTTGATGTCGTAGAGGTGGCCGCGCTTGAACTCCATGCCCGGCGGCGACAGGCCCAGCGGCTTGTTGATGACCAGGTCGGCCACCACCGCGGCCATCCACGATATGGCGATGTTGGAGTACAGCCCGAGCACCTGGCCGAGGGCCCGGAAAACGTCCAGCTCCATCAGCAGCAGCGCGATCAGCGTATTGAACACCACCCACACCACGCGCCCGGGGTGGCTGTGGGTGAGCCGGGCAAAGAAGTTGGACCACGCCAGCGAGCCGGCGTAGGCGTTGGTGACATTGATCTTGAGCTGCGAGACGACGACGAAGAGCGCCGTGACGGCAACCGCAAGCAGGGTGTTGTCGAAGGCGTGGGAGAAGCCGATCAGGTACATCTGGTTCGGGTCGATGGCCTTGTCGACCGGCACCTGGTTGCGCAGCGCGAGGTAAGCCAGCAGCGCGCCGCCCAGCATCTTGAGGATGCCCGGCAGCACCCAGCCGGGGCCGCCGATGACCACGCCGAGCCACCAGCGGCGGGCGTTGGCGGGCGTTTTTTCGGGCATGAAGCGCAGGTAATCCACCTGTTCGCCGATCTGCGTGATCATCGCGATGCCCACGGTCAGCGCGGCGCCGAACAGTTGCGGGTCGAAGTGGGCGCCGTCGCCCCGGGCGCCGGGATAGCGCCACAGCCCGGCCAGCGCGCCGGGCTCGTCGGCCAGCACGAAGGCGTAGGGCAGCACCAGCAGAAAGAGCCACAGCGGCTGTGTCCAGGCCTGCAGTTTGCTGATGGCGGTGACGCCGTGGCTGACCAGCGGAATGACCGCCAGCGCGCAGATCAGGTAGCCCCACGCGGGCGGAATGCCGAAGGCCAGCTCCAGCGCGTAGGCCATGATGGCCGCTTCCAGCGCAAAGAATATGAAGGTGAAGGAGGCGTAGATCAGGGAGGTGATCGTCGAGCCGATGTAGCCGAAGCCGGCGCCGCGGGTCAGGAGATCCATGTCCAGCCCGTGTTTGGCGGCGGTGTAGCTGATGGGCAGGCCGAGCAGGAAGATGATCAGCCCGGTGGCGAGAATCGCCCAGAAGGTGTTGATGAAGCCGGCGTCCACCAGCATGGTGGCGCCCACGGCCTCCAGCACCAGAAACGAGGCCGCGCCGAAAGCCGTGTTGGCCACGCGCATTTCCGACCACTTGCGAAAGCTGCGCGGGGTGAAGCGCAGCGCGTAGTCCTCCATCGTCTCGTTGGCGACCCAGATGTTGTAGTCGCGGCGGATCTTGATGACTTTTTGTGCTGCGGGCCTGGGGTCGGAAGTCATGGTCGCGATGCCTCTGCTTGGCGCAGTTTCGTAGGTCGGGTTAGCCCATAGGGCGTAACCCGACAACGGCCAGTCTAGTCCTTGAGCGCGGCCAGAAATTTTTGCCGGGCGACTTCGAGTTCGGCTTTCGAGAAATCGTCGCTCAGCCGCAATGCGGTGCCGAAGAAGCGCTCGAAGGCGGCCAGCACGGTGGCCTCGTCGAGCGTGCGCGCGGCCTCGGGCTGGGCGGGCGGGGTGAAGCCGTCGGCGGGCTTGAGCACGGCGTAGCGGGGGATCATGCGCTGGCCGTGTTTTTCGGAGGCGGCGGTCATCGGGCCGGTTTTGGTGAAGATTTCACCGTCGTATTCGAAGCGGGCGCCGAGGGGGAGCTGGGTGAGTTTCATGGCGGGGTTCCGGGGTGATCAGCCGCCCAACGCGCGGGCGATGAAGTTGCGCGGGACGCGGGTTTTGGGCACCTTGGCGCTGAACCAGTTGCGTACGTCGTCGTCGAGGCCGAGGCCGTGCATGTAGTTGTAGAGCGCCTTGTTGAGCGCCACGCCGAGGCTGTCGTGATCGACGCCGGTGGGGTCGATGAAGCCGACGTCGTTCTTGGCGAAGCTGATCGGCGGCAGCGGCTTGAGCGTGACGCCGAATTCGTCCGGGTTTTGCCCGACCGGCGAATGCACGGTGCACACGAAGCGGTGGAAGAAGCCGGACTGGATGCAGCCGGCGTCGAAGAGCTGGCGCACGTATTCCAGTGCGTCGACGGTGTCCTGCACGGTTTGGGTGGGAAAGCCGTACATCAGGTAGGCATGCACGAGGATGCCGGCGTCCGAGAAGCCCTTGGTGACGCGGGCCACCTGATCCACCGAGACGCCTTTTTTCATCAGCTGGAGCAGGCGGTCCGAGGCCACTTCAAGCCCGCCGGAGATGGCGATGCAGCCACTGTCGGCGAGCTGCTGGCACAGCTCGGGGGTGAAGGATTTTTCGAAGCGGATGTTGCCCCACCATGAAATCGAGCGGTTGCGGCGCGCCAGTTCGTCGGCCATGGCCTTGAGGGCCTTGGGCGGCGCGGCTTCATCGACGAAGTGAAAGCCGGTTTGGCCGGTTTCGGTGACCACGGCTTCGATGCGATCGACCAGCAGCCCGGCGCCGATGCCGTCGTAGCGGCCGATGTAGTCGAGGCTGACGTCGCAGAAGCTGCACTTTTTCCAGTAGCAGCCGTGGGCCACGGTGAGCTTGTTCCAGCGCCCGTCGGACCACAGCCGGTGCATGGGGTTGAGCATGTCGAGGATGGACAGGTAGCGATCCAGCGGCAGGCCGTCCCAGGTGGGCGTGCCGACTTCGGCGAAGGGCACGTCGGGTTCGACGAGGTTGATGTAGCGGACTTGGCCGGTTTTTGCGTCGCCTTCACGCACGTAGGTGCGCACCAGCCGCGAGCGGCCGCGCTTGCCGTCGAGGTGCTCGAGGAGCGCCAGCAGCGGGCGCTCGCCGTCGTCGAGGGTGAGGTAGTCGAAGTAGTCGAAGACGCGCGGTTCGGTGAGTTCGCGCAGTTCGGTATTCACGAAGCCGCCGCCCAGCACGGTGACGATCTCCGGGTGGTGGGCCTTGATGGTCTGGGCGATGCGGAAGGCGGCATACACCGAGCCGGGAAAGGGCACCGACAGCAGCACGATCTGGGGCTGGTGGCGCGCGAGGGTGTCCAGCGTGAGCCGGTGCAGGGTTTCGTCCACCAGCGTGGGCGGCGCGGCGAGGGCGGCGGCCAGCGGGGTGAAGGTCGGCTGGGCCATGGCCAGGGATTCGGCGTAGCGGACGAACTCGAAGCGCGAATCGGCGGCCTCGCGCAGCACGTCGGCCAGATCGTTGAGGTAGAGCGTGGCCAGGTGGCGGGCCTTGTCCTGCACGCCGAGGGCGCCGAAGGCCCAGGCCAGCGGGTCGCCGCCGTCCGGGTCGATGTACACGTCGAGCGAGGCAAAGCGCGGCCCTTCGGGCAGGAAGGCGCGGCTGGCGATGCGGTGGGCGATGGTCGGGTCGCGGCCCTGCAGGAAGGCGATGGCCGGGCCGATGGTGGCGGTGTAGCGCTGGAACTGCGCATCGAAAGAGGCCAGTGCCGGCGGGCGCTTCCTGCCCGGCAGGGCGCGCAGCTTTTCGCGCAGGGCGGCGAGGCTGGCGGGGGTGAACAGTTCGAGCACCAGCTTGAGGGCCAGGTCGTCCTGCACCGCATCCACCCCCCGCGAGCGCAGGAAGCCGGTGAGATAGGCGGTGGACGGGTAGGGCGTGTTGAGCTGCGTCATCGGCGGGATGATCGACAGCACGCGGCGCGGGCTCGTCTGCATGGCGGGGTTTCGCGTGGGGTGGTAGGCCGGGGCGGGAATGATAGCGGATCAGTGCCGGCCGCCGGGATTGCGCCGGTAGATCAGCCCGGCGAGCGCGGTGAACAGCCCGCAGGCGATGAGCGTGGGGCGCACCCCGAAGGCGTGGGCGAGGCTGCCCACCGCAAAGCTGCCGATGGGCGCAAGGCCGAGAAAGGCCATGGTGAACAGGGCCATGACGCGGCCACGGAAATCGTTGTCGACGGCGGTCTGGATCAGCGTGTTGCTGCCGGCCACGCACAGCAGGAGGCAAAAGCCCAGCCCGACCAGGATGGGTACGGCCTGCCACAGCGTGCCGGTGAGGGCGAACAGGGCCAGGGCAAGGCCCACCAGCGGCACGCTGCGGCCGACCAGCGCGGCCAGGCCGGCGGTGTCGCTGCGCCGGGCCAGCACCACCGCGGCGAGCAGCGCCCCGGCACCGGCACTGCCCATCAACAGGCCGAACAGGCGCGCGTCGCCGCCGAGGATTTCGCGGGCGAACAGCGGCATCAGCACCGTGTAGGGCGTGGCGAGCAGGCTGAGGCTGGCGATGAGCAGCAGCGAGGCGCGGATGCGGCGGTGGGCGGCGGCATAGCGCAGGCCTTCGCGCAGGGCCTGCAGCGGCGGGCTGGATGGTTTGCGCGGCGCGTCGGCGGGCAGGCGGATGGCCCGCAGGGCCAGCAGCACGGCCAGGTAGGAGCCCGCGTTGAGCAAAAAGCACAGCGCCTCGCCGCTTGTGGCGACGATCCAGCCGGCAAGGGCCGGCCCGACGAAGCGGGTGGCGTGCATCATGAAAGAGTTGAGGGCGATGGCGTTGGCCAGGTCGGCCTTGTCGTCGATGAGCTGCACCACGATGGCCTGGCGGGCGGGCACGTCGAGGGCGTTGATGCAGCCAAGGCCAAAGGCCAGCACGATCAGATGAGCGGGCGTGGCCATATCCAGCCAGGCCAGTACGGCCAGCAGCAGGGCCTGCACCATCGACAGGGCCTGGGTGGCGAGCAGCAGGCGGCGGCGGTCGAGGCGGTCGGTGATCACGCCGCCGAAGGCGCTGAAGGCGAGGATGGGGATCTGGCTGGCAAACGCCACCGTGCCCAGCACCAGGGCCGATCCGGTGAGCCGGTAGGCCAGCCACACCATTGCGATCTGCTGCATCCAGGTGCCGGCCAGCGACACGATCTGGCCGGCGAAGTAGATGCGGTAATTGCGTGAGGCGAGGGCGCGGAGATAGGCGGGCATGGGTGGGCTGCGGCTGCGGGGTGTGTCACGGTAGCCCGGTCGGGCCGCCGGGGGAAGGGGGACGGGAAGGGGGACGGGAATGGGAAGGAATGGGGAGAGCGGGCTGCGGGCCCGGCCGTGCTACCGTTTGTCGCTGCGGTTGCTTGCCGCGATGCTCAGGAGATTTCGATGGATTGGTATTTGATGGCCTTGAAGAAGTATGCGGATTTCAAGGGGCGCTCCCAGCGCAAGGAATACTGGATGTTCACGCTGTTCAACCTGCTGGCGTTCTTTGTGCTTTCTGTTGTCGGCGGCATGCTGGGTGATCAGGCCGAGCTGCTGACCGGTATCTACAGCCTTGGGGTGTTGCTGCCGAGTGTTGCGGTGACGGTTCGCCGGCTGCACGACATCGGCAGGTCGGGCTGGTGGGCGCTGCTGATGGTGGTTCCCGTGGTGGGGGCGCTGATTTTGGTGATTTTTGCGCTGCAGGACAGCCAGGCGGAGGAAAACGAGTACGGGCCCAATCCGAAGGCTCCGGTGTTCCCTTATCAAGCCTGAGCGGGTGGCCGGTATTCAATGGCCGGGTTGATAGCCTGGCCGGGTGCGCTGAAAAACGCGTTCGCCCATCACGTGGGTGGCCACCACGCAGCGTTCGTCGCCCAGGATCATCAGGGCGAACAGGCGTTCGGCGAGGGATTGGGTGTGTTCCATGCGCCAGGCAAGCTCGGGGGTGGCGGCCCAGTCGAGGACGACGAAGTCGGCTTCCCGGCCGGGGGTGAAGTTGCCGATGAATTCGTCGAGATAAAGCGCCCGGGCGCCGCCGAGGGTGGCGAGGTAGAAGCCGCGCAGGCCGGATAGCGGCGCGGCGCGAGCCTGGCTGACCGAGTAGGCGTCGCCCAGGGTGCGCAGCAGGCTGAAGCCGGTGCCGGCGCCTACATCGGTGGCGAGGCCCACGCGCATGCCCGTGGCAGCGCTGGCGGCGTGGTCGAAGAAGCCGCTGCCCAGGAACAGGTTGGAGCTGGGGCAGAAGGCTGCCGCGGTGCCGCTGGCGGCCAGTGCCTGACGATCCGGTGCATCGAGGTGGATGCAGTGGGCGTAGAGGGCGCGCGGCCCGGTTAGCCCGTAATGGGCGTAAACATCCAGGTAGCTGCGTCGCTCGGGGAAGAGGGCCTTGACCCAGGCGATTTCGGCCGGGTTTTCGGCGAGGTGGCTTTGCAGGTGGAGGTTGGGCCGGGAGGCGAACAGTTCGCCGGCGAGCTGCAGTTGTTGCGGCGTGGAACTGGCGGCAAAGCGCGGGGTGATGCTGTAGCGCAGGCGGCCCTGGCCGTGCCAGCGCTCGATGAGGGCACGGCTGTCGCGGTCGCCGCTGGTGGCCGTGTCGCGCAGGTTTTTGGGGCAGTTGCGGTCCATCAGCACCTTGCCGCACAGCATGCGCAGGTTTTTGGCGTTGGCGGCATTGAAGAATGCATCGACCGAATGGGCGTGCACGGTGGCGAACACCGAGGCGGTGGTGGTGCCGTGGGCGAGCAGGCGGTCGACGACGAAGGCGGCGCTGCGTTCGGCTTCGCGGACATCGGCAAAGCGGGCCTCGGCAGGAAAGGTGTAGTCGTTGAGCCAGTCGAGCAGCTGGCGGCCGAAGGAGGCGATGACGCCGGCTTGCGGGTAGTGCAGGTGGCAGTCGATGAAGCCGGGCAGGACGAGGTGGCCGCGGTGGTCGTGGAGCGTGGCGGCGTGGCGGATGCCGGGCGGCAGGGCGGCGCTGATGTCGCTCCACGGGCCGGCGGCGTGGATGTGGCCGTCGCTGATCCACAGCGCGCCGTCGTCGAAATACTGCCAGGCGGCGGGGGCGTCGGCGGGGCCGGGGTCGGCCACAAAGTGCAGAACCTGGCCGCGGACGAGGACGTGCGTGGAGGCGGATGGGTTCATTGCGGGCGCGGCATGGACGACAGCGGCGGGGCGTCGGGGCCGGGGTGGGCGGCGTGGCGGATGGCGGCGCGGGCTTCGCGTATCTGCAGCAGCTGGGCGGCTACCGAGGCGGCGATGGCCGCCGGGTGCTTGCTGCGGATGCCGGCAATGCCGATGGGGCAGGTGAGGTCGGCGAGGCGCAGCGGCGGCAGGCCGCGGGCGGTGAACTGACGGTTGAAGCTGGCGCGCTTGCTGGCCGAGCCGATGAGGCCGAACCAGGCAAAGTCGTGGCGCTCGAAGATGGCCTCGCAGATCGAGAAATCCAGCGTGTGGCTGTGGGTCATGACCAGGAAGTAGCTGCCCGGCGGCGCGGCGCGTACTTCGGAGGTGGGCGTGTCGGTGGCAACGGCCTCCACGCCGGGCGGAAGGCTCGCCGGAAAAATGTCGTCGCGCCCATCCACCCAGGTGATGCGGGCGCCCAGAGGCGCAAGGGCGCGGACGGTGGCGCTGCCCACGTGGCCGGCGCCGAAGATCAGTACCGGAAAGGCATCGCCACCGATCTGTTGGGTGAAGGTCCAGCGGGCGCCGCGTACCTGCAGCAGCGCTTCGTTGCCGCCGGGGTGCGCGATGGCCTGCCACACGGAGGCCGGGTCGCCTTCGGCGATGCGCCGTTGCAGGGCCTGACCGGCGGCAAGGGTGGCGGCGCGGGCTTGCCAGGCGGCGGCCTCCGGCGGGTCGATGCGTTCGATGACCAGCCACACGATGCCGCCACAGCACTGGCCCAGCGACGGGCCGAGGGCGACCCGCAGCAGGCGCGGCGGGCCACCCACTTCGAGCAGGGCCCGCGCGGCGCCGCCGGCCAGCCATTCGAGCTGGCCGCCGCCAATGCTGCCAAGGCTGGCGGCGGCCCCGACCAGCATGGTGGCGCCGGCTTCGCGGGGCGTGGAGCCGACGGTGTGCACCACGGTGACGAGCACAGCGGCCTGGCCGCCGGCGAGGGTGTCGGCGAGGGCCGGGAGCCAGCTGTTCATGTCAGGGTGCCTCCGTTGAGGGCGCGCAGGATGGCTTCCGGCGTGGCGGGGGCGTCGAGCGGCGGGCGGGCGCCGGGCTCCAGGGCTGCGGCCACCGCGTCGCGCAGCGCGAAGAAAACCGACAGGGCCAGCATCAGCGGGGGTTCGCCAACGGCCTTGGAGCGGTGGATGGCGTCCTCGGAGTTGGCGTTGTCGAACAGGCGCAGCTTGAACACCGGTGGCAGGTTGGAAACTGCGGGAATCTTGTAGGTGGAGGGCGAGTGGGTCAGCAGGCTGCCATCGGGGCCAAAGACCAGTTCTTCGCAGGTGAGCCAGCCGAGGCCCTGCATGAAGCCGCCTTCGATCTGGCCGATGTCGATGGCCGGATTGATCGGGCGGCCGGCGTCGTGAAGGATATCGACGCGCAGCACGCGGTGTTCGCCGGTGAGGGTGTCGATGGCCACTTCGCTCACCGCGGCGCCGTAGGCGAAATAGTAAAAGGGCCGGCCGTGCAGGGTGCTCGGGTTGAAGTGGATCTTGGGCGTGGTGTAGAAGCCGGCATCCCACAACTGCACGCGGGCCCGGTAGGCGTCGGCGACGACCTGGGCGAAGGGGCTGTTGAAGCCCGGCGCGCGAACCTGGCCAGCGGCAAAGCCGACCTGCCCGGCGTCGATGCCGAGCCGTCCGGCAACGAAGGCGGCTATGCGTGCGCAGATCGTCCGGCAGGCGGCCTGGGCGGCCTTGCCGTTGAGGTCGGTGCTGCTGGAGGCGGCGGTGGCCGAGGTGTTGGGCACGCAGCGGGTGTCGGTGGCGGACAGGCGCACGTCGGCCTCCGGCAGGCCGAATTCACCGGCGACGATCTGGCGGATCTTGGTGTGCAGCCCCTGGCCCATTTCGGTGCCGCCGTGGCTGACCTGCACCGTGCCGTCCTTGTAAACGTGCACCAGCGCGCCGGCCTGGTTGAAGACGGTGGCGGTGAAGGAGATGCCGAACTTGACCGGGGTGAGGGCGATGCCGCGCTTGATGACCGGGCTGGCGGCGTTGAAGGCGGCGATGGCGGCGCGGCGGGATGCATAGTCGGCGTCAAGGGCGAGCTGGCTGACCAGCGGCGCGATCACGTTGTCCTCGACCGTCATGCCGTAGGGCGTGGTGTTGCGGGGAGGGGCGTCGTAAAAATTGGCGCGGCGCACGGCCAGCGGGTCGAGCTGCAGCTGGCGGGCGATGTCGTCGATCACCGATTCGATGGCGAACATGCCCTGCGGCCCGCCAAAGCCGCGGAAGGCCGTGTTGGATACGGTGTGGGTGCGGCAGCGCAGGCTGCGGACGGCGACTGCGTCGAGGTAGTAGGCGTTGTCGGCGTGAAAGACCGCGCGGTCGTTGATCGGGCCGGAAAGATCCGCCGAGAAGCCGCAGCGCGAGGCGAGCAGCAGCTTGAGGCCGGCGATGCGGCCGGCCGCATCGAAGCCGGCTTCGTATTCGATGCGAAAGTCGTGGCGCTTGCCGGTGGCGCGCATGTCGTCGTCGCGATCGAGGCGCAGCTTGACCGGCTTGCCGGTGCGCCGGGCCAGCACGGCGGCGATGCAGGCCCATTGGGCGGCCTGGGATTCCTTGCCGCCAAAGCCGCCGCCCATGCGCCGACATTCGCAGCTCACCTGATGCATGCGCCAGCCGAGGGCGTGCGCGACGACATGCTGGATTTCGGTGGGGTGCTGGGTGGAACTGACGAGGTGCAGGCTGTCGTCTTCCCGGGGGATCGCCAGCGAAACCTGGCCTTCGAGATAGAAGTGCTCCTGCCCGCCCAGGTGCAGCGTGCCGGCCAGGCGATGGGGCGCGCTGGCCAGGGCGGCGGCCACGTCGCCCCGGCTGATTTCGACCGGTGGCAGCACATGGCTGTCGGCGGCCAGCGCGTCTTCTACGGTGAGGAGGGCCGGTAGGGCGTCGATT
>Ga0209277_10001100_pt1 | contig 13420 bp, 12 predicted proteins | sample JI81AbrownDNA_FD_187503 | JGI IMG/M metagenome (GOLD analysis project Ga0209277, IMG submission 187503) | Wastewater effluent complex algal communities from Wisconsin, to seasonally profile nutrient transformation and Carbon sequestration -... | ecosystem: Engineered > WWTP > Effluent > Algae... | reverse complement strand
ACTGCAAGATAACCGTCTGCGTGCCTTGCGTGATGGAGTCGTTCAGGCATCACAAGCTGCGCTTATCGCAAATCGCAAATCTCTTGAAACAAATCCCAATGCGCTTGAAACAGCACGGCGTTTACTCGAATACATCGAGGCACATATGCGGGCGAAGGAAAATCTCCTCGTCATTGCAAACATGCGCGGGGAAAGTCCCGAGGCGATTGCATCCAAATTATTCAACGAAACATCAGTCGGCGGTTTGCAAGGCCCCACCATCAGCCCCATCGTCACCCGCGAATCAAATCAAGGCTGGCACTCTGTCACAGTAGTTGTACGGCGTGACAACCTGCCACGCGCCATCAGCGAATTACGTCAAGTCGGCGGCAGCGGCATCATCGTCTCCCCCGTCACCTATATTTTTGAAGAAGAGCCGCCGCGCTACACCGCCATGCTCGCGGCCCTGAAAGGATAATCAACATGCTCAAACAATATGATCCACAAACCGCACAACGAACCATTCTCAAACGCACCCCGCCCGATGAATTTCCAATCAGCCAACGCGTGCTGGATGGAATCAAAAATCTCTTCGGCGAATCGTTGACAGCGGAACAAGCCGTCACAAAAATTTTAAAGGATGTACGGACTCGCGGCGACTCTGCCCTTCAAGAATGGACTCAACGCCTCGACTCTCTTAATCTCAAACCTGCTCCCGTTTCGAAGGACATGATCCAAGCTGCATTAGATTCGATAACTCCCGCGCAGCGTGAAGCGCTTGAAAAAGCCGCCGCCCGCGTAGAGGCGTTTCACCGCAAACAACCGCTCACTTCATGGTTCACCAACGAACTCGGCGGCACGATCGGGCAAATCATCCGCCCCATCCAGCGCGTCGGATTGTACATCCCAGGCGGCACAGCTCCATTACCATCCACTGTTTTGATGAGCGCCATTCCTGCGCGTGTCGCTGGTGTGAAAGAAATTGTCGTTGTCACTCCGCCAAATAAATCGTTCGCAAATTCCGAAGCCCCCATTGACCCGATCATCCTCGCCGCTTGTGCCGTTGCTGGTGTGGATGAAATCTATCCGCTCGGCGGAGCGCAAGCTATTGCCGCACTCGCATACGGCACCGAAATCGTCCGCCCAGTGGACAAAATTTTTGGGCCAGGAAACTTGTTCGTCACCTTGGCAAAGAGGCAAGTCTACGGCGTAGTTGGCATTGACGGATTGGCTGGCCCCACTGAAACCGTGGTCGTTGCTGATGAGTCCGCGAACCCTGCCTGGGTCGCCGCAGACTTACTCGCTCAAGCCGAACATGACTTTTTAGCTTCCGCTATTTTATTAACTCCCTCACAATCATTAATTGAAAAAGTGCAGATCGAGGTCGGCAAACAACTGGAAGACCGCAGCCGCGCGGAGATCATCACAGCATCGCTTGAAAACCGCGGCGGCGCAGTGTTGACTCGCGATCTCGAAGAAGCCGTGCAATTGGCAAATGATTACGCCCCCGAACATCTGGCATTATCTGTCAATGAACCGTGGCGTTGGGTGGAAAAAGTGAACAATGCAGGCGGTGTATTTGTCGGCGAACATTCCTTTGAAGTGCTGGGCGACTATCTCGCAGGCCCAAGCCACGTCATGCCGACTGGCGGCTCTGCAAGATTTGCGTCCCCGCTCAATGTGTGGGACTTCGTGAAGATCGTCAGCCTCGTGGCGCTGGATGGAAGCACTGCTGAAACCGTAGGCCCGATTGCCGCAACCCTCGCCCAGTCCGAAGGGTTGGATGGGCACGCGAATGCGGCGTTGTTGCGGACGAATTCGTGACGATGGACAATAGACTACAGACCATGAGCAATCATCTATCGTCCGTTGTCCATGGTCAATCGTCAAAGGAAAACCTATGAAAATCCGCACTCACCTAGAATCCCTTCCGCCCTACGCCCCCATTGAACCATTTGAGGTTTTATCTGCCCGCCTCGGGCGAACCCCAGAGCAGATCGTCAAATTAGACGCGAATGAAAATCCGTATGGCCCGCTGAAAGTTGTCCGCGAAGCGTTGGCAAATATGGAATTCCCACACATTTATCCCGACCCTGAGAGCCGCGCCTTGCGAAAGTCGCTCGCGGAATTTACAGGCGTCCCTGCTGAATATCTCATGGCTGGCGCAGGTGCAGACGAATTGCTTGACTTGCTCATGCGCGTCTTCCTTGAGCCGAACGACTGCGTCCTCTCCTGTCCGCCCACCTTTGGCATGTACTCCTTTGACGCAGAACTCAACGCCGCCCGCTGTGTCGAAGTCCCGCGCCGCGCGGATTTTTCACTGGATATGAACGCCATTCGTGAAGCAGTTGAAAAGCACAAGCCAAAGCTATTCTTTATTACTTCCCCCAATAACCCAGATGGTTCTGTCCTTGATTCAAAGACGATCAATGAATTACTTGAACTACCGACCCTGATCGTTCTTGACGAAGCCTATATTGAATTTGCAGGTGAAAACCTTGGGACTAATTTGAGCCGCATTCGGGAAGTGCCTACGCGGGAGAACTTAATTGTTCTGCGGACTTTCAGCAAATGGGCGGGGCTGGCAGGCTTGCGCGTGGGTTATGGCGCATTTCCGCTTTGGTTAATGCCAACCTTATGGAAGTCCAAACAGCCATACAATATCAATGTGGCAGCGAGTGTTGCGGCACAGGTTTCACTGGAACACACGGATGAGTTGGCAAAAACGGTTGAGCTTCTAAAAGCGGAACGCGCTCGCCTGATGATGGAGTTGCAGAAAATTCCATATTTGAAACCGTACCCCACGCAGTCGAATTTTATTTTGTGCCAAGTGGATGGACGTAATGCCGCAGAACTCAAAGCGCGGCTGGCGCAGGAGTTTGGAGTCTTCATCCGCTACTTCAACAAGCCTGGGCTGAGAGACAATATCCGTATTAGCGTGGGCAGGCCATCAGATACAGACACTCTTATATCGGCATTGGGAAAATTATAGAGAGTTAAACGTCGAAAGTCGGTTGACCTTTGACGTTTGACCTTCAACCAAAGAGGAGAAATATGCGAACTGCTGAAATATCACGTCAAACGAATGAAACACAAATAACGATCAAATTAGATTTGGACGGCGTAGGAAAACATGAGGTTTCCACAGGAGTCGGATTTCTCGACCACATGCTGACTCATCTTGCCGTGCATGGGTTGTTCGATCTTAATGTCCAAGCCACTGGTGACTTGCATATTGATGTCCATCATACGGTGGAAGATGTGGCATTGGCACTGGGACAAGCCTTTGACAAGGCGCTCGGCGACCGTAAGGGTATTGTCCGCATGGGAGATAGTTTTGCGCCGATGGATGAGACTCTGGCACATGTGGCGATTGATTTGTCAGGACGGCCTTACACAGTTGTGCAAGCGGAATGGCACACACCGTATGTTGGGAATATTCCAACGACGTTGTTCCCGCATTTCTTCGAGTCATTTGCTGTGACGTCACGCTGCAATCTTCATGCGCGGGTTTTGTACGGGCGCGACGATCATCATCAAGCTGAGGCGTTGTTCAAGGCTTGGGCGCGCGCACTGGATATGGCAACGCAATTTGATTCGCGACGGGCGGGAAGTATTCCGTCCACAAAGGGAACGCTGTAATATACAACGCCGTAGGCGTGAAATGATTATAGACTTCAAAATAAATAGTCACCAACCCCGAAGAGGTGTCACATGTTGGACAATACCATATCATCCCTACGGGATTTGAAATCGGCAAATATTCAATTCTAAAATCATTCCATCCCTTCGGGATTGGTAGAGAAAGAAAAATTTATGAAAGAAATCATATTGATCGATGCTGGAACAGGCAATCTTCGTTCGGTGCAAAAGGCTTTGGAAAATGTTGGGGCGAACGTTTTGCGAACCGATGACCCGCAGGCTGTTCTTTCTGGTGGAAGAATCGTTTTGCCTGGCGTTGGCGCGTTCGGCGATTTTATGTCTGGGCTGAGGGCGCGGAGGTTGGATGATGCCGTGAAGGAAGTTGTCTCGCGCGGTGTGCCGATGCTTGGAATTTGCGTCGGGATGCAAGCCTTGTTCGAGATCGGCGAAGAGATGGGCGACCACGAAGGTTTGGGGTTTTTGAAAGGCACTGTCGTGAAGTTTGCTGATTCGCTGTCAGTGAAGATTCCGCATACGGGGTGGAATCAGCTCACAGTTAAGAAAGATGCGCTGCTCTTTGATCAGATAAAAGATGAGGCGTATGTTTATTTCAATCACTCGTATTATTGTCAGGCGGGAGATTCATCCGATGTAATTGCAACGACTGATTATGGAATCAATTATGCGTGCGCGGTGCGACGTGAAAATATTTTTGGTGTGCAGTTTCATCCTGAAAAGAGTCAGGCGGTTGGGTTACAAATTTTGAAAAACTTTGTGGAGGCAGCATGAGCTTTACGATATATCCCGCAATTGATCTGCGTGGCGGAAAAGTTGTGCGGCTCAAAGAAGGCGACCCTGCGCGGATGACGTCGTACAGCGATGACCCCGCAGAGACGGCGCGAAAGTGGTTGGGCATGGGCGCGCAATGGCTGCATGTGGTAAACCTCGATGGCGCGTTTGGTGAAGGCGATAACGCAAATCTTGCCGCGCTTGAGTCAATTTTGAAACTTGGCGCGCGCGTGCAATTTGGCGGGGGGATGCGTTCGATGGATGCGATTGCGGATGTTCTGAAATTGGGAGTGAGCCGCGCTATTTTGGGAACGACCGCAATTGAGCAACCTTCGATCGTAGCAGATGCTTTGACTCGTTTCGGCACTGAACAAATTGCTGTTGGGATTGACGCACGGGATGGACTTGTCCGCACGCGGGGCTGGAAAGATAACAGCGGAGTCTCGGCGCTTGACCTCGCGATTCAAATGCGGACCGTTGGGCTGGGTACTGTTATCTTTACAGATGTCAGTCGGGACGGTTTGGGCAGCGGATTGAATATCCCATCCACCCGCGAGTTGGCTGAACACAGCGGACTCGATGTCATCGCTTCGGGCGGTGTACACACGATTGACGATATTAAGGCAGCGAAGGATGCGGGACTGGCGGGCTGTATCATCGGAAGAGCGCTGTATGATGGCACAGTTGACTTAAAAGAAGCGTTACGAGCCTAAGGTCCAAGGTCAAACGTCGAACGTCAAGACCTTTAACTTTTGACTTTCGACGTTTGACGCGAAAGATTGGAGTTCTTATGTTAGCAAAACGAATCATCCCTTGTTTGGATATCAAAGATGGGCGCGTGGTGAAAGGTGTGAACTTTGTGAACCTGCGCGATGCGGGCGACCCCGTGGAGCAGGCACGTTTGTACGATGAGCAAGGCGCAGACGAGTTGGTCTTTCTCGATATTTCTGCGACACATGAGGGACGCAAGACCACGTTAGAGTTAGTCAGCCGCGTGGCAGAGACGGTCTTCATGCCGTTGACGGTCGGTGGCGGAATCCGCGAGGTGGATGACATGCGGAATTTATTATTGGCGGGCGCGGACAAGGTCAGCGTCAACTCGGCTGCGGTGAAACGACCTGAATTACTTTCTGAAGGTGCGGCGCGGTTTGGAGCTCAGTGCATTGTGCTGGCAATTGATGCGCGTCACAATGGCTCAAGTTGGGAAGTGTATGTGGCGGGCGGACGGACACCGACAGGCATTGATGCCGTTGAATGGGCGGTGCGCGGCGTGGAATTGGGTGCGGGCGAAATCCTACTCACCAGCATGGACGCCGACGGCACACTTGCAGGATATGACATCGAGTTAACTAGTATTATTTCCAATATGGTGTCTGTGCCTGTCATCGCTTCGGGCGGCGCTGGGACTCCGCTCCACTTTGCGGAGGTTCTGACCAAAGGCAATGCGGATGCGGCGCTGGCGGCTTCGTTGTTTCATGACGGGAAGTTGAGGATTCCGGAGTTGAAGAGGGAACTGGGGGGACGGGGAGTGCCTGTTAGAGTGTGATGAATAGCTTGGTGAGTAGAAAGTGATCAGTGAGCAGTAATCAGTGAAAAGAGGAAAGATGAAAGATAAATTATTGAGTGAGATTAAGTATGATGGGAATCGATTAGTTCCTGCGATTGTGCAGGATGCTTTCACTAAAGATGTATTGATGATGGCGTGGATGAATGCGGAGTCTTTACAGTTGACTCTTGAAAAAGGTGAAGCGGTTTTCTGGTCACGCAGTCGGCAGGAAATTTGGCACAAGGGTGCGACATCGGGCAATGTGCAGAAAGTGGTCGAACTCCGTGTGGATTGTGATGCGGATACACTGTTGGTGTTGGTCGAGCCTGCGGGTCCGGCATGCCATACGGGTGAGCGGACGTGTTTTTACAGAAGCATGACAATGGACGATAGACCATAGACGATGGAAAGTTTGTCCATTGTCCGTGGTCTATCGTCTATGGTCTAACAAAGGAGAAGAAGATGAGCATTCAATGGTTGTTTGATGTAATTCAAGAACGAAAAAATAATCCAAGTGAAAAATCCTATACTGCCAGCCTTTTCAATGAAGGATTACCCAAGATCGCGCAAAAAGTTGGTGAGGAAGGGACGGAAGTGGTCGTGGCAGCGTTGGCACAGGAAGACCAGCGATTAATTGAAGAGGTCGCCGATTTGACTTATCACACGCTGGTTTTACTGGCCGCGCGTGGATTGACTCCCGCTGACATTGTTGCGGAGTTGGAGAAGCGACATAAATGAAAAAAGTGATCCTGCTTGATATCGACGGCGTACTTGTCCATCATGGTGGATACCGCGCCGCATTACACGCCACGCTAAATTATTTTGCAAGTTTAATGGGACTAGACCATTTCGATTTCCCCGAAGAAAAACTGGCAGAGTTGGAGAAACGCGGAATTTTCAGCGAATGGGACATGGTTCCGTTGTTACTGGCTACTTTGTGGAATGACATCCTTGAACATCGAACCGATTTGCAAATCCCTGCTGACCTCTACTCCGCAGCAGTGGAGATCGGGCGAAATGTGAATGGGCATGTGCCACGCGAGTTGGTTATCCCTGAGTTTGAATTTATTGCTGGACAATATCCAGCAGAAGCGGCTTTACAGCATGGATGTTTCCCATTCATTCCAATGGATTTGCGGCTAAATATTTTGAGCCAGTCGCGGAATGTGAATTTTTCGCAGACCATGCGGCTGTTTCAGCATTATTCATTGGGCAGCATTGTATTCAGCAAAACATACAATCTTCCAGCAGAAGTGGAAACGGATTCTTTATTGCACACGCACGACCGTTCCAATATCAATGATGCGATTCGCGCTAAACTTCGTCAGCCAGAAATCTGTTTGGCAGGGCTGACAGCCCGCCCGTCCGCGCCGCCGCGAGAGGTGGACGATTCCCATTTTGGGTATGCCCCCGAAGCAGAAATCGCATTGAATCTAGTTGGGCTGGCTGATATCCCATTAATAGCTTTTGGAAAACTGGAATATCTCGCCGCCAAGTACGGACTTGATGCGGGCATGTTAATCAAGCCATCGCCAGTTCATGCGTTGGCGGCAACCGCTGCGGCATTGACAGGGGACGAATGGGCAGGGTTACAGTCTGCTGGAGATTGGTATCAGACAGGCAAGCTGGACGGTGTATTTGCAACCTTGCCGCGTGAGTTTGAATTATTCGTTGTGGAAGATACGATGGGCGGAATCCGCTCTACGCAAGCGGCGGGTGAAATTCTGCGACAGAACGGATTCAATGTTCCAACTTACACGCTCGGATTAACTTCTGGCAGCGTTTCAAAAATCGAAGCATTTACTCAAGCTGGAATTCCACACTTTGAAAACTGGGATTCCTTAATCGCTGATGTCAATTTGTAAACCTGCTAAATTGCAAAATCTTCCCCATGCCAAAGGCCGTGATCGGACATATGCAAGGCGGGAGAGATGGTAGTGTGACCATCCAATCTTTTCTCAAGTTTTTCCACATGAGCCACAAGCGCGGATAAAGTCTCGCCGATGGTATCAGGTAGGAGTCCATGCTCAAGATCGGGCTTGTTATCTGAAACCTGTCCCTGGCTGCGGACAATGATCTGCCCAGGCACACCGATGATGACGGAGTTCGGCGGCGACGGTTTCACAACCACGGCATTCGCTCCTATGCGGCTGTGCGCGCCGATGGTGATAGCACCAAGAACTTTTGCTCCTGCGCCAATCACAACATGGTCTTCAATAGTGGGATGCCGTTTCTTCTTTTGCAAATTGGTACCGCCCAGTGTTACGCCGTGATAAAGAGTGACGTTATTTCCGATCTCGGCAGTTTCGCCGATCACAACTCCCATGCCGTGATCGATGAAAAAGTTTCGTCCAATGGTCGCGCCCGGGTGAATTTCTATGCCGGTCAGTCCACGGGCGATTTGCGAGACCCAGCGGGCGATGAGTTTGAAATCGCGCTTCCACAGGGCATGGGATAAGTGATGTGCCCAAATGGCATGTAGCCCTGGGTAGCACAACAAGACCTCAAGCACATTTCGAGCAGCGGGATCACGGTCTAATACAGATTGAACATCTTCACGAATAGTCTTGAACATTTTCTTCACACTTTTTTGAGAATATGTAGGGGCGGGGTCATCCCGCCCCTACATTGCGACAAATCTAAATGGGTAAAAGTTATTGGGGCGCTCTCTTGTTTTACAAAATTAATTACGCTTCTACAAGATCAGCAAACAAAGGCGTGGATAAGTAACGCTCGCCAAAGGATGGGATGATGACCACGATCAACTTGCCCGCATCTTCGCTTCGATTCGCAACCTGTAAAGCTGCCCAAGTGGCTGCGCCAGACGAAATTCCCACCAGCAAGCCTTCTTCGCGCGCCATGCGGCGCGCAGTCTGGAAGGCGTCGTCAGCCTTCACGCGGATAATTTCATCGTAAATTTTTGTATTCAAAATATCAGGCACGAAACCAGCACCAATGCCTTGAATAGGGTGCGGACCTTTTGCGCCGCCCGATAACACGGGGGAAGCGTCTGGTTCCACGGCTATGGCTTTGAAAGACGGTTTACGAGCCTTGAGCACTTCGCTCGTGCCTGTGATCGTTCCGCCTGTGCCAATACCTGAAACAAGAAAATCAACTTTGCCGTCTGTGTCATTCCAGATTTCTTCGGCGGTGGTTTTGCGGTGAATTTCAGGATTTGCCAAATTTTTGAACTGCTGCGGCAGGAAATATTTCTTCGGGTCAGATGCCGCAATTTCTTCAGCCTTACGGATCGCGCCGCCCATGCCATCAGGGCCGGGGGTCAGGATCAATTCCGCGCCGTAGGCACGCAGTAACATGCGGCGTTCCTTGCTCATGGTCTCCGGCATGGTCAGGATGATCTTATATCCACGGGCGGCGGCGACCATTGCCAGGGCAATGCCTGTGTTTCCGCTGGTTGGTTCCACGATGGTTGTATCTTTCGTGATTAAGCCCGCTTTTTCCCCTGCGTCTATCATTGCCGCGCCAATGCGGTCTTTCACCGAATGAGCGGGGTTGTAAAACTCCAGCTTGGCTGCCACTTCGGCTTTTGCCCCTTCGGTGACTCGGTTGAGTCTTACAAGGGGGGTGTTGCCAATCAGATCTGTTACGTTATTTGCGATTTTCATATTATTCTCCTTTGGGTTTCGGCTGGTTGCCAATATTAAAATAAAAAAACGGCTGTCTGCACACCGGAAAAAATTTCCGGTTCGCAAACGGTGGGAGCAACAAAAAGCCGCCGATAAGCGACTTTGATTGTGCGGGGTTCCAGCCCACCGTTTACGGCAGTCAGCCGTTAATCTCTGAAGTAGAGGCGGTGGTTAGAGACCCCGCCGTGTACAGATGCAATATTTCATTAGTTTCATGTCCATTTAGAGTGGATGAAGCCCAGCTATCTTACCCGATCATTCCAACTTTTGCAGTGGCAGCAGAGCGGGTGTGAACATCTAATTTTTCAAAGATGGCTTTCAAGTGGCGCTTAACCGTATTGGTGGTGATAAATAGTTTTTCTGCAATTTCCTTGTTGGTTAAACCTTGAGCCAACAGGTCCAATACCTCGCGCTCACGGTCTGTGAGCGCGCTCAATTCACTGGACGATTGGCTTTTCAATCTTGTCTCTTCAAGCACACGCCGGAAGGCGGCGCGGTCAAAGGCCTGCTTTTCAATATAAGCAGAGATGGCGTACTCCGAATACACGCGTTGAATTTCTTCCGTTTCTGTAATGCCACTAACAACGATTGATGGAACACCGTCAGCGCGTGTGGTACTGAGTAATTGATAGCCATCCTGATTCGAGGTATCCAGCGAATTACCGAGAGATAGGTCGATGACTGCCAGCGCAAATTTCTCTTTACGAAGATAACCAAAAGCATCACCAAAGCCTGAGCATGAACGAACTTGAAATCCTGCATCGCTCAACAATTCTTCGAGAATGCTTCGCCAGCCGGCATCGTCTTCCACAACGAGAGCCTTTTCATTGGGAATTTTCTGTGGAGCAACCGCTCCTTTTACAGCGTTGGAAGATGATCCAAGCCCAGAGACAGGTGCGGGCGCAGAAAGATGCGGTGGACTGACGAGTATCCTGTAAACGATGTCACGAAACTGACTTCGGTGGAAACTCTCTTTGCGAAGAAATGTAAAAGCGCCATAGTCTGTGAGCGCGGTGACTGCCAGTTCAACGGTTGCAAATCCAGTCAGAAGAATCGCGCGGCAATTGGGGTCGAGGCGGCGGATGGTGTCAAGCACGCGCAAGCCATCTACATTGTTATGATCGTTCGGTGAAAGCGAAAGGTCTACCACAGCAAGGCGGTGCGGCTGGGATTTGAGAATACCGGCGGCCTCATCGACACTGCTGGCAACATCCACTTCAAGACCGCAATCCGAAAGTATTTCACTCAAAATTTGCTGCCATGAGTTATCGTCATCAACGACGAGAGCACGAAGAGTTTGAGTAACCATTAAGAATTCTCCATACGCGGCAAACGCAGAACAAAGGTTGCGCCGTGTTGGCCATCACTCTCGACAACAACGGAACCACCAAGGCGGGTCATCAAAGTTTTCACCCACCACAAGCCAAAGCCCAATTTGCCCGGATGCAAACCAATGCGGCCTGAAAAATTTAGCTCGAAGATCTGGTTATGCAAATCAGGAGCAATGCCCGGACCGTCATCAATTACTGAAACCTTTATCCATTTGCGGCCAGCGTGTCCGAGGATTTTTATATTTCCATTTCCATTCATTGCGGCATTTGCATTTTCGATCAGGTTCTTGAAAACAAAAATAAGACTCTGCCCGCCTGCAACGACCATCGGCAATTCATCCAATCCATCCACCTCAACAGACAGCATCGAGGGTAGCTGCACGCTTTGAATGGCATCTGAAACGCAAGCTGTAATGCTGATTTTTTCCATGCGGATGGGACGCAGATGCGAAAGATTTTCCTGCACAATCTGCATCGCTTCAGCTGCACTTCGCTCGATCTCATTTAAACTTTTTGTAAGATACGAATCGCTTTCAAGCATTTTGCTATATTTATCTTGAATGCCCTGCACACGCACCGGGATAATTCCAACTTTATTATTCATGTTGTGCAGCAGGTTTGCAGAAATATCACCGACGGCGGCAAATGTTTCTGCCGTCCAGTGTTGTTCCTGTGATGCGCGCAAGGCTTGTTGATTGGATTCATTCTGAACAGCAAGAACCGCGTAATTGGCGAGACATGCCAGCACTTTTTTATCCCATTCAGATTTCGCGCTTCTCGCTTCGCGCCCGCCCGCATCTGCATAGAACACCCCAAACATTCCCAACGCCTTTGCATCGCTTCCGGAAAGAAGCGGAAGCATCAAAACATTAGGGGAATCCACTTCTGATATTTGTCCCGCAGTTTGAAGCTCCCCATGGGACGAAGCAAGCTGCAACTGGCCCTGTTCATCATCCAGCCAGATCGCGCTTGACGAAGAATTAAGCAAGTCATTTGCCATTGCACAAAGTTGATCGAGTACTTTTGGGCTGGGTTGAGAAATCAACAATTGAGCCGCTTCCTGCAAGGCATCCAGCAACCTTACTTCTTGTATTGCAGTGACGGCATAAGTCGCAAAGGACTGAAGCATGTGGCTATCATCTTCGGAGAACGCGCCAACGTGTGGGCTCTCCAAATTGAGCACGCCTTCCAACCGTCCGCTTGCATTGACGAGCGGCACTGCCAATTCGGAAAGCATCTTCAAGCCAGAATCAAGCGGATAATAGATCTGAGCCCACGGCTCTGTACGCAAGTCCGAGATCAATACAGGCTGCCGTGTACGCGCCACATGCGCCATAACGCTGTTTCCGTTTAAGGGCATTTTTTCAATGAGCGGTTTATCCATATGACTGCCGCCTACAACACTTGTAATCAAATATTCCCCGCTTTTATCCAGTAAACGAAAAATCCCATAACGGGCATTGGTCACTTCGAGGGCAAGCTGCAAAATGGATTCGAGGGTTTCTTTCAAGCGCAAACGTGATGAGATAATGAGGCCGGCACGGTGTAAGCGGCTTAACTCATCCTCTTTGCGTGCGAGGTCACGGTGGACGCCCGTCAGACGGCGCGCATGGTAAATTGCCATTGCCGCCTGATTGACAAAGTTATCCAACATTAACTGTTCTATTTTTGTGAACTCACGTTTTTCGTACAAATAAATATACAGAATTCCCACTGCCTGTTCGGCGACAATCAATGGAAAACAACCAACCGCATTTACTCCTAATGCGGCATGGTAGGGATGCACATCAAGGTCGTGTTCTTCGTACGATAATGTCCGACGTCTGCGCTCGATCGTGCGAATACCGATTCCGTCAGGACGCGGCGCGTCATCGGAATATCCTGGATCTTTTGACAGCGCATGTCCCTCAGCTAGAGCAGACACCCGCGACTCCGCTTCAAATTTTCCTGTAGCCTGATCATAGGTGTAGATCACAGCCGATGACCCAGGCACGACCCGAATGGCACTCTCTACGATTAACTGCAAACTGACGCCGCTGTTGCTTGCATCACCTGGACCAATGTGATTGATCGCGTCACTGATCTGGTTCAGGCTTGCAAGCACTTCAAGCAGTTTTGCTTCGTTAATTTCGGGGGGAGTCGGGTTTGTTTCCATTAAACTGATTCTAACTTATATACTGACGCAAAAAATACTACGCGTCTAAATAAAACTCTGGGCGGTTTGCAAACCGAGTTGAAATGCAAAATAAACCATCGCAGCACCGCAAGTGAAATTGACCCAGCGGAAGAAGTTATTTGTCATCCACTGTTTGCCCCAGGCAACGAGCCCCGCCATCACGAAGCACCAAAGGATCGCGCCGGACAAAAAGCCGGCAAAGAAAACAGCAAAGTGAATCGGTTCCGGCCCGCCTGTGATGGAAGCAAAGACAGTTGTGCCAAGACCCGTCCAAAAAACGATATTGAGAGGGTTGCCAAGAGAAAGAAAT
>Ga0209277_10001099_pt1 | contig 13420 bp, 20 predicted proteins | sample JI81AbrownDNA_FD_187503 | JGI IMG/M metagenome (GOLD analysis project Ga0209277, IMG submission 187503) | Wastewater effluent complex algal communities from Wisconsin, to seasonally profile nutrient transformation and Carbon sequestration -... | ecosystem: Engineered > WWTP > Effluent > Algae... | reverse complement strand
AGAACGCGCAAAGCTAGAGTTCCAATCTCGTGAGGGTAAACTACTAAAAGAGCTAGATAGCGCAAAATCAGAACTAGCATACAAGCTACGCAACGAAAAGAAGTATGTAGACGCTATGCAGGAGCTGGAGAATCGTAAGAATATCCTCAAAGAGAGAATAAAGACAGGCGATAGTCCCTACATGATAGAGTTGGCAGAGAGATATGTAAATCAGTCACATGAGAACATAGCTAAACTTGAATCAGAGATGAAAGACCGCGGAGTAGATGTGGCCGACATACGCAGAGAGACAGCTGATCTGAACACCAAGGTGTCAAAGATACAGGAACAGAAGGATTCACTAAAGTCAGAGAGAGAGGTAAGACTAAAAGAAGCCGAGACACTGCGTACTGAACAACTACAAAATCCTACACTGATAGACACCAAACTCTATGTTAAGGAAAGAGCCGCTGAAAATAAGACATTCTATACTCTCAGAGAGAAAGCTAAATCCAAGGTAGAGACAACGCCTGTGAACATTCCAATAACCGATACAGATATGATGAATGATAGTTCCTCGGTCCTCACAAAAGCTGATAAAGAGGTAGTAAGGAAACATGAGGAGGCTATAAGGAAAGGAACTGTAACGGCTGCACTGGAAAAGAAGTTCGCTAGTGTTATGAAAAAGTATGATTCGGTCCAGACCAAGCAGGCAGCGGCACAGAATATCAGGGTCCAGGATATGACAGTAGAGCAGAGGGCTGAAATGGAAAAGGAAGACTTCGATATGCTAGTGGCAGAGTCACAGCACCATATGAGACAGCTACTATCAGAAAAGGAGGTCCGACTAGTCTATAGCGAGGACAAAATGATTAAGTATCTACACCGTACCGATGAGGGTTATCTAAAATCAAGCAGTTCATGGGGTCAGTACATACTCGATGAGATGAACAACAACGCTTTGATACAGGTAGTGACATCAAAGGGTAAGGTATCAAGTAGAATACTCTTCCATGAAGCATTCCACGCATACTTCACACAGTTTCTGTCGTCAGAAGAGCAACGCGCGTTGCTGGATAATGTATTAAACAGTAAAGACCCGCGCATGATGTTGCTACTGAACGATAAGAAAGCAGGATATGGCAATAACATGGACTTATTAGCAGAAGAGGTATTGGCGGACGGATTCGCTGCGTGGAATATACGCCGTATCAAGGGAACACCAAACGCTACATTCTACGATAAGCTCAAGAACTTTGTCAGAGACTTGATGGATCGCATATTCGCGGTAGAGGCAGCCTATAGAAAGTCGGTATACCAGAACTTTGTAGATGGTAAACGACCAGAGGCGGTCCGACTACAGGAAAACTTTGCAACTGAAAACGCGTATAGAGAAAAAAAGATGGAAGTTATGCATAAGGCGGCACTCGCGATGGAGGATAAAGTGGACTTTAACAAGAATCACTTTCAGACAAGCCTCAATCTATTCGAGAAGTGGACAGCTAATGCACACCAGATATACCTAAAAGACCCAGCTGCATTCATGCAGGCGCGTTTGATAGAGTACATCGGAGACAATAGATTGGGTAATAAGCATGTACTCGATACAAAGGCTTCGGAACTATTGAAACCTTACTACGAGCTGAAAAACAAACAGCGTGTAGAGGCGGCACTCTGGAAAGGTGACGAACAGAAAAAGGACTTCACAAAGGTAGAACTGCAAGTACAGGGACTGTCGGCAGAGGAGATCACGGCGTATAAGGCGGTTAGAACATACTTCAATTGGGCGTTTGAGATTCTGGTCCTTGAAATGCAACAGAATGGAGTATCTGATGAAGAGCTTGCTACATTCAGACAGCAGAGAGCAGGGTATATGCCCCACAAGTGGGAGCATAAGTTTGCGGTCAAGACACGAGAGTACACGCCAGAGGGTTGGAAAACGGTAGAGATGACCACCTATAAGACTAAAAAAGAAGCAAATAGGGCAATAAACCGTCTTATGGCGGAGAATGAGGACATTGAGAGCGTTAAATACGAGGTAGATATACTCGAAAGTATTGATGTAGACTTCTTCGCACAGCAGGCGCTATCACCAGAAGCTATCAAGACAGTCCTAAACCAGCTACCACAGGGGTTATGGAAAGATGGAGACTTCGGAGATAGCTTTGACCTATTCGCAGCAGGAGAAGAGGGAGACCAAATGAGTATGAGTGCTAATGCTATCGACGAGATAGCGGCGCAGACAAAGGAAAGTCCGAGCGCCGTAAAAGAAAAGATACTTGGTGCTATCCGTGATCTAGTAAAGTCAAAGGGATTCGGTAGTCACTATATCCGCCGTGGTGGAGTAAAGGGTTACAACAAAGAGGACACGCCAAAGATTATTGCGGAGTATGCGTCGGGACTGAATGGTTATATAACCAAGATGGAGGCAGGTAAGAAGTTCTACGATGTACTCAGTACTATCAACGCTGCAAAGCAAAAGAACTTCTACAACTGGGCGCGTAATCACATTGCATATGTGATGTCTAATAATAGAGAGGGAGAGGCACTTAAACGATTTGCATTTAACATTACACTAGCAAATGATGTTATATATCTATTGTTGAACGGCCTTCAGAACTATACTGTAGGTACGAGCGTACTCTCTATCTATATGAAGGGTAAGGATAAAATAATAAAGCCTGAAAAGATGGTGGTAGAAGCACAGATAGATTGGATGCGCGGAAAGGTAAGTATAGACGAACGGAAAGCCGTAGATAGTTTAATAGAACGAGGAAAGCTGGGCGGCGAGATGTCGAGCGAGTTGATGGGGTTCAAGAATAACCCTCTATACAACACCTTCTCAAGTAAGTTTACAAAAGCTATCTACGCTTCGACTTCGTTAGTAGAAACTCATGTTAATCGCGTACCGTTATTCATTGCAGCGCGCAGACTCTTTATAGAGCAGGGGCGTAGCGAGAAGGAGGCAAATGAGATGGCGCTTGAGGTATCTGATGAGGCCAACTTCCGCGGTGGTAAGGGATATAAGCCTGAGGTAATGCGTGGATACACGGGAACCATACTGCTTATGTTCATGAATTACACACAGAACTACCTCTATCTGATGAAGCAGGATCTGTCGAAGGGTGAGTACGCAGCGTTTGCTCGTAAAATAATATACACGGCAGCATTAGGAGGCGCCACCTCACTTCCTTTCGCACAGTTGCTCACGATGATCTTCAAAATGATCTTCAGAACGGATGGTGATGAAGAGGAAGAGAAAGAGATGGGTAAGTTAGAGATACTACTTAAAAAAGGATTCCCTGCTGCATTCCTGGGTATAGACCTCTCAGGGCGTGTCGGCATGGAAATATTCTCAGTCAATAATGTTCTAGAAGATCCTAGTAACATAAAGAGCTATCTAGGTGTTGTAGGAAGTCTTCTGTGGCCTGATATAAGTGATAATGGAAAGAATGCGGGACGCCTTTGGCAGGGGCTTATACTTCTAGGACAAGAAAGGTACATGGATGCAGCTGGTAAACTACTCCCCGATGCAGCAGCAAACCTGACTAAAGCATATCAAGGGTACAACTACGGAGTCAGGAGCTTTGCAGGGACTCCTCTGGAGGATGCTGACGGTAATGTGTTTAAGTACAATACTTGGCAGGCAATTGTAAAAGCAAGCGGTACCTCTCCAACAGAAGAGTCACTCTTATGGGACGCAAAGGCGCGCGCATGGGACAAAGCTGATCAGACTACGGTGGAGCGAACAAGTGTACGCCGTAAGGTTCAGTATGCGGTCCAGAAAGGTGACTATGAGGAGGCTCGGTCCATACAACGCAAAGCGGTTATCGACGGTGTAATTGATGAAGATACTAATTATGTTAAAGACTTTGCTAAAGACGACATGATTCGGTCCGAGTACACGAAGTGGGAAGCTTCTGCAAAGGACTCTGAGAGCGTCAAAACGGCCGAGCGCGCTATGGTTGAGTCCATTTATGGGAAAGATGCCACAAAGACGCAAAAGAACGCCGTAAGGAAAGAATTTGCGGTCTACAGAGCATTCGGAATGGACGACCCACTCGTGAATAGTATTCTGGAAGCTAAATCGAATGACGAAAAGGCGGCGTTACTGGTAGAGGCTCGTAAAACTATGCCAGAAGCAGACTTCAAGACATTCTTTAACAGGGCGCGCAAGGAAGTGAAGCTACAGTCGGGCAAGACTACGCCAATACTGATATCCGATGACCTAAAAGATTCCTATTTAAAACTGAAAAAGGAATCAGCACTCGGTGATCAGCTGATAAAAGTACAGGGCTATGTAGATGGATTGATTCAAAGTGGTATACTAGAGAAAGGAGAGGCTCGAAAGTTGATCGAGCGCTACCGCGATGGCGAAATAAGCAGAGAGTATATCTATTCTCTATAACCCTATGAAAAAACTATACAGAAAAATTGAATCAGATATAACCTACTGGTTTGAAAATATAGAAGACAGCCCACTCGGTGTGGCGGTAATAGTCGTAGTCTTCTGTTTACTTTGGGGGTTTCTATCTCCAACACGCTAATATGGATAAACTATATAAAATAGCACATGCAGAATACATGAAGCATGTGAAAGAAGTTCCAGGCACGAAGTCAAACAAGATTATTCTGGACTACTTCAAAGCTGTTGGTCATTCATGGGTGCAATCCGATGAGGTTGCATGGTGCGCTGCATTCGTCGGCGCGTGCTTAGAAAAGGCTGGTATGAAGAGTACCAAACAACTAACGGCCAAGTCATATCTAAAGTGGGGTAAACCTACTACAACACCAAAGCGAGGGGACATTGTTGTCCTCTCGCGCGGTGATGTGAATGGCCCGTATGGACATGTGGGAATATTCCACGGGTTCAGTTTGGCTAATCCAAATCTAGTTATATTATTAGGTGGAAATCAAAGTAACCGCGTAAAGATGTCACCCTACGACAAGTCTCGTATATTGGGTTACAGAACAATGTAATGGTATTATGATCAGGAGCCACGACACTCTATCAATAACCAATTTATATGGAATCATCATCACAACTTATTTCATTGTTAGTAGCGGCAGTAATGCCTTGGATAATTAACAATGTCACAAACAGGATTAAAACAACAGTTGCTGGAACAGCAAAAAGCGCGCAACGCACTACGGTGATTCGCGCGGTTGTCGCTGTTCTTGCTCTCGGTACTGCTGCTACCAACGCATATCTGACAGGTGGCCCACTTGATGAAACAGTAGTGTCACAATCAATAGAAACAATAGCGTATGCTTTGTTTGCAGGGGTCGGGGCGCATGTAATTCACACGAGCGGCAAAAAGGAAGAAGAGTAATAGATTAAACCTCGGTTATCGTAATGTTATAAAAGATTTTCATCATTTTATTCTTTATGCGATAAACGGGGTTTTTTCGTGTAGCTTCACTCTTCACATCAATGTATTCAATAGTTCCGTCGGTGTGGGTGATTTTGAAATCTAAATTATATGCACAGATAAGCTTGTCGTTGTGAATGAACTTGTACTCTATTTGCGGTTCCCACGACGCTATGTCGCGACCGAGAACACGAAAGTCGAGATCGCGCGCGTAATCGGCTTCCTTGGTAGAATCGTACCACCTGCCATTGTAAAACTTTTTGACATTGCGGTACTTCTGTTGCTTCGGAATAGAAAAGGTTACTCCTTTGTTATTATTTTTTGGTGTGGAGAAGCGGTAGCTCATAGGGTTGTATATCCGCTAACGGACTGGTATGATTGTACTATGGAACAGAAGAAAGTACGAGACTTCAAAGAAATGGGGAGAAAAGGGAGCGCGACAGTACTTGCACGATACGGCGTGGATCATTTTCGTATGCTTGCACAGAAGCGCGTTGATAAGCAGCGAGCAGAAAAGAAGCGACTTGCTGAACTAGAGGAGGCTAATACAAAGCGCTTGGGGATAACAGATTAGTCCAACTCGTGAGCGGACTGGTATACTGTGTTCGCTCGCAATTATTAGTTGGTAGTAAAAGTCTTTTTTCGAGAAACGGATACCAACCCGTTGCGAGCCTCGAAAAAAGACTTTTGTTGTATATCGTATGCAAAAATATGGCGAATAACCGTTGTTTTTCCTGTAGAGTAGCAAACTCTGCAACATTTTTACAAATGCCTGTCGAATCTCAGCATTTGTTTTTCCACCTCGTACTACGAGCCGATGATGATGGTATAGTAGAGCTATACCCCGTCGTCAAACTCTTGGGAACCACGCCTGACGCTGTTCGCGTGTTACTGGCACGAGGGTTTATTAAATATATCGTCGAAAGTGATAGCGCTGGCGTTGTGATCATATTGGATTGGCTTGAACACAACAAAATACGACCGTCACGAAAGCGTAATAGCATGTATTTAACTTTGGCAAAGTTAATATGTCCTGAACGAAAATATGTAACATCCAAGCTAAAAGGTCATATTGATGACGAAGACGAAGAAATAGAGGAGATTCAACTTCCTTTACCGCTACCTGCGCCGACAAATGTCGGACATGTCGGCGATGTACGACAAATGTCGTCAATGTCGCATGAAGATAAGTTAAGTAAAGATAAGTTAAGAGAAGATAATTCCGCGCTCCTCGTTCTCTACGAATTAGAAGACAGCACTGCAAGTGAGTTGGCGGACAAGTTTTTGTGCTCAAAAGCACAGGTGATATTGAAAGCCAAGTCGCTAGCGGACTATTGCAAATCAAAAAGTAAAGTATATGATGACTATATAGCTGTTTTGTCAAAGGCTCTCAGAGAGGATTTCGGGGAAAGACCACCCAAGAAACCACCAATCGTAATAGAGTTCCGAGATGGAAAGCCAGTAGCGACATATGCAAAAGAAACCTATGCACAACATAACTGATGAGATTGTAGAACTATTCGGGTTACAACTCCGCTCAATAGCGCGGACAGAGAAGAATGAATCGTTGAATAATTACGAGGCGTTTTTGCTACGAATGCGAAGTATTAAAATAAATGATAGGAATCTTCCATCTATCGTTGTAATACCAAACAGGTATTTTGATATTTATGTTGCTCAATTCTTGATAGGAAATGGGTACCATCATGAGAACCTAGAGGCGCTATTCAAGGAGTATGCAAACCCAGAGATACAGACAGGCAGGGGAGGTTATGTCAGGAATATGTACAAGGACGGATTCTGTCCACGCATATTCTGGGACGCAGTACATATGGAATATCAGAAGCAGGTGGCCGAAAAACAAGAGCCTGATCTAACAATATCATTTTGACTGGGGATAACTCGCTAACGAACTCTTGTGTTCGCTAACGAACTAATATAAAATAAGAGGGTCGAAAAATAAGTAACCATATCCACTATGTCAAAAACAAAAAAAGTTGTAGCGAAGAAGGTTGCTCCAAAGCGTCCAGCACCTAAAAAGGCAGAGGCGAAGAAGCGAGTAAAACTATCAAAAAAAGTTGTTCTGATATTCAAAGCGAAGAAGGTTGCTCCAAAGCGTCCAGCACCTAAAAAGGCAGAGGCGAAGAAGCGAGTAAAACTATCTTTGAAAGCATTGTACGGTCATATGGGCGAGTTTGTGAAAACAAACGCAGCGAAGCTCAACAACCATGCGGCTGTTGCAGAACTCAATGTGCGTATCGCCTTGGTCACGGAATATTTGAAGTTCGTCCAGGAAAACTCTTAATACCTTTACTACAGAGGGTATCACTGATTCAGACCTAATATCGGTCGGATCTACTTCTAGTCGTCGTAGCTCCGTGCGATAAACAGGAGACTGCCTGTGATCATGTGATACCCCCTGTAGCCTCCAGAATAAGCGTAGAGTAGTTCAAGACATGCAAAATGAGTAAAGTATCGTAGAGGCGTAGTATCGTGCTGCCACGCTTCATTTTAGAAGAATTAGACCCATTAGAAACTGAACATACTTATGACAAAAACATTTCAACGACCGTGCGCCGTGTGCGGTGGAGCGATAATTACACACGGAAGCCAGATGGCTAAATACCACAGGGCTTGTAGAAAAGAGGGTAGAAAAATGGCTAGAAACCGATACGGCAATGATACGCAAATGCGAGCAGTGTACGGTATCAAGAAACTACCTGAAAATACAAAGCCAGAGCTTGCAACAACATTACAAACTAACTAGGCGTTGTGGAGAGTACGCCACCCTGAATTAGATAACATTACTGGTCTAGTTCTGGGTATTGTGCTCTCCACTTCAACCAAATCACTAACTATGATCAAAGACGCAATAAAAAGAATGAACCGTCAGTTTAATGAACGGTATCGTTTTGATCTCGTATTCGGCAAGAACTCTGATATTGAATTAGACCTACGCGACCATATCAGCAGTAGAGACAAGTATATTGTTTCAGATGTCAAAGAGACTGTAAAACGATTACTGAAAGACAGTGAGGCAATGCCATCACCACGCCGAGACCATTATCAGGACGCGCTGCGAGATGTACTGAGAAAAATATGATGACACTAGCGCTTGCACTAGGTATCAACCACATCGGAGAAGTATTTGAAAACAATAGCGGCTGGCAAAGACGCAAAATACAATATCAGTATCGAGAAGAGGGGTTGCTAGTTGTTTTATACTTAACATCTTACTACGAAAATGGTTCTTGGACTGAGTATGAGGTTAAACCATACAACAAGTGTTCGTATAGACACATGATTAGGTGGGGTAAGAAATTATAGACTAATCAAATCACATGGTATGAAAAAGAAAACAAACGGTATCAATTCAGCTAGGACAGTTAAAGCTCGGTATGAACCATTCGTGGGTAAGCCTGTAGCTTTTGATAGAGATGAAAAAGTATACAAGTTTACAGAACATTCTATCGCAGATTATGAATTCATAGGAATAGATACAGCGCAAGTGAATAGCAAAAGCAAAACATTTGCAGTATTAAAATCGGGTGAACATAGTCTACTGGTAATTAATTATAAACAATTGGTTGTTACATCAAATACATCATAGTATGTGGTGGATTATAAAAAAGCTGTTCGGGTTTGATATCCGATTTGATATCCGACCAGTGTGTAACCACGAATGGACGATATACTTTATCTGGCCAGATAATAAGCTCGCAGGACACACTGTTAGATGTCGAAAGTGTGGAGAGCCTAAAAAGTAATATGACCAAAGAAACCCTACTACAAGAGCTATCGGATAAGATTAGGGAGGTGTGCCCGGAATTGATGGAATTGAGTCCAGGATGTACTATTGAGTATGAAATACCACCTCTCAGAGCTATATATATAGGAGTTGTTGCTGATGTTCAGAGTAAAGATGATAGATATCCTACACCATACATTCGTACAGAGATACCAGGTAAATTAAAAACGATAAGACCTCCGACGTACTGTATACGCAAAATCATCGGACACCCTATCCAGCTACAGCATGTGTTGCGGGCTATAGAAGAAAAAGAACCATCTAAATTAAGAATACAATCTAATGGCTATATGTATTATGAAGCTGTGGACTACGTAGATATACAAGGATACGACCTAACCCTCCCATTCGAGTCTCAATCAGTCAAAACAATGCAATTCTTACACGATATAATTTGTAAAGAATTGATAGAAAGCAAAAAATAATATGAAACCATTTGAGTTCCTTACAGATGATGAGTTGCGTAACTTTACAGAAGATGATGTGCAGTTCTACATAGAGAGAGGGTTTAAGCGCATATTTGTTATTCAAGCAATATCGGAAGCAAAAAAAAGACATTCAGAGATGAAACAACATTTAATGGAGGGCCTAGGTATAGAAATAAAAGAATAATATGCAACTAATCCAAGATATTTTAAAAAAACAAGTGTGCAATCAGGAATTAGCAGAAAGACTTTATGAACTCGGAGATAGAACACCAAGTCTGTTTTATTGGTCGCAAGTAGAGTTGGGCGAATGGGAAATAAAGTTTGCTGGGTATACAACAGAGATAAATGGGGAATCGGTATCATACTATCATGCGTATACTACCGCAGAGTTGGGGGAGATGTTGCCAAGTTACCTAACCAAATATGATTTAGTTATTGGAAAATTACTAAAATCAGTATCTGGTGAGTGGGAATGGGAAATATCGTACGATGAGTGCTTATTGGGAGTAGAGATTATAGATGTACTACACAGAGTATGCTCTAAAAGCGAAGCAGACGCACGAGCAGAAATGCGTATCTATTTATTAGAAAATAAACTAATTACTCTATGAACAAAGTATTAATTGGAAAAAAGGACGATAAAATACAGACATTACATAATGATCTCGGACACTATCTGACACAGATATCTAAACTGTTTAAGGAGGTACCGCAGATGACATTAGTAATACATAACCCATCACTGAAAGATGGTGATGTGGTATTCGGAAATGGTGATTTAGACAAGGCTGTAGAGGTTATACAGACATTTAAACAGCGGCAGATAGACGGAACTGTTCGTTCTATAGAAGATTAATTGAATCTATATGAAAGACAGAATAAGCCGAATTGCAGTAGCCTGTGCTTCTATCATTCTCGTACTAATGGCTATCTGGGTGGTAGCATTCGCAGTAATAGTAATATTAAAAATATAATATGAAAAAGAACAAAGCACCATTAACTCCATTGTTTGCGATATCATTCACAAGTGAAAAGAACGGTATCAATTTACACTTAACATCTAATCTGGATAATGTATCATTAGTAGATTTCAGTTCTGTACCGTACATAGATGCTGAGGGGTTCGGTGACGGTATCGCAAAAACAAAACTTCTTGATGTAAGGGATAAAGAGTTTCTGAAAAGAATATTCCAGTCTTATATAGAAAGCTTTTTTGTTCAAAAAGAAGTATTGAACATTCGTATAAAAGATTTGAATCTATCGCCAAGTATAAAATTCTCTCTCACCAATTGGGCTAATCTCAGCACAGTTAGAGGAATCATGAGAAAGTCGAAAAAAGATTTATTACGGGTAGCTGGAATAGGTCCTATTAAACTTCAAGAGATAGAAAAATGTTTATACGATCTAGGGTTAGAACTGTAATAGTATGACTGAAATAAATCTAATAGGAGAAATAATGTTATGGTCCGTAGTATGTATTGGCAGTCTATTCTTTTTGATATACGCTATATGCCAAGCAACTGAGGGTGAAATTGTACATCTACAGATATTTTTAGCTGGGGTAATAATCGTTGGATTAACTCTATTCGCTTTATGAAGTATACGATAACAAAGATTAGAAATGGACGGTGGGTACTTGAATGGGAATCTGGTAGTAAAAGTGAGCATTCCACGCAATGGGGAGCAGAGCGCATGGTTATGTTAAGGCAAAGAAATGATTTAAAGTACCGAATACTCAGAGAGTTCTACGATGTACAATGCTATGAGGACAGTGGACTATACAACGATGAATCTCATGTAATCACATATCCATATCTGTGTAGAGAAGTACAGGCTGAAAAGAATGAAGTAAAGCCATTAGTACTTGAATTGAGAAACGATGGTTTTATCAAAATGGTACAAGCGGTAGACTATGACGGATTCCCGTCGGGTCGAGGTTATACATTAACAGACAAAGGAGCAGATTTAGTAAAGTCCGCTTTTTATAAAGAAACTGAATAATATGTCCACAATCATAGCTGTACTAATAGCATACTTTGGCTGGAAAGAAGCTTACAAAGCAGCAGAAGAAGAAAACTGGATCAGATTCTTTATTGGAGTAATACTATTAGTAGTAGCAGTAACAATGAATATATGAAATCGTTTAAACTACTTATAGACTTCGCATGGTATTGCATAAGGAACCCAGAACTACGTTTTTGGCAGGCACTCAGATCATGGAGTGGAGCAACAAACATATTGTATGACCAAAGAAAACGCAACGGAGATGTCTTGTCAATGGATACATATTATTGGAATAATAAAAACTATTAACTAATAATTCTATGCCAAAGAACAAACGAGAAGAGAAAATGATGGATAATATCGGTAGATGTTGCAATGTGGTACACATGCGAGTTGAGATAATGCCATCAGAAGTTGCTGGTATGACTACAGCCCCACAGGAGTTTGTTATCGTGGGTGTATTGCGCGGTAGGTATATGATCCAGGTGCGGTCGATAAATAGCTTTGTGTGGAGTATCGAGCCTACAAAGATTTATAATATTAACTAGTAATATGATAGTACTTTCATTATTTGATGGCGTATCATGCTCCAGATTAGCGCTAGAAAGAGCAGGAATACCAGTAGAAGCATACTACGCAAGCGAGATAGATAAATATGCTATCGCTTTAACTAAAACAAATAGACCAGATACTATCCATTTAGGAGATGTTAAAAATGTACGGGTCCGAGATTGTGAGCATGAATCACTGCATAGTTCGTGTATACAGCGAGGAACAGAGATAGGATTACTCATTGGAGGATCACCATGCCAAGACCTGTCTATCGCGGGTAAAAACCGCAAGGGGTTAGATGGAGATAGATCAGGGCTATTCTGGGAGTATGTGAGAATACTTAGTGAAGTTAAACCAAAGTATTTTGTACTAGAGAATGTAGCCAGTATGCCTAAAGAGGCAAAACAAACTATTACGGAGGCACTGGGAGTAGAACCTATAATGATTAACGCTGCGTTAGTGTCCGCACAGAATCGTAAGCGATTATTCTGGGTTGGTAAGCGTAATGAAGTCGGTATATACACAAGAGTGTACATCGACCAGCCAGAAGACAGAGAAATATATCTACAGGATATATTAGAAAAAGATATAGCCCCTGCTATGAAGAGCTACGCCATAGACGCTAACTATAATAAGGGTTTCAATTTTGGTAGCAATGGCGGAACTCCTAGCTTTGAAAAAGGCAAAAGACAGCATGTGCAAATAGGTAACATAGGAACAAATGCACAAGCGCACAGAATATATAGTTCAGACGGCAAGTCAGTATCGCTAACATCACAGGGAGGTGGCCAAGGAGCAAAAACAGGATTGTATAAGATACAAGACACAGTTCGAATGCTAACTCCTGTAGAATGTGAAAGGTTACAGGGTATGCCAGACGGCTGGACACAATGGGAATCCTACGAAACCAAAGATAGAGAAGAAAAAGGATTTAAAGTTATTAGTAATAGTCAAAGATACAAGATGTGTGGTAATGCGTTCAATGTAGATGTAGTAGCGCATATCTTGTCATTTATCAAATAAACATTAAACAAATTATATGAAAACATACAACATAGAGCTATTAGCTAAAATACTACTTACTATACTGGGTTCAATTATTGTCGCTGTAATATTATCGGCAATGTTGAGTAAAGATGTATATGCCGAGAGTAAAGAAGTATACGAATCAGTTGGATATGAGGTTGATCAGTCGATGTTCTCAGATGATGAACTAGCGCCAGCAGAAGAATTACTAGCGTGGGTCGATAAATGGGGTCCAGAGAACGAGAAAATAG
>Ga0209277_10001096_pt1 | contig 13430 bp, 12 predicted proteins | sample JI81AbrownDNA_FD_187503 | JGI IMG/M metagenome (GOLD analysis project Ga0209277, IMG submission 187503) | Wastewater effluent complex algal communities from Wisconsin, to seasonally profile nutrient transformation and Carbon sequestration -... | ecosystem: Engineered > WWTP > Effluent > Algae... | reverse complement strand
TGCTCTCTCCCTCCGACCTCCTCCGCCTACCTTACACTGCTGACCTTACCGAAGGCGGGATTGAGTACGCACTTCGTTCGCTGGCTTATTCGTTTGATCGCGCAGGCACTTCTCCGTATGACAGGTTGCGCCGCACAGTGGCAAATGTGGCTGTGGAGATTGCCTTTCGGCGTTATCTTTCCAAGCAAAATATTCCCTTTGAAGTAAAAGCCGCCGCGCCCTTCACAGACCGCGAGCGGTATGACGTTTTGCTCGGTGGGCAGAGGTGCGATCTCAAGTCTTATCTCATTTCGCATCGCGGACAAATTGCAGAAATGCGCCACGACCCGTCTGTGTTGTTAAATGCGCCCGCGCTTGTCCCCTCCGACCAACATTCTGGAGATGGGCATCTCCGCAACGACATTTATATTTTCAGTTTTTTAGCAGGTCTTATTGCCGCCTCACAAGCGGATTTGAAGAAAGCTATCGAGACGAAGCAGCCGCATTATCTTGTCCATGTGATGCCTGAGGCGTGGCGCAAGCCGACGAGTTGGAATCCACTTGGAGCGCTGATTTTGAAATCTGATTCAGCGGAGGAACTGCTGGTCGAAATCAACGGGCAGGATGGGGCGCGGGAAATGAAGCGAAGGGCCATCAGCTTGCCGCCGAAAACAAAAATCAATTTGGATGAATCCTTTTATTCCATTTCAAGTATTCACATCCGCCGAGTGGCTGATGCGCGGGTTGGAATCAAATGCGAACCAATTAAAGAGGCATACGTTATTCAGCCAACGGAGTGGGGAAATATTTGGGTGTATGGTCTGGAAATTTTTCTGGCAGGTTATCTTTCGTACGAAGAATTTGGCCAGAGAGCCGTGGCGCTCGCGCCGAACTCAAAAGTATTTCAGTACGAGCATACTCGTGTGAAAAATCTATCGCTGCCTGTTTCAAGTTTGAAACCGATGCAGAAATTATTCAAACCCAACAGCGTATCGCGTCCATTTTTAAGGTAATATTACATAGAACATGGAATCTACAAAAGAAATACCTCCGCGCCGCGCCAGAAAACCACGCCTGCCAAATGCATTTGTATCCACGTTGGGGATCGCCATTTTGCTTGCGACTCTTTTTACGGCTTGGACTCCGAACAGTTTTTTTGCCAGTAATTTGCAGGAGCAATTACGTTTGATTCTTACGCCTCCTGCGGGACCGAATGCTGTTACCTCGCCCCAGCCTCAACTACGCATCGGCATTGTGGCTGGTCACACAGGCAATGACTCGGGAGCAGTTTGCTATGATGAGAACGGCCAGCCTGAGCTGACCGAAGTAGATGTAAACCTTGAGATTGCGAATCTCGTGCGCGAAAGCCTGATTACACGCGGCTTTCAAGTAGATTTGCTCAACGAGTTTGACACACGCCTAAACGGATACCGCGCCGTCGCGCTTGTTTCCATTCATAATGATTCATGCGAATATGTCAACGATGAAGCGACTGGCTTCAAAGTGGCGGCTTCGCTTGAGACTCGCGACGTGAATCGCGCGCAACGCCTGACAGCCTGCATGACAGATCGCTACCAACAAGTGACGGGTATGACGTTTCACTCGGGCAGCATTACGGCTGATATGACGGAATATCACGCCTTCTCTGAAATTGACCCGAACACTGTGACCGCCATTATTGAAACTGGTTTTTTGAATCTTGATCGTGAGATTCTTACCAACCAAACGGACAGGGTGGCAGAGGGCGTTACTCAGGGAATTCTGTGCTTTATTAATAATGAGAGTGTCCTTCCCACGGCACTGCCTACATTAATCCCATGAGCAAATCAACAGAACTTCGCCCCAAAAGTAGACTCCGCCCCGTATTCATAGTTGCCCTCTTCATTATTGTTGCTGGCATCGTAGCATGGACGGCAACATCGTCTCCTGTGTTGGGGGCAAGTGAACCGGTTTTCATCCCAACAATTGTCCGCTCTTCTTTTGCCATGGCAGAGATTGCCAAACCTACGTACACCGCGCTGCCTACCGTGACGGCGCTTCCCACTGAAATGCCAACAAATACTCCAGAAGCAGTTGTACAAGCAGTGATCGTGGATTCGCCAGCCAGAGTGGAGGCCGCACAATTGAGTGACCAAGCTCCAATTTCCTACGGCGGGAACAAATATATTCTAGTGGACATCTCCGAACAACACATGTACGTGCATGAAGGCGATGCGCTGGTGTACAGTTTTGTCTCATCGACTGGCATGAATAATGCCACCGCCGTTGGCATTTTTAGCGTGCTGGATAAGATCCCCAATGCGTACGGTTCCACATGGGATCTGTGGATGCCCAACTGGCTTGGTATTTACTGGGCTGGCACTCTGGAAAATGGAATCCATGCCCTGCCGATTCTCTCAAATGGCGGGCAATTATGGGCCGGGTATCTCGGCGTTCCAATCTCTTATGGGTGTGTGGTGCTGGGCGTGTACGAGTCTCAATTATTGTATGACTGGGCTGAGGTGGGCACGCCGGTGGAAATTCAACGGTAATAAACGAGTCCTTTTGCATGTCTAAGGCTTATAATATTTAATAACGAGTTTAGAAGTGGACTTTCCCAAAGGTGAAATATGAAAAAACTACGCGATTCCATGACTCAACAAAACGGGAAAATACCGCAGAGTGATGGCGGTTCGGGAAATCAGGATCAGGCAAACGGTCCAGTTCGAGGCGTTTCAAAGGGAGGAAAAGGTAAAAAGAAAAAGAATTTAATCCTTCCATCTTTATTGATTCTTATGGGCTGCGCTGTCTTTTTGTTTGCTGCGTGGTCGGCTGTCAACTCTCCAGTACTGGCTTCCATCTTAAATATTTCACCTGCCCCTCAGCAGGCACAACAAGAACCTGTGCAATCTTTTGCGCAAGTGGATATTGCCAAGCCCACTTATACCCCCGTTGGTGCGCAGCCCGTGGTGCAGGCCATTGAACCGACGGCAACATTCACAGCACTTCCTGAGGTCGCAGCACCGTTGGATGTGCCGACACTTGATGCGGTTGTTGTTCCAACCAATACACTTTTTGTTGAGCCTGCCACCCCAACTACTGCGCCAGAAATTGCAAGTGAGGTGAGCGTAATTTCTGCGGAGATCATCCCAGACACACCCACCCCAGAATTTGTGGCACAACCCACTGCTGCAGCGGCAAACGTTCCCGCAGCGGTAACGGGTAATGGCGGCGAACATTGGATTGACGTTAATCTTTCGGAGCAGCGTCTGTATGCCTACGAAGGCGACACGCTTGTCAATTCATTTGTCGTATCTACCGGCACGTGGCAAACGCCAACCGTGACGGGCAGCTACAAGATCTGGGTTAAATTGCGTTCTGCGGCTATGTCTGGCCCTGGATATTATTTGCCCGATGTGCCTTACATTATGTACTTCTATAAAGGTTACGGACTCCACGGCACGTACTGGCACAATAACTTCGGCACGCCCATGAGCCACGGTTGCGTTAATCTCACCATCCCAGACGCGGAATGGGTGTACAACTTCACCAATGTTGGGACAGTGGTGAACGTGCATTATTAAAGTTGGTAAACGCGTAGACAGGTAATGACGAACCTATCCCGAAGAGACTTTCTAAAATTGAGCGGGTTGGGGCTGGCCGGTTTGTTGGCGCCCCCGCTCAATTTTGATTTAAGCGATCCCTTCGCAACCCAGCAGGGACGGGTCACCACCCGCACCGTTTGGGTCTATAAACTTCCATCCAAGGATGCCGAAAAGGTCAGGTTCTATCAGCGGGATACCGTTCTCAGTATTAACAACACAGCTATCAGCGACGACCTTGAAGCGCACAATCGCATCTGGTATCAAGTTGGCACAGAAACGTACACCGAAGGTTACGTGTATTCTGGTGACATCCATCCCGTGCGCACCATCTTGAACACGCCGCAAATGGAAATTCCCAAAGATGGGTTGCTTGCCGAAGTCAGCGTCCCTTACACCGATGCGCACGAAGAACCCACTCTTGAATCAGATTTTGTCTATCGCATGTATTACGAAACCACGCACTGGGTCAAGGGCGTAATGACCAATCCCGATGGCCAAGTCTGGTATCAGATCCGTGACGATAAATGGGACAAGCTCTATTATGCGCGCGCGGAACACATCCGCATTATGACCGCAGATGAGCTTGCACCGATCTCTCCCGAAGTTTCAAACAAAGATAAAAAAATACAAGTGCGGCTCGACCAGCAGCTCGTCATCGCGTACGAATACAACATTCCCGTTTTTGTAACAGCCGCTTCCACAGGCGCCATTCTGCGCGTTGGAACCTACACCACGCCGCAGGGAAATTTCCTCACATTTTACAAACGTCCCTCGCGCCACATGGCGGCAGGTGATATTGCCGCCAGCGGATTCGATCTACCCGGCGTGCCGTGGGTGCAATACATCACAGATGGTGGCATCTCGTTTCACGGCACGTTTTGGCACAACGATTTCGGCAGACCACGCTCCCACGGCTGTATCAACCTCGCATCCAATTCAGCAAAATGGCTTTACCGCTGGACCACCCCGCAAGTCGCCACAAACAAGGAATTTTCCTTCGGCGGTGTGGGTACCAAAGTCGAGATCATTGAGTAGTACTAAAGAGACATACACTAAACTTCCCCACAACCTTATGATTTCGAAGTGCCGCAAAAAATAAACCAAGATTATGATCGTTTTCTAATAGTTTCAATAGAAATTTTGGTGATGGAAAAACTAGCGGTAGAATTCAATTATGACGATTTCCCAACTTTCAAGACGTGACTTTTTAAAACTATCCGCCTCAGGCGTACTCGGGCTTGCTCTCTCCGAAATGGGCATTGACCGCGCCTTAGCCGCTCCCCCCACCTCCCAGGGACTGGCGCTGTGGAGTGGTGTGCCCATTCAATCGTCACCTTCCTTCAGCGCCCCCAATGTTGAACTGCTTGGCAAAGACAAGGTTTTTAATTTACTCGGAGAAGTTCAGGGTGAAAGCAAAGACAACCCATACAACACGATATGGTATCAAGTGGAAGGCGGTTACGTTCACTCTGCTGTAGTGATGCCCGTCGAAACAAAATATCAAAAAGCCGTTTACGAAATCCCTGCGGAGGGCAAACTCGCAGAGGTTTGTGTCCCCGTCAGCCTCACCTACACGGCCCCTTTCATCAACGCCAAAAATGCGCATCGCATCTATTATGAAACCACACATTGGATTCAAAAAGTACATGTAAACCGTCAGGAAAAAAGTGTATGGTACGAGATCTATGACAAAATACTAAAAGAATCGTTCTACATACCATCCTACAACCTGCGCATCATCCCAGATGAAGAATTAACCCAACTCTCGCCGGAAGTACCCAACGAAGAAAAACTTCTGCATGTAGATCTCGCCACACAAATGGTCACCGCTTTTGAAGGCGAAAAAATAGTGATGTCTGCCCGTTGCGCCAGCGGCCAGCGCGGATCTGATACTCCCGTAGGCGAGTGGACCACCTACCACAAAGGTCCTTCCATTCACATGACCAACTTCGGTGACGCCGTTGCAAATATCTACAGCCTGCCCGGGGTTCCGTGGGTATCTTTCTTCACAGGTTCCGGCCACGCATTTCATGGAACTTACTGGCACAATGATTATGGACATCCTCGCAGCAACGGCTGTGTCAACCTGCCTTCCAGCGTTTCCAAATGGGTCTATCGCTGGACCAGCCCCGTTGTCCCGCCAAACATAGATTACATCAACCTGCCCGGTCAAGGGACACGGGTTCAGGTTGTTTAATGCACACAGACACCCATCAACTTTAAAAAGGATAAGCAATGAACTCAATTTTTCAGTACAACCAATACACACTCAAACGACAGGTCTTTGCGCTCGCTGGCAAATTCCGCCTCTTTGCCCCCAACGGACAACTCGTTCTATTCAGCGAGCAGAAGATGTTCAAAATGCGCGAAGATATTCGTGTCTATTCTGATGAAAGCAAAACACAGGAAGTCTTGATGATTAAAGCCCGCCAGATCGTGGACTTCTCCGCCGCTTACGATGTTGTGGACAGCGCAGCCGGTCAAAAGGTCGGCGCTCTTCGCCGCAAGGGACTCGCCTCCATCCTGCGGGATGAATGGGAAGTCCTTGATGTTGGCGATAATGTCATCGGAAAGTTATTTGAAGACAGCATGGGGCTGGCATTGGTGCGCCGTTTCCTCTCCAATCTCGTCCCGCAGAACTACGATATCACCCTCGGCACCAACCGCGTGGCAGACCTCAAGCAGAATTTCAATCCCTTCACCTACGAATTGAATTTGGATTTCAGTATGGACACCGCCAATCAACTGGATCGCCGCCTCGGCATCGCCGCGGGTATTCTCCTCGCTGCCGTTGAAGGAAGACAGAGCTAGTTCAGCCTTTCAGGAAACCATCTTTCTTCTTTCATCTTTTATGAAAAACAAGAGGAAAGAAGAAAGAAAATAAACCATGCCCAACACTCCCCTCTTTGCCGGACTCGTCATTGATGAAGCAGGCCGCCCTGCTGAATCTGCTTTTATTGGAAGCGAACCCTGCTACGTCGTGAATGATGACGGTTTCAAACGTCACATCCCCGCCGAGCAGGTGGATCGCGCTGTCCTTGCTCAAATGGCTGACATGATGAAAGGCAGTGAAGACCTCCTCTCTGAGCAGACCGCGAAAATGCTCGGGCAGGAAGACCCCTTCTCGAAAGCCATCATCGAACAGCAATTGAAAAATATCGACAAGCAATTTGACGCGCTCATGCAAACCGGCATCCCCGAAGACATGCGCGCTTATCTCGGCATGATGGGCTTCAAAGTGGTCATCAACTATCACGGTGAGATCGTGCGCGTGGAACAACCTGGAAGTGCGGGTGGCGGTGAGGGTGATGGTGAATAAAGAAAAAGCAAAACTCCGAGGAATAAAAACCTCGGAGTTTTTTTATCGTAGTAGCGACTTCAGTCGCTCTTCATACTGGCGTATAACGACTGAAGTCGTTACTACATTATATTTTTTCCACCACCCAAAAATGCGAAAGACCAAAAACCTTTAACGGCGTGGCCTCTAAAAATTGCAAGACTACACGCAAAAATTTTCCCAATGGGCCAAATCTCGCAATAATATTATCGTATGCGCCGAAGATGATCGTGCGCTCGATAAATTTTACGGGCAGGCCGTCAAATAATTTTTGCATATCGCGGCGTGAATAGACACGCACATGCGGGGCGAGTTTATCGCGCAAGGCACGCGGCAAATAATTCACAAAGGGTTTGTTGCCAAAATAATATTTCCCCTTCCAAAAAATTCCGTGCGTTTCAAACGGGTAACCGCGGTTCGGGCAAAAGATCACGGCGCGCCCACCCACTTTCAACACACGCACCATCTCGGCAATCGCGGAGCGGTCACTCTGAACGTGTTCGATCACTTCGTGGCTGAGAATCAGGTCAACAGTCGAAGAAAGAAGCGGGATGGATTCGCCCGCAGCGTTGAATATCTTATCGGAATTGACTCGCGCTTCGAGCGCCCGCTCAAAGTCATATTCCAAGCCGATCACATAGCCCTTCGACTGCGTTCCTCGAAGAACACTCGAAACTCTACTCAGGGCGAGTTCAGAGATTTTTTCTACATACATTCCCACACCACATCCATTTTCAAGAACCCGTCCATGAATGCGCTCTTCGGCAAAACGTGAAATCATCTCAAGGCGGCGTTGTTGTCCGGCGCGCCATACATAGGAAGGTTCGCCGCGTAATGCGGCTTTTTGCATGTCTCTTTCAGTCATAAACAAGATTATACCTTGCGCCTTCACTGTCTCTATGCTAAAATTTTGGCTGTAAGGACAACCCAATAAAGAAGACATCAGGAAGTGGGTAGCCCCCTCTTCTTTTTTTGTTAAATAGGAGCAATGGAGCAGGTAGCATGGCTAAAAACGATTTTGCATTAGCTTTCAATGAAGTGCTTGAAGAAAAACAACTGGCAAAGGATATTGTCGTTTCAGCAATTGAATCGGCGATGGTATCCGCATATCGTCGCGCGGTGGGCGCGTCCACAGCACAACATGTGGAAGCCAAACTGGATTCCGATACCGGAATCGTGACCGTCTACGCTGAGAAGGAAGTGGTGGAAGACAGCGTCATTGACGCGCGCACCGAAGTGCTTTTGGATGAGGCTCGCAAGGTCAACCCCGAAGTGCAGCCCGGTGACATGCTTGTCGTTGAATCGACCCCCGCAGACTTTGGCCGTGTTGCGGCTCAAACAGCGCGCCAGGTCATTCAACAGCGCATCCGTGAGGCGGAGCGTTCCAACCAGATGACGTATTACGAACGCCAGGTCGGCGAGATCGTTTCGGGTTTGGTGCAGGCTATCAATGCACAGGGTGTCACCATCGGACTTGATATGAAAGCCGAAGGTGTGATGCCGAACAACCAGAAGATCCCCGGCGAGCGTTTGAAATTGCATGACCGTGTCCGCGCGGTGGTGATGGAAGTGAAAGACGGCACACGCGGCCCGCAGATCGTTCTATCCCGCGCACATCGCAACTTCCTGCGCCGTTTGCTGGAGAACGAAGTTCCTGAAATTTATCACGGCATCGTTGAGATTCGTGCGATCTCCCGCGAGCCCGGCGCACGCGCAAAAGTGGCTGTCTCTGCCACCCAGCCAGGGATCGACCCTGTGGGCGCTTGTGTGGGTATCAAAGGCGTTCGTATCCAGGCCATCGTCAAAGAATTGCACGATGAAAAAATTGACATTATTCAGTGGGACCAAGACCCCGTTATTTATATTCAAAAAGCCATCAGCCCTGCCCGTGTGGCCGGCGTGTATCTGGTGGACAATGAAGGCGCGCGCACAGCCACGGTTGTGGTGGGCGAAGACCAACTCAGCCTCGCCATCGGGCGTGATGGACAGAATGCCCGTCTCGCCGCCAAGTTGACCGGCTGGCGCATTGATATCAAATCCCTCAGTGAAGCGGCTGGCGATTCGCTCAACAAATTGCAGGGCGATGCTTCTCTCGCAGCAATGTTGCCTGCGGCTGTGGAACAAATTCCGCAGATCCAGGAAACCCTCGCGAAGAAGGCTGAAGGCCGCGCGATCATGCCGGAAGAATACACCGCTCTCGGTCAATTTGTAGACCGCGTGGAACGCCGCACGATCCAGATCAAAGAAGAAGCTGCCCGCGAAGTGGAAGAACGCACATCCACCGCACGCGCAGAAGTTCCTGCTGCTGCCTTCACCATGCCTCTCGAACAGGCTGCTCTCAAGGAGCACATCTTCAACATTCTCACAGAAGCTGGTTTTGAAACTGTGGGCCAATTGATGTTCACGTTGAAGACCGATGCGAATAAAGTGCTTGGGCTGGCAGGTATTGGTTCCAAGGCTATTCAGAACATCGAAGAAGTGCTGGGCGCTTTGTCCTTCCCTGAACCGGAAGTTGCCCCAGAACCAGAAGCTGTGAAAATTGATGAAGCTGTGGCTGTCGCACCTGAGGCAGTTGTTGCAGAACCTGTTGCAGCGGAAGAAATGCCTGCAACGAAGAAATCAGGCGAAGGCAAGAAAGAAGCGAAGAAAGTCGTCGAAGAAGCAGAAGATGAAAACGCCAAGGATGGCGTCTCTCTGGAAGAATTGTTCAAGATGAAACCAGAAACCTTCCAGACTCCGGCAACAGCCGAGGAAGACGACGATAAGAAGAAAGGCAAGAAGGGCAAGAAGAAGGGTGTTGCCCTTGAGTTTGACGAAGACCTTGGCGCAGTCGTTGGCCGCAAGAAGCACAAGCGCGGCGACGAAGCTGGCGGCGAGGAATGGTAGAAATTTAATCCCGCCTCCATTTTGGAGGCGGGGGATGAATGAAGGTGAAGAAGAAACCTGTCCAACGTGTAAAGCATGTGCCCCAACGCACTTGTGTGGGATGCCGCGAAGTGTTGCCTAAAAGGCAAATGCTGCGCATCGTGCGCACGGCTGAAGGAGTACGTGTGGACCTGACCGGTAAACTGGCCGGAAGAGGCGCGTATATGCACGACCGCCGCGAATGCTGGGTGCGCGGCTTGAGGGGAGCTTTGGCCCATGCGCTGAAAGCGGAGTTCACTGCGGCAGACCGCAGCGAATTGGAAAATTTTATGAATACATTGCCGCAAGATACCCCAACGGGAAATGCGGAGACCAACAAGTAAACAGCCATGTGAACGGTTAGCCACTCGCTGACAGGCTCCTTGTTGGGGAAGTTAAGAAGTATGTGGATATTTTGTATTAATCCACAATTCGAGAAGGAGGTGGCCTATGAGCAGCAACGGAAACAAAATTGAATTACCCGCCAGCATTGTGATTCGCGATCTGGCGCAAAAAATCGAAAAAAGCCCTATTGACCTGATCAAAAAATTGATGACCAATGGTGTGATGGCAACCATTAACCAGACTGTGGATTTTGACACAGCGGCAATTGTGGTTGGCGAATACGGATTTGAGGCTGTGCTTGAAGCCTCAGACGAGGATGTGGCAAAAGAGGAAACTGGCGAAGTGCCTCTCTGGCGTCAGATGATCGCCGGTGAAGACGGCGCCCAATTGAAAGCACGCCCCCCCGTTGTGACCATCCTCGGTCATGTCGATCACGGCAAGACCAGTCTGTTGGATGCGATCCGCTCGACGGAAGTGGCAGCAGGCGAAGCAGGCGGAATTACCCAGCACATCGGCGCGTATCAGGTCGAGAAGAAAGGCCGCCTCATCACCTTCCTTGATACTCCCGGCCATGCTGCCTTCACTCAGATGCGCGCACGCGGCGCACAGGGCGCGGATATTGTCGTGCTCGTTGTCGCCGCAGACGATGGCGTGATGCCGCAGACACGAGAAGCCATTGCTCATGCAAAAGCAGCTCGTGTGCCGATCATGGTCGCTTTGAATAAGATCGACAAAGCCAATGCAAACCCCGACCGCGTGAAGCAACAGCTCGCAGAAATGGAACTCGTCCCGGACGATTGGGGCGGCAGCACCATGGTCGTGCCTGTTTCAGCAAAACAAAATAAAGGCATTGAAGATCTGCTCGAAGGCATTTTGCTCGTGGCAGACAGCACCGACATCAAAGCCAACCCCAATGGAAAAGTCATCGGCACCGTCATCGAAGCCGAACTCGATAAATCCAAAGGCGTGCTGGCGACTTTGCTCGTTCAAAACGGTACGCTCGAATCGGGCGATAACGTGGTGGCGGGCATTGCTCACGGAAAATTACGCGCGATCACCGACTACAAGGGCAAGCCGATCAAGAAAGCGGGTCCTTCCACGCCGGTAGCTGTTATGGGACTTAGCGACGTTCCCTCCGCTGGAGATATTTTCCAGGTCGTCAAAACCGACAAGGAAGCACGCGCCATTGTTCAGGAACGTCTTGAAGCTATCAAGACCCAGGCACAGTCTCGCAAGAAAGTCTCCCTCGAAGACCTGTTCGCAAATGTTCAGGCTGGTGAGGCAAAGGGACTTAATCTCATTGTCAAGGCCGATGTACAGGGATCACTCGAACCCATCGTCACTGAGTTGAACAAGCTCGGCGAAGGTGAGATCGGCTTGCACATCCTTCACGCGGAAACAGGTAACATCGGCAACAATGATGTGATGCTTGCATCCGCATCGAAAGCGATTATCATCGGCTTCAATGTTCAGGCGGATGTGGACGCCCGCCGCATGGCTGAAAAAGAAGGCGTGGACTTGCGCCTGTACGAGATCATCTACCGCATGACAGAGGATATCGAGAAAGCCCTCAAGGGTATGCTCGAACCGAAGCTTGTGGAAAGAACTCTTGGCCGTGCTCAGGTGTTACAGGTATTCACCGCCTCGAAATTTGGACGGGTTGCAGGCTGTAAAGTTACCGATGGCGAACTCAGACGCGGCGCAAAGGTACGCCTTCAGCGCGGCGCAGATATTGTGTACGAAGGTGATCTCTCCTCTCTGCGTCATGAAAAAGAAGACGTCAAAGAGATCCGCCAGGGATTTGAATGCGGAGTAGGCTTCAAGAGCTTCAACGACATTCAGCCAGGCGATACGTTAGTTTGCTACATAGTAGAATAAAAACAGAAAAAGGGAAGGGGGCGGAGCGAAAACTCCGCCCTCATTAATTATGCCATCAGGAATTCGATTACAACGTATTGCAGATCGTGTAAAACAGGAACTCTCGGAGATGTTAATCCGCGAGATCAGTGACCCGCGCCTGAAACAAATCTTTGTGACAGACGTAAAGATAGACAGGGAACTCGCCTTCGCAGATGTCTATGTCTCTGCTGTGGAAGGCGCTTCCCGCGCCCCCGAAGTTCTCGCTGGTCTTGAATCTGCTTCCGGGTTTATGAGGCGGGCGCTCTCCGCACGAGTGGAAGTACGCGCATTCCCAAGGTTAAGATTCCATTGGGACCCAACCCCGGAACATGCCGACCACATCGAAAAGATATTAGCAGGGTTAAGAGAAAAGAAGTAAAGCATGTCAGTACATGGGTGACGCATTTCTCCTTGTGCTGACATATATTTTTTGGAGGATTAGAAATAGTGAATAATCAACTCACAGGGGAAATCAAAAAAAGATTAGAAGATGCGAAGAAAGTAGTTATCGCTTCGCACGTTAGGCCAGATGGGGATGCGATTGGCTCGTTGCTCGGATTGGGATTGGCACTGCGTGATGCAGGCAAATCCGTACAGATGGTCCTTGCAGACGGTGTGCCCTCATCCTTCAAATATCTGCATGGCAGCGAAGTTATCCAAAAAGAACCAAAGGGTGACCACGACACATTCATTACCGTTGACTGCGCCGATTTCAAACGAACGGGGAAGATCTTTGAAAACTTTGGTCAGCCTGATATTAATATTGACCATCATGTTACCAATGAAAAGTATGGAAAACTAAATCTAATCGAAGCAGATGAAGTCGCCACCGCTGCGATCCTCACCAATCACCTGCCCGAATGGGGACTGAAGATCACGAAACCAATCGCCGCCGCATTATTAACTGGCATCATCACCGATACGCTTGGATTCCGTACTTCCAACGTCACCCCAGAAGCACTCCGACAAGCCGCCACTTTAATGGAATCAGGTGTGGATATGCCGGAGATCTACATGCGTTCTCTGGTGCGGAAATCATTCCCTGCCGCCAAGTTTTGGGGCGCAGGGCTTGCCAGCCTCGAGAGCAAGAACGGCATCGTTTGGGGAACACTCACCGTTGCAGACCGCAAATCCGCTGGGTATGGCGGCAACGATGATGCCGACCTCATCAACATGATCTCTTCGATTGACGGAAACAAGGTCGGAATGGTTTTTGTGGAGCAAAACAATAATCATGTAAAAATTTCCTGGAGGGCATTGGCGCCAGGAGTAGACGTTTCACCCATTGCACAACACTTTAAAGGCGGGGGACATGCCGCAGCCGCAGGAGCAGATATCGAGGGAAGTTTGAGCGAAGTTCAAAAAGAAGTCCTAAAAAAGAC
>Ga0209277_10001094_pt1 | contig 13441 bp, 15 predicted proteins | sample JI81AbrownDNA_FD_187503 | JGI IMG/M metagenome (GOLD analysis project Ga0209277, IMG submission 187503) | Wastewater effluent complex algal communities from Wisconsin, to seasonally profile nutrient transformation and Carbon sequestration -... | ecosystem: Engineered > WWTP > Effluent > Algae... | reverse complement strand
TCCGCTCAGGGCGAGTCACCATTGCAGGGATGATCGTGTGATACGGACGTTTGTTCGGCGCAAGCGCATTCGGGTGATTTTCGTCGAGGCTGAAATTATGTCCGCGGTTTTGCAGGGTGAAGCCCCAGCCTTTCGGCACGATGCCCGTGCCAAAGCCCATGTAATTGCTGTTGATGAACGAGCACGCATTGCCCATCCCATCCACCACGCTGAGATAGACCGTGTTCGACGAAGCCACAGGCGTGCCGCGTTTTTGGTCAATCGTCGCGCGCTTCAAATCAATTAATTTTCGGCGTTCGTTTGCATATTCTTTCGATAACAACTCGTCCATCGGAATTTTCGAGAACGCTGGGTCAGCCACATACCAGCGCGCGTCCGCAAAAGCGAGGCGCATGGCTTCGATCATCAAGTGCATTTTTTCGGGCGAGGTCGCATCCAGCGCAGTCAGATCAAAACCTTCCAACAAATTCAACGCGATGAGCGCCGTGATGCCCTGTCCATTCGGCGGACATTCATACATGCGCAGCCCGTGATAGTCCACCGAGAGTGGAGGCTCCCATGTGGATACATGCGATGCGAGATCATCGGCGGATAAACATCCGCCCGCCTCTTTAATTACGGCGACAATTGATTCTGCAATTTGACCTTGGTAAAACCCCTCAGCATTTTTCTCGGCAACAACGGACAGTGTCTTCGCCAGCCCAGGGTTGCGGAAAATTTCTCCAGCCTTCGGCGCACGCCCGTCAATGGTCATCTCATTTCCACTCAACGCAGACTTCAACTGCCTGTCCGCGCCGCGCGACCAAAAATAGGATGTGAGCGGCGCAACGGGAAAGCCTTCTTCCGCAAGACGGATGGCGGGCGCAAGAATTTCACCCATCGAACGTGAGCCATGCTTGGAGATCAGGTCACACCAACCCGCACACGCCCCAGGGACAGTGACCGTGTGCGCATGGAACGGCGGCAATGATTCAGCGAAGAGTCCCTCACGCTTTAGCCGATCCATTGTCAGCGCAGAAGGAGCGCGGCCCGATCCATTCAAGGCGGTCACTTGTTTTGTCTGCGCGTCAAAATACAAAGCAAACATGTCCCCGCCGATTCCTGTGGACGTTGGCTCAGTGACATTGAGCGCTGCCGCAGCAGCTACAGCCGCATCGGCAGCATTGCCGCCCTTGGAAAGAATCTCGATGCCCGCGGCAGTTGCCAGCGGCTGGGAGGTGGACACAATGCCGCGGCGGGAGTAAACGGGAGAGCGGCGGGAAGAGAAGGTTGTGTTGGTCATGGGTTCCTTTATGTCATCCTGAGGGAGCGTTATTCGCGACCGAAGGATCTCTGATTTTAGAAGTAGTGACTCTTCGCTACGCTCAGAGTGACATGGCGAAGTATAATTCCATTCAATGAGGTGGACGATGAAAAAACTTTTCTCCCTTCGGCAGTGATTATCACGGCTGGCGAAATCACACGTATAAACCTGCGGATGTGTGTCCATTCAGGTGACAGTCATCTTGAAGATGACTGTCACCTTTTGTAACTTGATATAATCCAGTCAATTCAACGCGGAGGGCACAGAGATGACTCAGGTCTATGATTATGTGATTATCGGTTCAGGCTTCGGGGGAAGTGTTTCAGCAATGCGGCTGACAGAAAAAGGCTATTCCGTTCTTGTCCTTGAAAAAGGTAAACGCTTCAAAGACAGTGACTTCGCCAAATCCAACTGGCAATATTGGAAGTATCTCTGGCTGCCAGCGTTGCGTGGACATGGCATTATGCAGATCAGTCTGCTCAAAGGCGTGATGGTTTTGCACGGAGCGGGCGTGGGTGGCGGAAGTTTGGGGTATGCCAATGTACTCGAAGTTCCCACCGATGAAACCTTTGCTACCCCTGCGTGGAATCAAAATGTGAAGTGGGGCGAAGCGCTGAAAGGTCATTACGAAACCGCCAAGAAAATGCTAGGCGTTTCGCGCAACCCCAAGCTATGGAAGGCAGACCTTCTATTAAAAGAGATGGCGGAAGAGCGCGGCATGGGACACACCTTCCGCGCGACGGATGTGGGTGCATATTTCGGCGAATCAGGTGTGACCGTGCGCGATCCATTTTTTGGCGGAGAAGGTCCAGACCGCGCGGGATGTCAACACTGCGGCGGATGTATGGTCGGCTGCCGTCACAACGCGAAGAATACTTTGCCGAAGAATTATTTATATTTTGCAGAGAAGCGTGGGGCGAAGGTGGTTGCGGAAGTGGAAGTTATGGATGTCAGACCACTGACAATAGACGATGGACAACAAAACGTGGTCGATGGTCAGTCGTCTGCGGTCAGATATGAAATTACGTTTCGAGATTCCACCAAACTCTTCAAGCAAACGCAAACCGTCCACGCGAAGAACGTCATCTTCTCCGCGGGCGTAATGGGGACGATGAAATTATTACTGAACCTGCGAGATGTGAAGAAGTCGCTGCCGAAACTTTCAGCGAAGTTGGGCTCAATGGTTAGAACCAACTCGGAAGGGCTGTTGGGAAGCGTGGCTCGTAAATCGGATATCAATTATTCAGAAGGCGTGTCCATTTCATCCATCTACAATCACGATGAGATAACGCGCATCGAGCCAGTCCGTTATCCCGATGGTTCATCGCTCATGCGATTCCTCGCCGCGCCGTTGATCGATAACAATGTCAGCGTGCCGATGCGTATTTTGAAATTCTTCGGTTGGGCGCTCACCCATCCGATTGATTTTGCGAAAGCATTGTTTCTGCCAGGCTGGGCGCACAATGTGACAATTTTGCTCGTCATGCAACATGCGGACAATCGAATGCGATTCCGCATCGGGCGTAGCTTGTTCACGCTTTTCAGAACAGGCATGGTCGCGGATGAAGAGCCCGGTTACGAGATCAACGCGCAGGTGAAAGGCTCACACGAAGTGACGCGGGAATTTGCGAAGCGCATCAATGGTGTGGCACTTGGTTCTGTTGGAGAAAATCTTTTAGGGCTGCCAACCACCGCTCACATTTTGGGCGGCGCACCCATTGGCAAAAATGCAGATGAAGGTTTGGTGGATGAAAATTTCGCTGTCCATAACTATGAAGGCATGTACATCATTGATGGCTCGATCATGCCTGCCAACCCGGGCGTAAACCCAAGCCTCACGATTACCGCGCTGGCAGAATATGCCATGAGCAGAGTCGGCGAGAAAGCATAAATGAAAAACCGCAAGAGCATCGTGATCTTCTCGGCTCTTCTAACGATCATATTCATTGCAACGCAATTTGCTTTCACAAGAACATATAATGTGGGGATATGCGCTCCCTATCTCGGAGCGCCTTCCAAAGAGAGCCATCCAGCCTTTCAGGCCACAGACCATGGGTTTCCCCTCCCATTTGTGACAACTGCAATAGATATGTGCTTCGATGACTCCACTCATTACGACTGGTTACCGATAGGCGTGGGGGTTGATGCTTTCGTATTGGCATTGATTGCTTATCCCTTTTGGCGTCCATCGGTGAGCAGGTTGAAAACAAAGGATCAGGGGTAGCTGTCGCTCTTGGAAAATATTAATTAAAACAAACTAGGTTGTTCGGGAACATCGGGCTTTATCTCATCCCACGGCAGCGGCGGGACGTTGATCTTCGCTGAAATCCTTTTATGAAATTCACGGCAAATTTCGGGGGCGATAATGTTATCAGGCGAATGACAGAAGATGAACGCATCCGCTCCTTGCTGCATTTGCGGGACGAGATACTCCACCCATTCATCCACAAATTCAAGATTATGCTCCAGCGTAGGATGACCGATAAAACGCAGGAAGATAAAGTCCGCGATGCGCTCTAAAAACACAGGGACATCCGGCTTGCGTTCCCGCGCCTCAAGCAGGCTTTCGTACGAACTGTCTTTGATCGAATCATCCCCTGCCAAATTGCGGATGGGACGTGTGTCAATGACCACACGCGCCATGTTGTGCGCTGACAGCATCTCATTCAATGAATCGCGGTGCGGAGCATCGAACCAATCCAAGTGACGGACTTCGACTCCGAGCCGAATTTCAGGCGGCCATGCCTCAAGGAATTTTGCGAGATCATCCATCAGCTTGGGAGAATAACTGGGGGGAAGCTGCAGGAACATCGGTCCAAGACGAGAGGCGAGCGGGCGCATGACTTCAACGAATTGAAGGGCACGCTCCACATAATCCTCCAACTTCCCATTATGGCTGATGGCTTTGGGTATCTTCGGACAGAAGCGAAAGGTCTCAGGCGTGTTCTCGATCCACGACTCAATGGTCTTCGGCGCAGGCACGGCGTAGAAAGTGGTGTTGCCTTCGATGTTCGTCAGGCGGCGCGCGTACTCACGCAAAAAATCTGTGGGCTTCGTACCCTTGGGATAGAAATTCCCCACCCAACCTTTGAACGACCAAACTGGACAACCCAAATACAAATTCATGGTGAAATTATAAACTTATTTATACAGGCAAGCGTATTGCCCCTATTTTTCCGAGTGCTATAATCGTTAAAGAAAATTTCAATACAAGGAGAGTTTCTTATGGCCTATGGAATTTCTGCTTTACTTTTTATTCTCGGCCTTGCAACCGCGTTACCTGCCATTGCCCCGTTTTTACGAATGCGGAAGATCAAAGAGAGCAGCGCTATTGCAACCGGGGTCGTCCATGTGAACGATAACCCGACAGGCGGATTAATGACCTCCTTTTTAGGCAAAACCAGACACCCTCAAATTGTATACGAAGCTCCGAATGGAAAAGAACTTAGCATTGAAGTGTGGGACAACAGCATTTACAGAATCTACCGCTACAAATCTGGCGAAGCAATACAGGTAATTTACGATAAAACAGCCCCCTGGTTTGCCTATCCGCGCAAGGAATGGGATGGCGCACTGCGCGATCTATGGTTGGGAAGCGGAGAAGCGCTGGCCGCCATTGTGATTTGGAATGTGGCTGCCGCCCTGCACCTGCCCATGTAATTCAAATCCTCTACCATTTGATCGTGACAATTGTTACTTGTAACCGTGCAGGGATATTGTTACATTAAAGATGACTCTTCGTACTACCTTCCTGTATTAATCAAAAGGAGAATATTATGTACAAGAAGATTCTAGTTCCATTGGATGGTTCAGCTTTAGCAGAAGCAGTTCTGCCTCATGCACAGGCACTGGCCAAATCAGAAGGCGCTGAGATCGTATTATTGAGCGTACCCGTCGTCCCAAATTTGGAATTCCTTGCACGCAGCCCTGGGCTTGCAAACCAGGTCATTGAAGCCTCTGAAAAAGAGACCGAGGAATACCTGATTAAGGAAGAAGCCAAGCTAACGAACGAAGGCGCAAAAGTCACACACATCATGCGCGAAGGCCCGATTCCGGAAATGATTCTCAAAGTAGCAGATGAAGTCCATGCCGATGTCATCACCATGTCTACTCACGGGCGCACCGGAGTGCAGCGCTTTTTAATGGGCAGCGTGGCAGACCGCGTTGTGCATTATTCCCACATCCCAGTGATGCTCATCCATCCCAACTAACCCCGCATGGTTTTCAACAATTGAATAAAATATAAAACTCCGAAGCATACTTCGGAGTTTTATTACTGGTTTTCAAAGGAGAACAAATGACAGTAAAAATTTCAGTGTACATCGCCACCAGCGCAGACGGTTTCATCGCGCGCAAAAATGGCGATATTGACTGGCTTCCCCCTGGCAGTGAAGGCGGCGAAGATTACGGTTATGCAGAATTTATATCCACGGTTGACTATATCGTCATGGGCAGGAACTCTTTTGAAAAAGTGCTTACCTTTGGCGAATGGCAATACGATAAAAAAGTGATCGTGCTCACCAGCAGAGATTTGACTCTGCCTCCCGAACTCGCAGATAAGGTGGAGCCGCTTCATTTGTCTCCCCGTGAATTGATTCAAGAAATGGACATTCGCGGCGCGAAAAGAATCTACCTTGACGGCGGTGTCACCATCCAACGCTTTCTGCGTGAAGGGCTGGTCGATGAGATGACCATCACAACGATTCCCATTTTGATCGGAGAAGGTCTGCCCTTGTTTGGAGAATTGGAAAAAGATATAAACCTTGAATTGATGACATCGAAATCGTTCAAGAACGGATTCGTCCAAACGAGGTACAAAGCCCTCTAAATAAAAAATGGAAGACAAAAAATCGTCTTCCATTTTTTATAATAAGGCTTCTTGCCAGGTTATTTGCAAGAGCCTATTTATCTTTTTTCTTGTCCTTGTCTCTTTTCTCTTTCTTGTCCTGACCATCATGCGCCATCATATCCACCGCGATCGCCACCGCCAGAATGAGGATATCATTTTGCCCGTCTTCGATCTCCACACCGTAGGTATCTGTCAGGCGGAACCATTTCTTTGAAATTTCAGCAACCTTCTCCCGCCCCTGTTTGATGGTGTACTCATGGTCAAGAATATTTCCCTGCACATCAAGATCGGGACCATTTTTCACTTTCACATCCCACTTGTCACGGAACGGAGCAATCAACGCCTTTTTGATCGTGGCAATATCTTTGCCGTCTGCATCTTCGATCACCATCGTATCCTTGATGGTCAACAAGCGCTCCTGAATTTGGGCGAGCTTCTTCCCTTTCGCATCTTCAAACACCAACGTCTTGCGGATGCGCAGCACCTTGCCATCCACCTTGAAGACCTTTTGACCAGCTTCATTTTCGATCCAGAAATCATCTCCGATGGAGATCATGTTTTGGCGTATCTTGTATTTGTTTGTCATAAAGTTTCCTTTTTATTCAACGGGATAATTACAGACAGGCTATGCATCTAAAAAGTTTCGCATCTTTCCAGCAACTCCACAAATTGACGGATGCGCGCCTCACGCGTTTCGGCTTTCTTCGCAGTTTCTATACGGAACAGGAATGAATAACGTTTCGAGCTTGTCAGTGATTCAAAGAAGGATTTCGCCTTCTTGTTCTTACTCAAAGCGGATTGGAAATCTGCGGGCACTGCAATATTTTTTTGTGACGCATACGCCGCATCCCAACGCCCATCCTGTTTCGCCGCTTCAACCGCTTTCAACCCTGACGGTTTCATCTCGCCACTCGCAATGAGATGTTCCACCTTCTCCGTGTTAATCTTCGACCAGATGCTCTTTGGTCTACGCGGTGTGAATTTTTGCAAAAAGTATTTGTCATCAAAACTCCTCTTCTGCCCATCAATCCAGCCATAGCACAAAGCCACATCCAACGCCTCGTGATATGTCACCGATGGGATGCCTGTCGCTTTTTTAGCGAGTTTCATCCATACCCCAGCAGACTTATCATGTTCTTTCGCAAGCCAGTCTGCAAATTTCTTTTTGGATTCAAAAGGTAAAGTGGGAAGTTCAGTTGGTTTCTCCATATCTATTATTTTATCGCTTTACACGGCAGACTGCGTCCCAGCCAGTTCACGAAGCGCTTCACTTTGAGCGTGGATATTTTCGACTGGCGTATCTTCGGGGATTTCGCATCCGCCGGCGGAGATCCAACGTGGTCCGCCAGCGGCAGCATTGGCAAAAATTCCCTGACGCACCCGCTCAGTATCGCCCTGCAAAAAGACTGCCACGGGGTCGAGGTTTCCGCACACAGCCAACCCGTCAAATGCTTCGGCTGCCTGATGCAGATCCACCATCCAATCTGCATCAATGATCTGTGCGCCGCTTTGCGCCATATCTTTTAGAAGATGAGTTGTCTTTCCGCAAATATGCAGGCGCGGAATGCCGCCCTTTGCCTTGACCGCTTCAAAGATGCGCTGCTCATACGGCAGCGCAAATTCACGGTACATGCGCGGAGAGATCTGCGATGCCACAGCGTCGCCTAACCCAATGATGTGCGCTCCTGCGTCGATTTGGGCAGAGGCGAATGAGATCGCCACTTCAACACATTTTTCTAGCAACTCCTTAAGCCAGGCAGGACGTCGCAGCAGGTCGATCATCACGTTGGTCATTCCACGCAGATCCGAGGCTTCTGCCAACGCGCCTTCCACCCAGCCCATCACAGGGACTTCGTCCCCTACCTGCTCTCGCAGTGTACGAACAGCTTCCAGTCTGTCGATCATGCGCGGGCCGAAGTTATGAAGCGGGAATTTGACGTTGGCAAGCATCTCTGGTTCGGTGATGAGCGGTATTTTGCTCATCGGCAAATTATCTTTAGGAAATTCCACATCCAGCCCTGCATCGGCGGCTTCACGATATGGGTCGGAGATCGCCTGCACGATGTCGAGGTCAAAGTCTTTTAACACGGCGAGGTTGGCTTCGCACAACACACGATAATCAAGATAATACTTCGAGAGCGGCGTGCCAATGTGACGCACAGCACGTGCCATGAAAATATCAAAGTTGGGGACGCGGTCAATGGGCTTACCCGCAAGCAGGTTTTGTAGTCGCTGGAGTGAGTTCATGGGAATATCCTTTGGTGTATTTTATCGCCTGCAAATAAAAACCCCTACGTGAGATTCGTCCCTTTAATTCGGGACAGGCAAAAAAGGGCTATTTTTTCATTATCAAGTCGTGCTATACTGATTAGTGAAATTTTTCTCAAAGAGAGGTAACCATGACAAAGAGTAAAGTTTTCCGTTTTTTATCGACATTGATCTTTTTGTTGGCAGGCATGGTGATGGTGCTGTGGGTTGGGCTGGATCCAGTCGGGGTTGCCCAGCGAATTATCTCCAGCCTGGGGTTTGCCTTCATCATCTCAGGGATTTCAACCATCTTCCGTGACCTTTTTATCTTGAAACCAGAGACAGATGAAACATCTGAATTGACCGCTCGAAAGACCGTTGAACTGCTGCAAAGCGAGCCGCTCGAACCCAAAGGTTTGAAAATGATCGCCTCAAAACGCAGAGGGTATGACGGGTATTACAACTGGCTGGCTGTCACCAGCCCGCAGGAATTATTTTTTGCAGGCAGGGCTGTCCTCCACCGCATCCAAAATGATCTTGATAACCGTAATATTGGTCCCTTGGAAAATCTCCTTGCAAGAAAAATGGATGAAGGCGGCAACATCACGATCCTGTTCCTCGATCCACGGTCAGATATTATTGACCGCCTCGCATCGGAGGAGGGACAGTCTAAAAAACAACTCTTATCTGATATCGCCTTTTCCCTTGGGATATGCGTAAGGCTGCATAAACTGATTCAAGGAAAACGCTGGAAGCCGCCAACAGAACTTCATATCCGCGTGTATGACGAAGTGCCCTACTTTGCTTATCACAAAGAGGACAACAAGGCGCTCGTGGGATTTTATTATGCAAAGTCTGTGGGCTCCACCTCAGCAGCTTTTGAAATACTGGATATGGAGACGCTAAAATTCTTCCAGAGTCATTTTGACATTATCTATGACCGCGCACAAAAAACCGATATTCTTGAGGTCTCAACCCGCCAGCCTGTTGCTGAATTCAACGGTGCATTCTACGTAGAACTCCATAATTCATTGGTAAATAGCCTCGGCAAAAAAGCCACAGACGAGTTGATCTCTGGCAAAAAGCTCCTGAATTCAAAAAAGAATAAAATCAAAAAATAAGAAAGAGACGATCAAACCAAGCATGGTTAAGTTGATACCTGTATAATCGGGCATCAACCCTAACCCCATGTGAGGACACCAATGGATTCTCTCTCGGAACGCCGCAAGGCGATTCTTTATCTTGCGCTCGCCGCCATTTTATGGAGCTCAAGCGGACTGTTCGTAAAAATATTGGATTGGCGGCCGATCTCGATCCTGGCTGGACGCAGTTTCTTCGCGAGTATCGTTTTTCTGATCTACCTGCGACACATCCCCACCCGCTTTAGCATGTGGCAATTACTGGCGGCTGGGATGTTCATCCTGACACAGTTCCTGTTCATCACCTCCACCAAGTTGACCACGGCGGCCAACGCGATCTTCCTGCAATATACAGCGCCCATTTACGTTGTACTGCTTGCTTTCTGGTTCCTGCGCGAAAAGCCATCCCGCACAGACTGGCTTTCCATGCTCATCATTTTCCTCGGGCTGACTCTCTTCTTCGGCGACAAACTCAGCACAGACGGTTTCTACGGCAACCTGCTTGCCATCCTCAGCGGCGTAACCTCAGCAGTAATGATGATCTCTTTCCGCGCGCAAAAGAATGGAAACCCTGCCGAGAGCAACCTGATTGCATTTCTCTTCACTGCTACGTTGGGCTTTCCCTTCGTCATGAAAGAAACATGGACGGTCAATAACTGGCTCATTCTCGCCTTCCTCGGCATCTTTCAGATCGGGTTTGCGTTCATCTTCTTCACCAAAGGCATCAAACACATCCCCGCATTGGAAGCGAACCTGATCGGCACGTTGGAACCAGTATTCAATCCTATTTGGGTATTTCTATTCTATGGGGAAAGCATGGGAGCCTTTGCCCTTATCGGCGGACTGGTCGTACTCGGCGGAGTGATCCTAAGCGCAGTCGGAAGCGCAAAAGCAGTCAGGGAAGAATTGTAAGCTTGAAATTTACATTAACTCAAAAAGGAACTTTATTCATGACCCCAAAACTTTCCTACACCATCTGGTTCACTCAGCGGACGGGCAGCACCTTGCTATACAAAGCCATCGAATCGACAGGCGTTGCAGGAGTCCCTCGTGAGTGGTTCAACTGTCCGCCTGACCTGCTCACTACATTTCGCAAGACAAGCCATGCCGAGCTTCAAGAGTATTTATACAAACTTGGATGCACGCCCAACGGTGTCTTCGGCATCAGTCACTCCTTTTACGAACCGCACTTTAGCCAGTTGACTGAAACGCTTCGGAACTTCCCTGTGAGCGGGTCTGCCCAAATAGAGCGGACAGCACTCTGGGAGAGAGTCTTCCCCAATCACCGCCACATCTTTATGACTCGCCGTAACAAAGTACGGCTGGCTGTTTCATGGTGGCGGGCGATCCAAACTGGCGAGTGGCACGTACCCACAGACCAAGTCCGCAATCCCATTGACCTTTCCGATAAGTATTCCTTCGACGCCATCAACCATCTCTACAATGAATGTTCCATGCGCGAGGCAGGCATACAGGAATTCTTCACCGAAGGTGGAATTACCCCGCTGAATATTTTCTACGAAGACTTCATCCAAAACTACGAAGGCACCGTGCGAACCATTCTCGATTACCTTGAACTCGACTCAAAATCTGCAACCATCGCACCGCCTGCACTGACTCAACTTGCTGATGCGGTCTCTGAAGAATGGGTGCAGCGCTTCCGTGAAGAACGCCAGAACGGCTGGACAAATCGCGGTTGGTAATTCGTCAGGGCATACTATATTCCGTTACAATCCAACTCATGCAAAATGCTGACCTGCTCCTGAAACGTCTCAAGACCTTTGAATTCCTGCGCGGCCTCGACGATGAGACTCTTTCCATCCTTGCCAGGAGCGCGGTGTGGAAAGTCTTTGCGCCGAATGCGGTGGTGTTTTGGGAAGGGAACGTGGAAACGAATCTCTTCTATCTGGAATACGGCTCACTCAAAGCCATGCGCGCTTCGCCCGATGGACGCGAGCAGGTGTTGAGTTTCATCAAAGCAGGTGAAGTATTCAATGAGATCGGCGTGTTCGCCAAAAAACAAAATCCAGCCACAGCAGTTGCATTGGAAGAATCGGGGATTTGGTTGATTCCGCGCAAGGCGTTGGAAGATATTGTCACGGCGCATCCACATACGGCAATGCAGATCATCGAGATGCTGGCGAATCGTATTATCACTCTCGCCACACTGGCAGCGGACTTGTCGTTGAAGACTGTCGAAGCGAGGTTCATTCAATTGCTGCTGGATCAAGCCGAAGGGGATGTGATCGAGCGTCGTCGTTGGACGAATCAGACTGAGATGGCGGCAAGGCTGGGGACAGTTCCCGATGTGCTGAGTCGCGTCATCCGCGAATTGACGAAGGCGGGGCTGATCGAAATGGACAGACAGCAGATCCGCATTGTAGATCAGGCGGGTTTGGCTGAGCGGGGAATGATTCGGGGCGAATAAAGATTGGGGCGAGAAACCCGACAAAAGTCGGGGTGGGAAGCGGGGGAAAGCGATACAGTCAGGCATATCCAAAAGGAGAATCCTATGCCAGACATCTATTTCACAGAAACAAAATCCAAAGCAGTTTTTTCAAATGAAGGAGCCAAGCCGCAGTTCCTGCTTAACACCGAGAGTTTCAAGGTGTTGGTCGTCGGGCTGGAAGCGGGGCAACAACTGCCGAAGCATCCTGGTGAGGCGGCGATGTATCACTTCCTCGAAGGCGAAGGATTAATGTTCATTGACGATGAAACATTCGAGATCAAGCCTGGTGTGACGGTGGTTGCGCAAAGCGGGGCAAAACGCGGCATTACGGCAAAGACTCGCCTTGTATTTCTCGGCTCAAAGGGCGCGGCATGACCTCCCTAAAGATTGCGGCTGGGCTTGCCTTTCTGATCGGTGCGCTTTCGATCTTTGCGGGCGCAATGGCAATGCGTGGTTGGAATCCTGGGTATCGGGTTTTAGGTTGGCTGCCTGTGTACAACTTTGGCATGGGAATTTTGACGGTTCTCATCCCTGCCATTTTGATCTGGAAGAATCATCCCATTGCCTTTTTTACAGCAATCGCTTTCTTTGTCATTCACCTAATTGCCACTGCCATTCTTTTGCTGGCGTTTCGTGATGTGGTCGCCACACAAAGCCTGCTGGCAATGGCGTTTCGTCTGGTGGTCTGGATCATCATCCTTGGGTTGATGTATTCAGCACAAAAACCAAATCTCAATTTTTAGAGGAGCAATTATGAATTCAACTTTACCTAAAAAATATCATCCCATTCAAGTGACTCTGCATTGGCTGGTGGTGCTTCTGGTGATTGCCGCCTTCGTGATGGGCAAATCCATGAGCCGCCTGCCCAATGATGCGGATAAACTTCTGCCGCTGGCGCTGCACATGAGCGTGGGAATCATTACGCTGGTCGTGATCGTGACTCGTTTTATCACGCGCATGAAACTTCCCAAACCAGAACATGCCACTGCCGGGAATGCCTTCTTCGATTGGGTCGGCAAGATGGTGCATTACGCGTTGTACCTGCTGGTCTTCCTCACTGCCCTCAGCGGCATGTCGCTTTCAATGCAGGCTGGGCTGGTGCCCATTGTCTTTGGCGGCTCAGGCGCAGCCCTGCCCGCAGACTTTTTCGCTTTCACAGCGCGAATGATGCATGGCTTCATTGTCCCTGCGTTGTTGCTGCTGGTCTTTCTGCATGTCGGCGCGGCGCTCTATCATCAATTTATTTTGAAAGATAACCTGCTCGCCCGCATGGGGTACGGAAAATAAAAGGAGAAAAATGAAAACAACAACTGGAAAATGGAATATCAGCGTGGGGTTATGGGTAATGGCGTCTTTCATGGTGTATGGATTTGTGCTCATTTACCTGCGCGATTTTGCGCCAGGCAAAGAAGCATGGATCGAGTCTTACAACACAGGCGCGCATTTTGAATCGC
>Ga0209277_10001093_pt1 | contig 13447 bp, 12 predicted proteins | sample JI81AbrownDNA_FD_187503 | JGI IMG/M metagenome (GOLD analysis project Ga0209277, IMG submission 187503) | Wastewater effluent complex algal communities from Wisconsin, to seasonally profile nutrient transformation and Carbon sequestration -... | ecosystem: Engineered > WWTP > Effluent > Algae... | reverse complement strand
TTTGTCTCTCTCGACTGTCTCGCCTGGATTTTTCCATTTGTATTCTAAGTAGCCCTCTTGTATTTGCAAAGCTTTCTGCATAAAGGGCGCCTTACTTGCATCAACGCCTTCTGATTTTGGATGAATGACAATGACTCCTTTTGAATTGACTCCCGCGAGATAACCGGTTATGCCCACTTTTCCATATTCGGGATCTAGAAATTCTTTTTTCGCTCTAGAATATGCCTCGGTTTCGGAAAGCTTACCGGCTTTGGTTTGTTCATAATAATAAGAAAGAAGCGATTTATTTTTCTCAGCGAGTGCTCGTAAATAATTACTAACAGAACTATCGACTGCTGTCTTCACCAAATTATGAGTAATTTCCGTGATGGAATGTAAGTCCTGCTTGATTTTACTTTCAGTGATTTGTTTTAAAACAAAGTATTGGACAATTCCTGCGATGAGAAGAGTTGCTAATACAGCAGAAAGATTAAGACGGAGAAGTTTTTGTTTGATCTTGCCGTGAGTTTCCATAAAGAATACCTCTTAGTTGACAATAAACAATTATTTGATACAAATAGCTTACCAGAGCAATAGCCAAGTATGTCAATTACTTAATAAGAATGCTTACAATGTAATCATAGAGGCTTCTACCGGGAACTTGTAAAAATTAACACCGATTAAGAACGATGTTTGGTAATATAATTCTGTGCACATACGAGGGATTTTTTAGAAATGGATGGTGCTCGTTCGACTTTAGGTGGGCTTTGTCGAATTTTGGTGTTTTAAGTTTTGCTTTTCGTTTTAGAAATCCCCTGACCCCCTTTGCGAAAGGGGGTGTTGTTTTAAGAAAACTTTTTTCTATTCATTCTTTCTTAAATCCATTCAACATTAACCCTATCTTTTTAAAATCGCAAGATAAGTCTCTGTTTGGTTTACGTTGGCGCCGCAGAAATTTTCACTGAATGTGCCGAAGCCTATTTTGGGAGTGCCGGGGAATGTAGTTTCATAGAGAGCGGCGATGGTTTCGATTTCTTTGTTGGCGTCTCTTGCTAAGTAACAGAGAACACAATCGAAGGAAATATATCCGATTAGTTTTTCTTTGTCGATTGTTTGCAGTTTTGCGAGGCGATCCTGGTATTGAAGTTTTGCTTTGTAGATATTGAGGTGAGTTCCTTCGAGCAAATCATTGTAAGTCAAAAGACCAGTATTCCCATCGTCTTTCATGATACTAGTGATTAGTTTTTCTCCATCACCGGGCTCAATTCCGAGAGTATACATTGCATATACCGCAGCTCCCAAATCAGAAGTGGATTTACCGATGACTCGCGCATATTCTTCCGCTGCTGGACGATTGTTTAGTTCCAGAATGTAACGGGGAGAAGCAAGCTTTGTAACTGCAAGTTTTCCTTCCATTGGATCAAAGCTTGAAGCACGGTCGATTAGGAAATAGTATTCTGGCTTTAAACGGATTACGGCTGTTGCCCCGATAGAACCCATACCTTTGCTGGAAATGACACTAGAACTAACAAAGTCTAGTTTCCCGCCGGAGCTTCCGCCTACCGTTTGTTGAAATAGGCTGACTTCATTTTGAGCGGATAATACTGAATTGGCTGATTGAAGTCCGAAGAGTAGATTAATAGAAAAATCCCGCTCCATATCAGGAGAGGAAAGATCAAAGCCTAGTTTTTTTAAGATTCTTTGGTATTCATCTTTGCTAGATTGATACATTGAATGGTTACTAGTTGTTTTCCTCATATCATACGCAATGATTCCTACTTTTTCTAGAATCTCTTTTGAAATTGTCATAACGGCAACTGAATTTGTCTCGAAGTGATACTCTGAATTGGAAAGTCTTGCGATATCCATGCAACCTAGAAATGGAATTCCAGTTTTTTTAAGAGTATGGAAAAGTGTTGTGTAATCGAAATCAGCCCCATAAAAACAAAGGATTAATCCCGGATTTTTATCTTGGATTGTCGAAGGAATTTCGCTCGAGTTGTGAAAAAGTTGAGAAGAAATATATTGATTTTTATACATTGATTATGCCGCCGCCGGTAGATTTAAACTTTTTAAAATGATTTTTAATTTTTCAAGCTCTGCTAGATCGTCAATAGAATCAGGTCCATGCTCGGAGAGATTAATTCCTTTTAAGGAAACTTGAATACGAATAGATCTTATCTTCGTTTTACCAGAAAGGGAATTTTCAGAAAGCCCTAGTCTTAGAAAGTAATCATTGAGATATTTATAAACTGCGCCTTTCATTTTATTAATCCTAATATTTTATTTCGAGAATTATACACAATTATTCTTTTGAGACTGTAACGTCTATGCATTAAGATTAAATGCTTTCGAAAAAAATCTATTGGCTAAGCTCAATTAACCATTAGCCGAATTGTGCTCAAGATTAATTAATACTTGTAACGAGGAAGGGTGAATAGATAAATGTAGAATTGGATATAGAGAAGGCAATGATGGAAGAAAAATTTACGATAGAAAAATGGTTTGAGGTTTCTTTTCAAATACTAAAAAGAAATTGGATACAATGGATAACGATTTCAACAATAACAACTGTTATCCTCTCTGCGATATTTTATTTCTTATTTCAAGAGATAAGTCTTATGATTCTTAAAATTTCGAGTCAACCGGAAGATTACAAACAAATCTTGCTTACACAAGCACATAAGACTGGTTTATTGGCATTAGCCGCTTTATTTGTTTTAAATTTCATAGATTTGTATATGATTCACACAACGTCTCAATGGTATTCGGGGAAAATGCTTACTGTAGAAGAGACTTTCTTAAAAGTCCTTTCTGCCATGCCCGTTTCCATTATTTTAACAATCATTTATACTCTAATGACAACAATTTCTTTGTTTTTTTGTGTAATTCCTGTCATTTTCGTAATCGTTTACTTTTTATTTATTTTCCAGGCTCTCATGATTGAAGACAAAGGTTTTGGTTCTCTTGGAAGAAGCATTGAACTTGTGAAACCAAACTTCGGTGTATTAGTTGTTTTACCATTCGTGATTTCTCTTGGTTTGCAATTTACGAATTCATTACCCTTTTACTTAATCCAACTCATTATTGAAAATTTTATAGGTCAGACTATAACACCTGAAATGAGTTCAAGAGAAGTGTTTGAATTTTTAATCAAATCACCTTATATTCTATTCATTTCCGCGCCATGGATTCTATTCTTTTCTTTGCAATCAAATTTAAAATCAATTCTCTACACAGTTGCATTCGAACAGGCAAGACAAATAAATCCAACCAAAGAGTGAATTGACTAATGTGAAAACTCAATAGTAAATTTAGTTCCGTTTGCTCTATCGATTGAAATGACTCCCCCGATTTGTTTCACCAGAAGTCCGATTAGTTGTAGTCCAAAACCCTTTGAGCTTTCAAAGGACACGGATTCAGGAATTCCATTCCCATTATCTTCGAATTCAATAGATATACGATTCTCCTTTCTTCTTGCGGTTACTCTTATTATGCCCGAATCCCGATTAACAAAGGCATACTTCATTGTATTTGTAATGAGTTCATTTACAAGAATCCCAAGTGGTGACAATACTTTTGAATTTAAAAATATATCATCAATTTCAGTTTCGATTTTTATAACATCTTTGGCTGGAAATAAATCTGTAATTTCATTGATTAGAGTTGGTAAGTATTCACGAATAGAAATAGTATCATCAGTTTGGGATCTGTATAATTTATCATACAAGACCATCATGCTTTGCACTCTACCTGCGGCGTCTTGTAAAATTTTCGCCGCTTTCGAATCGTCCTCTGAATTTGATTGCACCATGAGTAGACTGTAGATTGTATGCATATTGTTTTTTACACGATGGTGTATTTCTTTTAATAGATGCTCTTTCTCTTTGAGTAGATTGAATATTTTTTCATCTGCCAATTTTCGCTCTGTAATATCCTGCACAACAGCGATATGATGGGTTGGGGATTCTCCGATTTGCCACATCGGTGATACTGTCAGCAAAACCCAAACGATAGTCCCATTCTTTCTTATATATCTTTTCTCCATGGAAAATTCATTGATTTCTCCATTCTTTAAATGTTGCATGTTCGTTAAATCTAATTCAAGATCATCCGGGTGAGTTATAGATTGAAAATCCAATGCTAGCAATTCTTCTTCTGTTACGCCAACAATTTCAGAATAACGCTTATTAACCTGGATAAAACAACCAGTCATCGTATCAATTTCTGCTACCCCTACTGCGGCTTGCATAAATAGAGTTCTAAATTTTTTCTCGCTTTCTTCTATTTTACGCTGAATGGAATATTCTTTTGTTACATCTCTAAATACTAAAACAACACCATTTATATTCCCATCTCTGTCTTTAATTGGAGAGCCTGAATCGGCTATTTGATATTCTTCTCCAGTTTTAGAAATTAAAATAGTATGATTTGCCAGACCAATAATCTTTCCAGAAGCCAACACCAATTCAACTGGATTCTTACAAACTTTCCTTGTTATTGCGCTGATAATTTTAAACACATCAACTAATTGTTTTCCTTTTGCCTCTTCAAATAAAAAACCAGTAAGAGTTTCTGCTATTGTATTCATTCGAATAATCGCACCATACTTATCTGTTGCAATCACCGCATCTCCGATAGAGTAAAGAAGCATGTTAAGCTCTTCTTTTTGAATTTCCGTTTTTTTATTTGCTTCAAATAATTTGAACGCCATTTTAATCGAAGCGTCTAATACCGTTATACCAGAATTCTTAACAACATATCCGTAAGAAGTAATTACTTCTGTTTTTTTTACTGTTTCAACTTCTATTCGAGAAGAGAGAAAGAGGATAGGAATATCATAGTCTTTTAAAATTTCAGCAGCTATTTCAGTGCCGTCTTTTTCTTCTCCTAAATCTATGTCCATTAGGATAAGACCGATTTTTCCCTGTAACTCTTTTAGAATTTCAATTGCTCTTAACCCTCCATCAGCATGGATAAGATGATAGCCAATTTTTTCGAGCTGCTGAATTTCCATTGTAGCAATAAAGATTTCATCTTCTACAAGAAGAATAGTTTTATCTGTTACTTCATTCATTTACATCCTCCCATTGTTTTTTAAAATCGGTAATAAACTAACGAGTCTTTTTAGGTAATGCGTTTTTCACTTTATAATTCTCCTCAATAGGAGAGTTGATATGGATAAATAAATGGAACTAATTCACATTGCAAATTCTAAAATAATCTTTGTTCCATTTTCCCGCTCGATTCTTATTTTTCCTTTTAACTGCTTTGTAAGTAATCCCACTAGCATGAGTCCAAATCCAGTTGAGTTTTGAAAATCTACAGATTCAGGAATACTATTCCCATTGTCTTCCACAACTAAGAAAATAGAATTTACATTTGTTCTAGAATTCAGGTTAACCGAAATACTAATTATTCCATTTGTTTTACCATTAAACGCATATTTCATAATATTCGTCAAGAGTTCATTGATGATAATTCCAAGTGTTTGTAATCTCTTTACATCTAACACAATATCACCAATGTTTTTTTCAACTGTAACAACCCCAGCATTAGGAAAATTGATTACAATCTCATCCACTAAGGAAGGAATAAAACTTGCTATAGATATTTTTTGGAAATTAGTTGTATGATACAATTTATCATATAAAACCATCATACTCTGAACGCGACTACCTGCATCTAAGAGAGCATTTCTTCCGGATGGCTCTTCTAGACTTTCTGCTTGTAGAGTTAGTAGACCATAGATTGTGCCCATATTGTTTTTAATGCGATGATGCACTTCTTTTAGTATGATTTCTTTTTCCTGAAGAAGATTTATTACTGCCTCCTCGGCTTTCTTACGCTCCGTGATATCATGAGCAACAGTAAAACGATACTTTCTGTTTTGCACAAAAATGTTTTCAGCGGATAATAGCACATGTTTAATTCCACCGGTTTTAGTTCTCAAATCGGTTTCTACATTCATTACACATCCATTCTTGTCTGCTTGCGCTAAAATTGTTTCGATTACTTCGGGAGTTAATATGCCTAACTCAATAGCTGTTCTACCAATCACTTCATTTTTATCAAATCCAAGTAAAGAATAAAATGCTTCATTGACTTCAATGTATTTGCGATCTTCTAAATCACTTAATCCACAGGCAGACGGATTAATATAAAACAATTTGGAAAACTTTTCTTCTGACAATTGAATCTTGGAAATATCTTTCGTCACTCCAAAGATGGCAGGCTTACCATTCCAAGAACCAAGAGACACCCTTGTCTCAACTGGAATTTGAACGCCTGATTTTGTGATAACGGGAACAGGACAAAATTCTGCTTTTCCGCTCAACATTTCCCCCACTATTCTGCCCGCTTCGTCACGACGCTCGGGAGGATGAACCATAAGTACCGATTTCCCGAACAGCTCTTCTCTTGAATATCCGAGTCGATTAGTTACTGTTGAATTTTCATGGACTATGTTTCCCTGTTCATCTAAGACGAAGAGAAAATCATCAATGGTGTTAAAAAAGGTTTCGTAATTCTGACGGGTCTGCTGTAATAAATCTTCTGCTCGTTTCCGTTCCGTTATATCATGAGCAGAGGCATATAGAAAATTACTGCCTTCCAATTTAATACAAATACAATTGATTTCAACTTCATATAAAGAACCGTCTTTACGACGATGCCTTGTTTCAAATACAGCGGGAGTATCAATTAATTCTTCTATTTTTTCTAAGATTTGTCTTTCTGAATACAATACATCCCAATCAGTAATCTTAAGCTGTAATAATTCTTCGCGTGTATAACCTAGCATTTTACAAAATGCCGGGTTTACTTCTATGATTTTTCCTTGATCATCCATTACATGAATGCCATCACTCGTTGCGTTCAGTAATGTTTGATTGCGAAGTGCGAGTAATTCAACTGCTGTCTCTGACTTTTTACGCTCTGTAATATCGCTTACACTTCCAATAAGTGATGAGGGCTGTCCGCTTGCATCGCACAATACAGTGAATTTATCATGAAACCATCTGAACTGACCATTTTTGTGCCTAAAGCGATAGTTTACTTCATATTCACCACTTGGGTTATGCATTGCAGATTCGATCACTCGTTTGGTTTCAGCAATATCCGCCGGATGCATCAAATTCATCACAGTTTCGAGAGGCATGGTGTTTATTTCTTCTTTTGTATAACCAGAGATTCGAACAAATACAGGGCTTAAATAATCATAGGAATTAGTTTGTAAATTGCGTTTGTAAGAAACATCCGAGGAATTTTCAAGAACCTCTCTTAAACGAGCCTCGCTTTCTTTGATTTGTTTGTTTGCATTGAAAAGCTTAAATGCCATTTTGATAGAGGCATCAAGAACAGTAGGTCCTGAGTTCTTCACTACGTAACCGTAAGAAGTAATCTTTTCTGTTTTTTCAACAACTTCGGGTTCTGTATGGCTAGAAAGAAATACTACGGGGATTTCTTTTAATTCTAATAGTGTCTCGGCGGCTTTCGTTCCATCTAAACCTTCTCCTAAATCTATATCCATTAGGATGAGTTCGATAGACTTTGTTTCCTTGAACACTTCAATGGCCTTTTCTCCTGAGGTAGCAACGATGACTTTGTATCCATAATTCTCTAGAGTTTGTTTACTAGCCATAGCTAATATGATTTCATCTTCTACAAGGAGAAGTGTTCTTTGCGTTTCACTACTCATAGATTATTTGTCCCATATTTTCACTCATCTGTCAAGGGGAAAGTGCTAGGATCATCAGATAATGGAAAGATTATCTGATTACTTTTTCACTGAGGCGCCTAGGTATACTTTTCTATCAACGAACTCATAGGGAACAACGGGAGTAAAGTTAATTGGAAGCGCACTACCTCTACCTGATTCAATTACATAATTCAAACTTAAAGAAGTATTACTCGTCTCATAAGAAATCCCAACCGAGTATCCTATCAAATTTACATGATTCGGAATTCTAGTGCTTTGCTGACCGTTTGGATAGATAACGACCGAGCCATTGGAAACAGGCACATTGATTAGATCTTTCCCGTTTGTGCGCAGGTTTGCTGCTATTGCTGATTCTAACCAAGAAACATTTCTACTATTCGATTGATTGGTATGATAACCCGCTCTGATTGCAATGAAGTCAGTCAGGAAAAACTCAAATCCCAAAGCATAATTGTCCGTCGCATAGACTCGCAGATCACGATACTCTCTGTCTGTTAAAATGACTAAAGAAGCGCTCGGCTCATATGCATATATTTTCTTAGACTTTGAAAAGTCAGAGGTATGAATCCAGTCTGCTGCCACAAGAAATCGCTTGGATAAAAAATAAGAAATTCCCATTCTTAACTCAACTGGCTCAGGAATTCCCCCATTCGTTACAGGCTTACCAAAAAGCTTAAGTGGAGTATTGGATGGGAGATTTATTGCCTGTGGCTGACCAAGAAGTGCATTGTCATAACGAGTGGAACTATCATATAGATTGATATCACTTACACTCTGCGTAAAACTACTTGTTTGAATGTATTGGTCTCTTTGATACTTATACATCGCAAACGGTTTTCGAACAGAAAATCCCAGGCCTACTTTTTCTGTTATCATATACTGCAAACCAAGGATGGGCATTACTCCCCTCGTATCTCTTGTGTGCTCAAGAGATTCATTTGTGTAAGACCCACCCTTTAGACCAAAGACAGATTTTTGCGAGGCACGGTTTTTATCTTGGAAGCCGTAAACGGTAAGACCAAGAGATATCTTATCAGTTAAAAGATAAGCAATACTTGGACCTGCATAGGTGATCTGGTTGTTTTGCGTAAATTGAAACTGAACACTTGTCACAGTATGTATGCTTGCAGGCGAATAGCTTTGAATGCTCTGATCGTAGTTTTCGACGGAAGGATTCACTAGACTAAAAGCATATCTCCATTTATCTACCGCTTTCGCTACACCTATATAAGAAGGAAGCATACCGGAGGAATGAGCCGTAAGTCCCTGACCCGGACCCTGTAAATTATAATAAGAAGACCTTGTATCACTCGCACTAAACGTAGAGGTAGTCGAAGAACTGTCATACATAAACCCAAGTCCCGCAGGGTTATAGTAAGCCCCCGAAGCGTCATCCGATACAGCAGTATATGCACCGCTCATACCAGCAGCCCTATCTCCAAATGCACCCTTTATATTGTGATCCACATCAGCCATAACGGATTGTCCTAAAACTACAATCAACAATAAGACGATTCTATTCATAAATCTCCAAGCCCCCTTTCAATCAATTCAGGGAAAAAGGAATAGGGAAAAGTGAAAAGTGAAATTTATTTTAAGTCTTCTACTTTTCCCTGCAAGTGGCTAATTGTTAGTAAACTATATCACCGAATGCAACGCAAAGGAAAATCTCGTAGGAATGCATCGGCAGCTTCTTTTGATTCCCAATACAGAGTTCCCTGTATTTCTCCATGCTTAATTACCCTTGCGTTAAAAGCCTCTTTCACTTCTTCTCGGGTTGGCAATCTCATTCCAAGACTTTCACATCTCGCTTTAGCTTCTCTCTTCTCTTTGGCTTCTAATGTTTCGCAGTTCACTGTGCTACTAGGAAATTGGATATATTCACACTCTCTATATTGAAATATATCACAGTTTGAAAATAAAAAACCTAATAATATAAAAATAATATTTTGTAATATTAATACAAATTTCTTGTGAGAAAAATGATTACTCTTTCTCATTAACCATACCGTCATGGATTTCTCCCTCTTAATAGTGTAATACTGTTTATGAAGAATGTGTAAAAACTTTGTTTTCCGAGGCTCAAAACAGAGCGCTTTATAAGTATTTTACGGTCGAAGTTAAATTGCTTCTACACAATCTTGTAATGAAAATGGATGAACAGATTAAGCTTTGTGAGGAGGGGGAATATCGGTGTTTAAATAGAAAACTTTTGCAAGTATTTTGCTTTTAATTTCTTTAACATTGCAATGAAATAAAACTAATTGTAACGGACAGATATTTTCAATGGGTAAATAAGCGATATTCGTACAATCATTCGAATCAACAAAATTGGATTTTTGATCCGGGAGAATTAGATAGAGAGCATTTGATTTCTGAGTATAATTGTTTAATATTCGATCAACTCTAGCAGAGTGAATATAATAAGGTATAATCAATAAACAAAACAGTATTACCCATTTATATAGAATTGATCTTCTTGCTTTCATATCCAACATTCCATACTAGTAGACGATGCAAACTGCAACAAAATATACACTCTTTTAATTTATTTGAAAGAGTTTTTTTAGGAAGTATCTAGACACTGAGTAGCTTCTGAAGGTGCGTGTGAACCTTTTCCAAGGCAAGAATTATTTCTTGACTTTGCTAATAGAGCTTTACAAAGTAAAATCGCAATGAAAGCGAAATATATAAACCCATATGCAGACTTCGGATTTAAGAAACTTTCTGGCATACCCCTCTCGGAAGTTCTACACATCACCGAACTATCAAAAAAAAATTTTGGAGTAGACAAGAATGCTAGTTACTTCAAAAGCCTATGGTTTTGAATAAAGAAATGTGTATAAATTCATACTTTTAGAATCAGATTTACTAAGTGAGGTTTGCGGTTGGAAGAATTGAGAAGAGAAATTGAAGATTTAAAAGGACTTATCAGTTCCTATGAAACATTGCATGAACTGAGCCAAAAAGAATTATCTGAAGCAAAACAGGCAATCAAAGGCTATGAAGCAATGCTCAATCTTTCAGCCGAAGAAAGAAAACAATCTTATGAAACAGTAGATGCATTTCGTCTAGTGCAAGAAGTTTCCAGACAGGAACTTCTAGATGCAGATAAGGTAATTCAAAATATTCTGTCAATGGACAAAGAACTGTCTGAGGTTTCGGATGTGAAGCCGCTCATGACTAAGATTCTTCAATCTGCTATTCTTTCTCTAGCCGCTGATCTTGGAATTATCTTGATTAAGAAAGAAGGGAAATTAGTTCCCATGTATTATGAAAATATAACCGAGCATCAAATATCAATCCTTGGTTATATCAAGTCTCTCGCAGAGAGTGGGATGAAAGCTGAGGGTGGGAAAACAATTGGGACTTATTTAGTCAATCATGACAAAGAAGAAAAAAAGATTTCGTATATTTGCAATAGCTTCAAACAAGACGAGCGGGTAATTGGTGTTATCTATTTGGAAAAATCTTCTAACGATATGGCATTTCACTCCACAGATTTGACTACGTTAGAAGTTTATAGTCTTCAAACTTCCATAGCATTACAACAATCTAAAACGAGTATAAGAGTTCTTTCTATGCTAAGAGAGATCAATCAGAAAAACCAAATGTTAGAGAAAGCACAGGAGTTAAACATTCGACTCAGTCAAACAAAAGATGCATTTCTAAAAAATCTTTCCTTTGAATTAAAGACTCCTCTCTCCTTCATTCACGGTTTCTCTGAACTATTACAGGGAACAGATCCAACTCATATAGATCAAATAAAAGCTCATGTGGAATCCATCTATCTAGAGAGTGAGAAACTAACACTTCTACTAAGTGATCTTTTACTTCTCACAGATCTGGAAACAGAAATCAAACTTAAGAAAGAAGAATTTGATCTCAAAGAAATAATAGACATTTGCCTCTCCAAAATAGAAGAAATTTCCAAACGCAAAAAATTAGAAATAACTATCACTGTAGCGGGTAACGTTCTAGCTGATAAAGTCCTATTTACCAAAGCCTTGTTTAATCTAATTAAAAATGCGGTGTATTACAATAGACGAAACGGAAAAGTAGAGATATTCTCAGAAAGGTTAAAAACAGAAACACGTATCACAGTGCGCGATACAGGACTCGGTATTTCAGAAGAAAACCTCAAACATGTATTCGAGAAATTCTTTCGAGCAAACAACGTAGATTCTTTTGATGGAATTGGCGTGGGACTTTTTATTGCAGAGCGAGTTCTCGAATTACACGGTGGAAGTATTTCGGTTAAAAGTGAATTACTGGGAGGCAGTGAATTTCAAATCCATTTACCTTTGGTCTAAATAGTTTATTTCATCGCTGAGCCATACTTTTAATTCTCCAAACCATTCTCCATACTCGCCTTTCTGATTGATTTCTTCATTGGAGAATGCAAGAATTGGAATTCCACAATCAACTAGAATCAATTCGTCCACAGAATCAGAAATTGTCTTTCCTTTCATAATCCAATCTAGCTCATAAACTTCTTGGATTTCAGGAAGAATAGGAGAAGAAAGTTTCTTCGCATAATGCGCAGTAGACGTTTCAGTCAATTCAACCATAACTCTAAACTTTCTACCCGGATATAATACCTTACTCACATTTTCGTATGTATCATATGGATCAAAAAGGGAAGTATCACAAAAATTGCAGGAGAATTCTATATCATTATACCTAAGAACAAGTCTTGCTCCGTCAGCAAACACGATAAGAAGCTTTTCCAATTTTACTATCTCAACATCAATTGCAATGGGAGTCAGTTCTTCTATCATCTAATTATTGTCCGGGCATGAATGTTTCGAGTGTAGTTTTAGTTATCACTTCCTCTACATTAGGAATATCGATTACTTTTCCATCTTGCATGAGATAAGGATTTCTCCTACCGGCAATCTGATGATAAGGGTATAAATCCGTTTCCTTATTTAGAAGCAAATCATCCTTATCCTCTACTAGCCATCGGACTTTCTTTTGGTCTATCCATTTTTCTAAATCATATTCTTGTGGCTCCGATTTTTCTCCGACAAATGTAGCGGAAGAAACCATTTGGTCTCTTGCTACATATTCTTCTCTTGCCCAACCGGTTGCAAATTCACTTTGCGAAATAAAATTCTTTGAAAAATAGGTAATAGGAAAACCGGTATACTTTTCTGCAATGATGACAGAGTGGATAACAGCAATTACTCCCTCTTTGTCTAAGATTCTTGGTTTGATAAAAGGAACTTCTGCTCCCATATAAATCTTATGACGAATAAAACTAAAGGCAGAAATCTTTTCTGGTATTGGTTGATTATTCAAATTAAGAGCACCGTCCATCACAAACAGATGCTCACATTTAGAATCATCTGTAACGGTTTTTCCATCATCGTATTCCATCACCCAAAAACTTGCATTCAGTGTGAATACTCCATGTTTAATCCTAGCCCAAATCTTACGGGCACAATAAGGACATATTGCAACAAGCACATCAGGACTAGGAGCAGCAATTAGCCTACTAAACTCCTGTGTTCGCAAATGATAAAAAGGAATCCGTTCTTTGACAGGAATCTCCCCAATTTCTTTATCTAATTGCGATACCTTTTTTTCTCCTTCTTCATATTCTTGGATGGAACTCAGCTTTAAGCTTTCGTCTTTTAGATTTGTGTATCGATAAATGTTTTTAGCCATTGGAGTTTACTTGCCACAGAGTCACTAAGGCACAGAGAAATGTCAAGGAATCTACGCACTTACAAAATCACCCAT
>Ga0209277_10001089_pt1 | contig 13456 bp, 12 predicted proteins | sample JI81AbrownDNA_FD_187503 | JGI IMG/M metagenome (GOLD analysis project Ga0209277, IMG submission 187503) | Wastewater effluent complex algal communities from Wisconsin, to seasonally profile nutrient transformation and Carbon sequestration -... | ecosystem: Engineered > WWTP > Effluent > Algae... | reverse complement strand
GGAAATGTCAGGAAAGGCCAAACGAGAAGAATGTAAAAAAGTGGCCTACTTGGAAAGGGAAGAAAAAGTTTTAAAATTCCTTCTCGATGTCCACAGAGACAAATACAGATTTGGAGATGGAGTCGAAGCTTATGAGAAATCGAAGTTAGGACAAAACAGAGCAGCAAGGAACAAATCTTACACTTCCCCCACGGGATTACCCGTTACGACCTCAACAAGTACGTCCCAATCTCCCATTCCGACAAACCAACAGACTGTTGGAACGACCCAAACCACTACAAATCCAAGTTCACAAAACCAAAATTCCAATCAAAAGGACAGTAAAGACAAATTAGGACTGAAATCAAAAACGTACTCGCAAGTATTTGCTTGGTTTATGGGTGAAATGTTTCTATACAAAGAAGATTATACTGACAAATCAAAATGTACTTTCCTATTTCGCAATATCCAAAAAGATCTTTTTGCGAAGGTGGAAAATACTATGATTCCAGATTCAGTTTATAAAAAGGAAGAGAGAAATGAGGAAGAAGATGAAGACACGAATAAAAAAATGTAGCCTTTTGCTCCTGGCGATCTTAAGTATTCTTTACTTTAACAATTGTAAATCGTCTCCAGAGAAAGATGTTACAAAACCAATAGATACAAATGATATCATCCAGGAGACAAAAGAAGAATCGCAAGACTTCATTGAATTCACAAAAGCAAAAGAGGGATTTATCACAAGCTCATTATTTCAAGTTGCTATTTCGAGCGTACTAACGGATGCAAACGGAAGGCAGGAAGAGGCAAAAAACATCGCAGAAAGCAAAGCATTAAATTTGCTAAAAACGTATGCTCCACCAAACTTATCAGAGAAGGGAAAAAAGGAACTACGCGAAATATCTAAAGAGGGTAAAATATTAGATAAAAATGTTTCTGTCGGCGGTAGGTACTTTTTTTTATATCAAATTCAAAAACGTGACTTAAAACAGTTGGTCACAAATGGTTTAGAGTAATCGATTAAGGTACGGAAAGTATCTCGGAGACCTTGCCCGGGATACAGATATTCTTTTTAAAATCACAATAAAATATTTTTGCATTCAGTTCCAGCTCTCCAGTCCCTTCTAGAACGAGGGGCATTGCTTTTACGTATTCAAAATACTCTGGTTTTTTGTGATGCGTTGGACCCACTAGACTAAGATCCGCTTTTTTCACAACCAAACTTCCCTTTGTTGAAAGTAGAATTCGGTGCGGGGCATCTTTCTGAAATCCATAGTTTGATGGAAGCTCCATTTGCAAGTGATACTTATCCTTTTCTAATTTCTTTAAAGTAAAAGTGATCGGATGAGTCTTCTGAGACAGTGAATCCGCAACAACATCAGAAAAACAAAAGAATCCTAAGAGCAAAAAAGATAAAAAAGATTTTAACATGCTATCTATTAGACACTCAAACCAGGGCATTTATAACAGAATTCCCTGGTTCTCCTGTGCCTCTCGTCCTAAATTTTTCTTAAAACTACACAACGATTTGAATTTGTTCCTTTTTCATTGTTGGAAACTTGCCAACAATTAGAAAGTTTCGTAAAACTTTGAGTATGAATGTAAGTTTTTTCCCAGGAAAGACCAGTTCCAACAGCCATGCTCACCACGTCTTCGTCAAGATTGATGATTTCATTTCCCTTTTTCACTTCCCCCACTTCCATCACCATAAAAGCGCCTTTTTTCAAAACACGAGAAGATTCCTTTAAAGTAGATTGAATGAATGAATTCCATTCACTTACATTGCTGAAAATACTCAATTTCCGTTCGGAATTTTTCGGAATATCTAAAAACCAATGTCTTAACCAATTATCCCCTTCATAATCCACCTTATCCAAGAAAGGTGGCGATGTGACTATTAAATCAACCGAATTTGAATCGATAGCAGGTACATGATTCGCCGAAGCAAGGGTATACATATTATCTTTCGAAAATTCGTGGTAAAAAGGAGGCATCGGATTGGAAAGGTCGCGCTTCATCTTTTGAATGATACGCGGTTTCACCTCTCTATATTCAGGTACTTGATTTCTTTTTATATTGTTTTTTCTTTGAGCTTCTGAAGGAATCGAAAGTTGCGGAAATGTATAAACTGAAAAGAAACCTGTGCTATGACCATGCAACCTAGACAAGGCGATGAGTCCAATAAACCTCATTAATCGAGAATCATCCTCTGCTAAATATTTCTTTAAATTCTTTAATTCCGCAAGAGTTTTCGGATGAAAAAAAGGAAGTAACATTGCATCAGTTTCCTCCTCGGGAACAGGTTTGCTTAAATCCAAGGATTCGACTTTTTTTGTAAGTTCACTTAATGTTGGAACATATTGACGGGAACTCGCAAGAAAAATAGAAAGCGGGTGAATATCATTGTGAATAGCAATATGCCCATCTATATTTGCTTGGACTGCAGTCGTCCCCCTTCCGCCAAATGGATCATAGACGACACTTTTCTTTTTTTTCAGAAATTCGCCCATAAAAAATGATGGTAACTCGGGTTTAAAGGAAGCTCTATAGCTTACCGTGTGATGAATTGGGTGACCTTGCCTTTGTTTTGCGGTCCAAAATTCCCCATATATATAGCGACTTTCATCGCGTAAAAGCTTTTTTGCTCCTGCCATCCGTTGCAAAAGCCTCCTTTCTTACTGAAAGGATCGGTACAATTATGAAAAGGCATGGAATGTTTTTTAATTATCAAAATGGGACATAGTTATCTATTTTGAAACGAGAAGTGTATTTAAATCTGAAGCTAGCGGACAGGTAAAGCTGTATTCTTTTTGACCAATCGGATCATAAAAAGCTAACTCACTGGCATGTAAGGCCTGACGGTGATGTCCAAGCTCGCAAGATAACTTTTCATCCTCCCCCCCTTTCGCAAAATCAAGGAATGCACTTTCTCTTATACCATATAACTTATCACCTACGACAGGATATCCAAGTGAATAAAGAGTAGCTCTTATTTGGTGTATCCTTCCAGTTTTCGGAATGATTTTTAAATACGAAATATTCTTTGATAGATCATAGGATATAAGTTCCAACACGGTGGCTGCTTCTTTAAACGAAGGTATCATCTCAAAACTGAACTTTTGTTTTTTTCTGATCTCTGATTTTAGATCTTTACCGATAAATCCGATTGCATCTACTTGTTTGGGGAAATTTCCATAAACAAAAATCTGATACTCTTTTGAAACGAGTCTCTGCTCAAATAAACTTTGTAACATAAGTTGGTAACTTTTTTGTTTGGCAAAAATCATGACACCTGACGTTTCTCGATCGAGACGATGTACGGGAAAACAAGAACCCACACCTCTTTCCTTCTCCAAGAAAGTCAATAGAGTTTGAGTACGGTAACGTCCTGCTGGATGAACAGGTATATTGGGTGGTTTGTTCACGACAAGAAAATCATTATTCTCAAAAAGAATCGAGTAATTCGTGTTTACCGGAGGTTCTCCTCTTGTTAAATCAACTGGAAGATACGAAACTTCATCACCTTTTCGAACAAGGGAATCGTTCGATATCACCAAACCATTTACTTGAATTTGTTTCTCTTCAATTCTTTGCGACCATTCCGATTCTGAATGATAAGGAAAACGTTTTAATAAATACTTGAGAAGAGTATGTAAATCAAAAGACTCCGGAACAAAACTTTTGTAAGCCTTCAAGTTAGATGTTGCTCAGAATTTCCATCTTTGATTTCAGAATTTTCGTTAGGAAGTGTTCCATCAGTCGCAACAGAAGGAGGTGCGGCCTCCTTTTGAGTGCTATTTTGACCAAGATAGGTCTCAAGTATTTCCTGATCACGTTCATTGGGATTGTAGAATTGGCATCCAACTCGATAATTGGTTTCTAAATTTCGGATATTTTTAATGATTCCTCGAAAAGTGGCTTTGGTATCCTGATTCAGGATCAGATCAAAAATGATCGTGCCATTCATAGTAACGTTACGACTAAAAGCACGGGTCGGCGAATGTAAAAAACTTATACCACCAGAACTTAAATCCATTACTTCACAATTTTCTTTTGATTCCTGAAAAACACCTGTTGCAATGATATCTCGCGCCACGGTTTGGGAGAGTAACGAGAGCTGATTATAAACTTCCTGATCTAGAGAAGTTTCGGAAAGTGCCTGGACGTAACCTAAATTTTGATAACCCTTATATCGAATTGGCAAAGAAATTTCCGATATCAAATCATCAGAAAGCTTTGAAGTATCAAAAATCCTTAAATATTCATCAAAAGGAAGATACATCGGGTCCGCGGTAGATTTGTTCTTTCTATCTAGAATATAAATCGGTTTATCATAATGTTGCATCAAGCGAAGTCTATTGTCCGGTCTCCCTGCAAAAAAAATGGAAGATGTAGGAAAGATTTTCGAGAGCTTTGATCTGTAGGTAAGAAGTATTGAATCAACTTTATTGTCGTCAAAACCAATCGCTTTCGTAATATCCGTTATGTTAATGAGATTGGTGACACTTAATCCGCCATTGACAGTACTTGCCACTTCCACTCGACTACTTTGCCTCGTAGCGGCGCCGATTGTGATCTTTATCGGTTGTAAAATTTCAATCCCATTTCCATCATCACCAACTAACAGAAACTGAGAAATAAATTTACTACCGTTATGAACAAGCGTTAGAATCCTTGCTTTGTTCGTAAATTTGAGATGAGTATTGATAATCAGAGATTTGTTTTTCAGTGCTATGATTTTGACAGGTAATTCTTTGCCTTCGTGAACGATCGAAACAGGTAACTTACCGAATAACGCAGAAATTACCTTAAGCATTCCCTCTTTGTCAATGATCTCTTTGTCCATTTATTAGCCTAAAAACTTATGCCTTAACATAGAAAACTGTATCTCAGATAAGTGAGTGGCTCCGACGATGCTCATGGACTGTTTCAATTCATCGGTATAACGATTTAATAAATACCTAACACCTGCATCCTCTCCCCCAACCACCGATATTGCAACTGGTCTTCCGACAAGTATAGAATCTGCGCCTAGTGCCAAAGCACGGAAGACATCCATCCCACTTCGTATCCCGCCATCAACGATGACTGGTATTTTTCCTTTCAAAAATTCCGCTATTTTTGGCAAAACTCTAGCTGTTCCAGGCATTCCATCTAGGACACGTCCACCGTGATTTGAAACGACGATTGCATCAAAACCAAACTCTAATGCTAATTTAGAATCTTCTAAACTCATAATACCCTTAAGTATAAATGGTATTTTTATTTTTTCTTTTAATTTTGCAAGTGATTCTATATTTCTGGCAATGCTACTTAAATTTTTCACAGACATAGTCTTAAAGTTGACCGCATCGATATCCATACCGACTGCGAGTAATCCTATCGATTCGGCCTCAAGAAGCCTATCGAGTAACATTTTCTCATCTGCACGCGGCTTACATATCAGAATTCCTTTTCCGCCTACTTTGTCAAGTGCACCTAACATAATTTTATATTTTTCTGGGGAGGCTCCGTCTCCTAGCCAAGCGAGTGATCCATTCTGAAAAAAAGAACGTGTAACAATTTGCGCGTAATCTGCATCGGACATGACAAAGTTCATATTTGTTCCGACTCCAGTCATTGGAGCTGACATAATCGGAGTTTTTAGAACATAATTTAAGAAATTCGATTCAATTTGTGGTGTTACATGGTCTCTAATGTATCTAGGAACGATTTGATATTCTTGGAAAGCTGTATAATTGTCTTTAAAGGTTTCCATGCGTCCTACACCGCCCATTCCTGGAACTCCAGAGGCACAGTTTACTCCATCACAGACTTTACAAACCCAACAAATATCTTTTCCGAATCGAAGTCTGGCGCTATCTGCTATTTCTTTTTCAGATACGGAAAAAACTTCATCTACTTCAAACCGAACAGTTTGTTTTACTTTTTTAAAAATTTCTTCTGCCTCAAAGAGACTATCCGCAGTAATAATCACATGACCCGATTTATCAATGTTATTGGTAGGCTCCTTTATGATATCACCAGGTTTAGATTGAATAAAAACTTCGTTAACGCCATCTATTTTTTTTGTCTCTTCTGTGCCATGAATCTGTATCAATTTACCTGCCGGAGACAATAAAGATCTTTCGATAGAAACACGATTGATCACCGGTTCTAAATTATCTGGTGTCTCACCTAATGCTATGAGAATGGCTGCTCTATTTAAATTCACTCCAGTAGAAAGAGGATAAGTAAACGCAGACATAAATCCACCTGACAAGCGTGCTGCGATTTCGCCAATTTTCACTCCTTCTTTGGTAACCTTGATGTCTCCCTTCCCTGCCCCTAAGTGAATCCCGAGAGCGCGCATGCCACCAGACATAACCTCTTCCACTTCTTTTAAAACTTTCGGAGATAAGGCAGAAGGCATATTGTGACCGACCTCGATAAAAAATGGCTCTCGTTCAATGATCCTATCGGCAATTCCCGTCATTCGAATTTGTCCATCAAACGCAAGGGCATCCACTGACAACTCAGGTCCGTCCATATATTCTTCTAAAATCAGTTCTCCAGTGGGACAAAACTTTTTCGCATGTCTGAATGCATGGGGAATTTCATCTTTGTGGTTTACTTTAATTACTCCTCTCGCACCCATATTGTCGGCTGGTTTCATGACCAATGGGAACGTAAGGGAATCTATTGCTTCCTTTGCATCTTGCAATGACCAAACAGGCGCAAAACGTGGGATAGGCAAACCATGTTCCTTCAACCTCTGTCTCATTTTTACTTTGTTAGATGCGGCCTCCGCGTCTACAAATCTAATTCCAGGCAGTCCGATCGCAGAAGCTACAGCAGCAACTGTCATAGAGGCGTCAGTGCCTGCAGTTATGACACCGTGAATGGATTGTGATAAACAGTATTTTTTAGACTCGCGAACCATTCCCTCCACATCTTTTGTAGACATGATGATTTTCTCATCAGCAATTTGAAAACCGATAGAATTCGGATTCATATCTGCGACTAATGTTTTTAATTTCATAGTCTTGGCGGTTTGAATGATAGGAACTTGTAACAATCCCCCGCCAATGATTAATATAGTTTTGTCTGTAACTGATTTCAAATGAAAAACCCTAAATACCATTCCCCATTGAATTCACAACTTCTTTGGAATATAGTTTGATTGAATTCTTTTGGATGATTCCACCACCTAATAAATAATCATCATTTGGCGGATAAAAAGTGGCAGATTGTCCCGGAGCCACACTTTTAACATCAGTTAGAAACTTCACATCCCATTCATTTCCTAAATTTGTGACTTCGCAAGGTACAGGAACTGCCCGATATCGAATCTGAACACGCATTTCCACGGACTCACCAATTTTCAATTCACTTAAACCTTGATAAGTTATATCCTCTAAACGAAAACTTTTACAGAAAGTTTCTTCATCTTCCCCTAATATTACGGTTCCATCATCTTCAATGGCTAAAACGTAAAGTGGGTTTTTCCAAGCGATGCCTAAACCTTTTCTTTGGCCAATCGTAAATCCTTCTTTGCCAAGGTGTTTCCCAATGATTTGACCGGAACTCAATTTAAAAAATCCAGGCGTAAACTCTACACCTTTCTTTTTTAGAAAACTGCGATAATCATTTTCGGGGATGAAACAAATTTCTTGTGATTCAGGTTTATCTGCAACAGGTAAACCCATTCGTCTGGCAATCTCTCTAACTTCCGATTTTTCCATATCACCTAAGGGAAACATTGTGGAAGCAATATTATCTTGCGAAAGTCCATACAAATAGTAAGCTTGATTTTTATTTAAGTCTACAGCGTTTCTTATTGCATAACGACCATTTACATAAATGGTGCGTGCATAATGCCCAGTTGCAATTTTAGAGATTCCAAGTTTTTTGGCCTGCTCAAAAAGGGCACCAAACTTAACAAATGTGTTACATTCAACACATGGATTCGGAGTTCTGCCATCTTTATAATCTGAAATAAATCTTTCTATGACTCGCTCACCAAATACTTTCTCCATCTTTATAACATAAAAAGGAATATTCAGGGAGAGACCTACGTCCCGAGCGTCACGTATGTCTTCCGGAGAGCAACATGACTTTTTGGTGGTATCACAGGAAGGTGCTTCGTATTCCCAAGTACGAAGGTTAACGCCTATTACGTCAAAACCTTGTTCCATAAGTAGTCCTGCCGCAACTGCACTATCCACTCCACCACTCATGGCAACGATGATCTTTTCTTTTGGGTTCAATTTATGTTTTGAGTTCGGGAATACATTCCAATGTGATTTCTTTCAAAATCCCAGAAGAGTGGATTACGGCATAACAGATTCAAACCGATCACCCAAACAGCCTCACTATCCTTTTCTCGTGATAATTGTAAATGCTCAAGTGAAATTCCACGAAAGAACGAAAAGTCAAAATAGGAAATGGTAATCCCTTGCCTTGTCTCAAAGTCGAGGGGCCCTTTTGTGTAAAAAAGAGCGACATCTCGGATCTGTCCACCAGCCAAAAAGACCCTCCTATTTCCTTGGGATTCAGCTTCTGCTTCGTATTCGGATGGTAAAAAACTCAAGGAGGAACCAGTGTCCACTAAACTCCAAAAAGTTTTACCTTTTCGTAGGTTACGAACATAATAAAAGGAATCCTTTTTTTCCGTGACCAGAAGTTTGAGTTCCGTAGAAAAATAAGCCTCTGGGCTCGAACAAACGGCAGAACTAGCTTCGAATACCGTTAACGTATCTCCCTGCCACCAAATGCACGTATGTTGAAAAAAATCATGTCCCAGAATCCCTTGGACACCTTCCGGAAGAATCCCTTTTCTTACCGAAAATGACAAAGATCTATCCTGCCAGGTTAAAATCTTGGGTGTGGGGTAAATCTCTTCTGCCAAAAAAGAGGAATCAGAACCGGTATCAAAAAGCAGAGGGATTGTGTTCCCACCTTTTGGATCGAAAAAACCAAAAAGTAAAATGTGGGTTTCTGAGGTTTCCACTCGAAACGATCCCAAACTTCCGGATGGGATCTTAATTTTGGGAAAAATAATCGGAGAGGGGTCACGCGTTTGTTTGGAACAAGTACAAACACAAACGCAGAAGGATAAAACGAGCGGAAGGAAACCTAAACGAGTTTTTTGATGCAGTTTTGATTTTGACATCGCGTGTAATCTACCACACAATCCCTAAATTCCACACCCGTTTTTTCATCTTTTGATTTATACTCAATAAAACAAGAGTAAGGTTGGAAGTTAAAAGAACGAAGACCCAAAGCCCGATCACGTATCGACTCAAGGACAGTATTTTGGTTTTCAGGTGAAACGGGAAGGATGGAAATTGCTTCTGCCATACCTTCCTCATCGGCATTTTCTTTATTCTTTAAAGCAAATTGTTCGATTTCGGCCCGAATGTTTTGCTTGGTACAGAGCTTTATCTGCCCTTTCGATTAGATCCTTATTGTTCCGATCTGTGGGAAGAAAAGAGGAAATTCCAACAGAAAGAGTGACTTTTAGATCGACCCCGTCATTCGGATTTTTAACAACCATGGCTTCCACAGCTTTTCGGATTTCTTCACCCTTTGCAAAAGCTTCCTCCTCGGAAGCCCCTGGCATCACTAAACAAAATTCCTCTCCACCATAACGAGCAGGAATATGATGCCTTTGAGCGGCGTTAATCAATTGTTTGGCAACCTCGATGAGAACAACGTCACCTGCCTGGTGACCATAAGTATCATTAAAAACTTTGAATTTATCAATGTCGGTAAAAAGTAGAGACAATCGAGTCCCTTTCTTTCGACAACGTTCCATCTCTTCTTTTAGTTTTGTTTGAAAGTAATGATGGATCTTTAGACCTGTCATCATATCTACAGTCGCTAGCTCGTATAACCGAGCATTGTCGACTGCAATGCCAGCTAAATTAGCAAGCGTAGTCATAAAATCTTTTTCGTCTTCCAGAAATTCTTCAGAAGTCATCTTCTCACCAAGAACAAGTAAACCATTCACTTTTCCCTTAGCATTCAAAGGAACAAGAATTTCGGCACCTAACTGGCGCAAATAATTCAAGTCCTTGGAATCTTTGATGCTCTCTACTTTAAGAATTTGTGTCATCGTGATGGCTTTTGGCTTCTCCTCGAAATAGTGTATGAGAGGCGTATCCATTTTGATTTCGTAATTATGGTCTTCGGCTGTTAATTCAAAGCCTTTGGTGGATTGTGGCTCCAATTTAAAGAGTCCCAGATCAATTTCTGGTTCTAGATACATTGCTGCATGTAAAGTTTGTAACTGTGCCAGACAAATATTTAGGATCGCATCGATAAGATATTTATAATCGAGAGTCGAATTGAGAGCTCTGGAAATCTCTAAGAGCTGCTTCTGGTCGTAGATTTTTTTTTCGTAATGTTCGAATACTATATCTGTATTTTCTTTAAGGGACAAAGAACACCATCCAATCCGAGATTCAAACCATAAAGACACTTGGTTTCGTTCGGATGTAAAGTACGATTTTTAGGCTTTTTCATAAAAATTGGGGGAAACGACAGATACCAAGGGAAATAATGATTCATTGCCTTGACACAGGATCTAATTTAAATATCGTGGTTATTACACCGCGCGGTGGAGCAGCTGGTAGCTCGTTGGGCTCATAACCCAAAGGCCACAGGTTCGAATCCTGTCCGCGCAACCGTCATCATCCCTTTTTCCCCAGATCTTTACTCCGAGCAGTGGCACTAGCCACGGCATCACGGACCGAATTAGAAATCCCTACTCCCTTTTCTAGAGAATCGAGACCATGAATCGTCGTTCCGCCAGGAGAAGTTACCCAATTTCGAACTTCCATAGGATGAAGATCTTTATCTGCCTCTTTCAGTTTTTTATAATATTCGATTGTACCAGCAATAGTTTCAATAGCTAGTTCCAAACTTTGTGTATAAGATAAACCTTCTTTCAAACCACCTTCCGCCAAAGAATGTAAAAAAGTAAGTACATAAGCAGGACCAGAACCAGAAAGTCCGGTCACCGCGTCTAGAAGCGATTCTTTTTCTAATCGGACTAGTATACCAAGTCCACCAAACAAACCTTCCACATGGGACACGATATCCGGATGAGAGTAATATCCAATTGCACCCCGGCCAACAACGAGAGGCAAATTCGGCATCAAACGCGCAAACAGACTTCCTTTCGGTGCCGAGGACTCCATTAATTCCAAAGGTATGCCCGCAGCGATCGAGATAAAAATTTTGGGTGACTGAAATTCAGATATCACCTTTACTATGTCAGCTGGTTTAACAGCGAGGATTATAATTTCGGAACTTTCTTCGAGTGCTAAGAGACTTGATTTGTATTCTACTCCCGGAAGCCGAGTTTTCGAGAATGGATCAAATCCAGATACAGTTTGTTTCGTACTTGCGTGAATACCGATGGCAATGGCTGCCCCCATTTTTCCGAGACCAACAACTCCAACTTTATCTAACATAATTTCTTTCTCCAAAAATCATCGAACCGATACGCAAATAATCGGCGCCCAATTCCATCGCCCATTCAAAATCTCCACTCATTCCCATCGAGAGTTTTTTATCTGGAAAATGTTCGTTTCGAAGATTTGCCAGAGTTTGGAATGCCAGTTTTGTTCCAGCTTCCTTTCCATCGCTTGGCCCCATTCCCATAAAACCGACCCATTTGCAAAATTCATTTTCGGAGCCAAAAAGTAAGTCTTTCTTTTCCAGAATCTCTTCGATTAAAAATCCATGTTTGGTATCCTCTTTTGTCAGATTACATTGGAGAAAAAACTGAATTTTTATTTTTTCTTTTTCTGCTCTTTTGGATAGTTCACTCAAAGATGAAAAAGATCCGACACCATGTGTGAATTGGAAAATACCGAATAACTTTCGTATAGTGCCACTTTGTGTAGGTCCAATATGATGAAGAGTGACACTGTCGCGAGACTCAGGAAATTCTTCTCGTAGTAAGCTGAATTTGTTAATAGCTTCCGGTATATAATTTTCGCCGAAATTTCGAATCCCTTGCAAATAGGCTTCTCTGACTATCTCATAAGGTTTGGTTTTTGAAACAGCAATGAGAGTAAAAGAACGATCCGGGAATCTCTTTTTTAGGTCAGACTCGAGTCCGAAATACGCAGCACCAAAATCTGGCAATGTTAGTTGGTTCCTAATGATTTTTCCAGTTTATCGATTCGTTTTTCTATCTCCACAAACCTTTGGTCGTTTTTCTGATTCTGCAAAACAAACTTAGATTCCATAGATTTCACACGTGCTTCTAAACTAGCATTCGCTGAAGAGACGTATGTTTGTTTCATGGAATTTTTTTTAGGATTCACGGCCACAAATTTGGGTTTGGTGGAAGTCGACTTTCTATGCGTTGTATATTTTTTAGTCTGAATCTTTTTTTTAGCAGGCGTTGTTGTTTTTTGTTTTTCCGGTTTTGGATTCGCAATCGTTTCTTCGATTTTGTTTATCTTCTCGTCGAGAGACGATTTGGTTACCTTTTCAGGGAGTGATTGTGTTTCTTCTGTGTTTGCCGTTTTTTTGTTGTTTTTTAAGGTATGTGGCTGTGTGACAGAAATAGAAGTGGATGGCTTTTGAAAGTTATCTTCCATTTCATCCAAGGGAGGAATGTCCGCAAGTTCCGTTTTTTTCATTGTAAGTGAATCTTTCTCATCTACCTTTGCAGGTTCGGATGGAGGTGTCCAAGCAGGTTCTTTCTCAATCACCCTTTCTTCTGGATACGTGGGATTAGATTTAGAGATTGTCTGAAATTTTTGGTAGATCTCATTTCGGTAAACAAAACCAAAAATAAATGAGGATAATAGCAGTACCACGAGTAGTGCCGTTGTGATTATTTTAACATTGTCCTGTCTGCCCATAGAAAAGACTTTACCCTTCTTATTTTTTACCGTTACTAAGAATAGGATGTCACTTTTTTCGTCCTTTAGCAATTTAGAAATGAACTTTAGTAAAAAAAAATCACTCCTTCTTTTTTTGATCTCCTTACACTTTCTTCTCGACTTAAAAAGTGCGCCTCGGCCTTGGGACCGAGATGAGGAAGGAAGAGTCACGAGACTCGAAAAGGCATTACAAAGCGAAAAAAATTATGTCTTATTTCTCGCAGAAGATTTTGAAGGAGAGAGACCCTGGGCATTTTATCGCTCCGATTCCTTTTTAAACCAAACACAATTCACAGCAAATCTACCCGACTCAAGTGCCTTTCCGCAAGAAAAAGAAATGTTCCGTAACAATGGTTATCCGAACATTCAAACTCAAAATTCATTTTTAATTCAAACCCATGTTGAAAATCCTAAAACAGACCACTGGGATCTTCGACCAGGAGAACCATTGTTATTGCCACTTGGGTTACCCATACAAGCTATCATTTGGGTGTATTCTGAAGGACATCACATTTCTCTCGACTTGCTTGTGTCTCAAAAAAAATCAAAAGACGTGAGACTACCGTTAGGTGTTCTAAATTTTTTTG
>Ga0209277_10001088_pt1 | contig 13460 bp, 10 predicted proteins | sample JI81AbrownDNA_FD_187503 | JGI IMG/M metagenome (GOLD analysis project Ga0209277, IMG submission 187503) | Wastewater effluent complex algal communities from Wisconsin, to seasonally profile nutrient transformation and Carbon sequestration -... | ecosystem: Engineered > WWTP > Effluent > Algae... | reverse complement strand
AGGCTCGATCAGCGGCTGGTCGAGCTTGTCGAGACCACGTTCGCCCGGCGTGTCGGTGATTTCGACGAGCTCAATCAGCCGAGGGATGTCGACAGGCTCGATCAGCCGGTCAGGGTTCGGTGGGATCGGTGACGACAGGAATTTCGAAGCGGTACCCGACCCGACCGGCCGACCACACCATTTCGCCTTCGCCGGTGGGACTGCGGTCGATCCACTCCAGCTTTGACGCCCCGACGCTGATCGTGTCCGTGGCCGGAAACTCCTTGAAGGTGAAGGCCAGCTGGCAGGGCACCATCGGCGTACCGGGGTTCAGCACCGACGATTTGCCCAGGGTTTCGCCCGGACCGAAGAACAGTGACGCGTCGGCCGCGATCTCGCGGCTGATCGGGTGCTGGGCACCGAAGCCGTTGGCCGCCAGCCGATCCTTCGACGACTCCAGGGGTTCGTCCGAGTTGTTCTGGCAGCGGGCGAAGGCGTACAGGTTCCAGCCCGCTGAGTTTTGCCGGACCAGCGCCCGGTCGACCGCGATCGACATCGGGCCCAGGTCGACCACCGTGCCGGGCGCCAGCCGCAGCAGTCGTCCCGTGGCCGGTGCAAACCCGCCCGCCCACCAGGTGCCGCCGACGAGGGCCGCGACGCAGGCGAGCACGATCAGCAGCGCAGGCACCGTTCGCTGCCGCCGCTGTGGCGTCGGCTCGGCCTGGTCCCCGACGTCGGGCTTCGTGCCTTCGTCACCGGTCACGCAGCGCAGTCTAGGACTGACCGGTTCCGTTCCCTCCGGGGCTTGTGACCGCGACCGGCCGAGAGGAGGATCGCCGGATGGACGTCGAGCAGCCGGTCACACCGTTCGCCGCGGCAGGAGGTGGCGAGGGATTGCTCGCCCTGGCCGAGGCCTGGCACGTGCGGTGCCTTGCTGATGCCGAGGCCGCGCACCCCTTCGAGCAGGGCACGCACCCGCAGCATCTCGAGCGGCTCGCGGCCTACTGGGGCGAGGCGCTCGGTGGCCCGGCGACCTACTCCCACACCATGGCGGACGAGAGCCACGTGCGCCGGCTGCACGCGTGCGACGGTCCACACCCGTCCCTCGACGCGGCAGCCGTCCGATGCTTCGATGCCGCGATGTCGGACGTAGGCATCACCGGGGCCTTGCGCACGACGCTGCACGACTACTTCGCCGCCGCCACTGAGCGGATGACCGGTCAACCCATCTCGGCCGACGACATACCCGACGGGCTGACCGTGCCGCAGTGGAGTTGGTCCGGACCGATCGACTGACCTTTCGGATCTGGGGCGCGTACGACCGTGAGGGGTACAGGGGGACGCGAACGGGGGCAAAGTTGCTCAGAGGGCCGGTTCTTGGCCTTCTGTCCACAATTTGCTTCAAGTTAAGCCCTGAGGATTCGGGTGTAAGGGTCTGGACAAGGTAGACTGAGAGGGTTGTGAACACCGCCAGGCACCCCTGTGGTCGTCGGCGGTGTTCGAGTGACTGAGACCCGAACAGCAAGGGGCACCCGAGTGAGTGAACCGACGACCGGTGGTCGTACGGTCGGTTCGGCGGCGCACGCCGTCGATGCCGGCAGCTACGACGCGAGCGCGATCACGGTCCTGGAGGGCCTCGAGGCGGTTCGCAAGCGGCCCGGCATGTACATCGGTTCCACCGGCGAGCGCGGGCTGCATCACCTGGTGCAAGAGGTGGTCGACAACTCCGTCGACGAGGCCCTCGCGGGCTACTGCGACACGATCATCGTCCGGCTACTCGACGAGGGTGGCGTGCAGGTGATCGACAACGGTCGCGGCATTCCGGTGGCCGAGCACCCCAAGGAGAAGATCCCGGCCGTGACGGTGGCGCTCACCGTGCTGCACGCCGGCGGCAAGTTCGGCGACGGCGGCTACAAGGTCTCGGGCGGCCTGCACGGCGTCGGTGTCTCGGTGGTCAATGCGCTCTCGAAGCACTTGACCGTCGATGTGCGCCGCGACGGCTATCACTGGCAGCAATCGTTCTCGCTGGGTGACCCGGACGGCCCGTTGGAGCAGCTCGAAGCCTCCGCCGACACCGGCACCACGGTCACCTTCTATGCCAGCCCCGACATCTTCGAGACCACCACCTACAGCTACGAAACGCTGGCCACCCGGTTTCGCGAGATGGCGTTCCTGAACAAGGGCCTCACCATCACCCTGATCGACGAGCGGGCCGACCGCCGCACCGATGAAGAGGACGAGCCGCAGACCGACACCTTCCGCTTCGACGACGGCTTGATCGACTTCGTCAAGTTCCTCACCGGCAGCAAAGAGACCATCCACCCCTCGGTGATCGCCATCGACGCAACCTCCGACGACCAGCGCCTCAGCCTCGAGGTCGCGATGCAGTGGAACGGCTCGTTCAACGAGAGCGTCCACACCTTCGCCAACACGATCAACACGCACGAGGGCGGCACCCACGAAGAGGGGTTCCGGGGTGCCCTGACCAACACGGTCAACCGCTGGGGCGAAACCTGGGCCCTGATCAAGAAGCGTGAGGATCGGGTGTCCGGCGACGACATTCGTGAGGGCCTGACGGCCATCATCAGCGTCAAGATGTCCGAGCCGCAGTTCGAGGGCCAGACCAAGACCAAGCTGGGCAACACCGAAGCACGCTCCTTCGTGCAGAAGGTGGTCAACGACCTGCTCGGTGACTGGTTCGAGAAGAACCCGGCCGAGGGCAGAGACATCGTCCGCAAGGCCCAGGCGGCGGCCAGCGCGCGTATGGCGGCCCGCAAGGCCCGCGACATCGCCCGTAGTCGCAAGGGTCTGTTGAAGAGTGGTCAGTACGGCAAGCTGTCCGACTGCCAGTCCACCGAGCCAGCCGAGTGCGAGGTGTTCATCGTCGAGGGCGACTCCGCCGGCGGATCCGCCAAGGGCGGACGCGACCCACGCATCCAGGCCATCCTGCCGATCCGGGGCAAGATCCTGAACGTCGAGAAGGCCCGGCTCGACAAGATCCTGCAGAACCGCGAAGTCGAGGCGATCATCAACGTGCTCGGCACCGGTGTGCAGGACGACTTCGACGTCAACAAGCTGCGCTACCACAAGATCGTGCTGATGGCCGATGCAGACGTGGACGGTGCCCACATCCGCACCCTGCTGCTCACCCTGCTGTTCCGGTTCATGAAGCCGCTGATCGACCACGGCTACGTGTACCTGGCGCAGCCGCCCCTGTACCGGTTGCGCTGGAGCAACTCTCCGCACGAGCTGGCCTACAGCGACGCCGAGCGCGACGCGCTGCGCGATTCCGGATTCGAGGCGGGCAAGAAGCTGCCGGCGCCGAACAACAACCCGATCCAGCGTTACAAGGGCCTCGGTGAGATGAACGCCGACGACCTGTGGGACACCACGATGGACCCCGGCAAACGTTCGCTGCTGCAGGTCACCCTCGACGACGCGGCCAGTGCCGACAGCATGTTCTCGATCCTGATGGGCGAGGAGGTGGAGCCCCGGCGGCACTTCATTCAGCGCAACGCCAAGGACGTCCGCTTCCTGGATATCTGATGCTCGGTCTCCGGGTCTCTGTGGTTGCGATGGCTGCCGCGGTGGGTGCGGATGCCCGAGCCGCCCACCTCCAGATCGTCCTCGCAAGCTCGGATGATCTTCCGAACGCCCACCCACCTGCCTCGGGCATCCGCACCCACCGCTTCACCCCACCTTCCACCGATGGCGGAGCCCGGCTCAGCTCTCGACGCGCGGCGAGCCTGTGGCAAGCGCTTCACTCCGACAATGATCTGGAGAGTGACCGATGACTGACGGTCCGATCGACGACACCACCCCTGAGCCGACCGACGAGGCCGGCACCGTGCCCACGCAGGCGCGTACCGACGAGATCGACCTGAGCGTCGAGATCCAGCGCTCCTACCTCGACTACGCCATGAGCGTGATCGTCGGACGCGCGCTGCCCGACGTGCGCGACGGTTTGAAGCCTGTGCATCGCCGGGTGCTCTACGCCATGTTCGACGGCGGTTACCGTCCCGATCGCGGCTGGAACAAGTGCTCGCGCGTGGTCGGCGAAGTGATGGGCCTGTATCACCCGCACGGCGACTCGGCGATCTACGACACCCTGGTGCGGTTGGCGCAGCCGTGGGTGATGCGGGCGCCGCTGGTCTCAGGCCAGGGCAACTTCGGTTCGCCGGGCAACGACCCGGCGGCGGCGATGCGGTACACCGAATGCCGCATGGCCCCGTTGGCCATGGAGATGGTGCGCGATATCACCGAGGACACCGTCGACTTTCGGCCCAACTACGACAACCGCGACACCGAACCTGTGGTGCTGCCGGCCCGGTTCCCGAACCTGCTGGTCAACGGCTCCACCGGCATCGCCGTCGGCATGGCGACCAACATTCCCACGCACAACCTGCGCGAGGTTGCCGACGCCGTCCAATGGTCGCTGGAGAACCCCGAAGCCACGAAGGAAGAGCTGCTCGAGGCGTCCATCGAACGGATCAAGGGCCCCGACTTTCCGCTCGGCGCGCTGATCGTCGGCCGCAAGGGCATCGAGGACGCCTACCGCACGGGTCGCGGATCGGTGATCATGCGTGCCGTCATCGACATCGAAGAAGACAAGGCCGGCCGCACCCTGCTGGTGGTCACCGAGCTGCCCTACATGTGCAACCCCGACAACCTGGCCACCAAGATCGCCGAGTTGGTGAACGCCGGCAAGATGACCGGCATCGCCGACATCCGAGACGATTCGTCGGCGCGCACCGGGCAACGGTTGGTGATCGTGCTGAAGCGCGACGCACAGCCCAGGGTCGTGATGAACAACCTGTACAAGCACACCCAGCTGCAGGACACCTTCGGCTGCAACATGCTGGCGTTGGTCGACGAGGTGCCGCGCACCCTGCGACTGGACCAGTTCATCTCGTACTGGGTGAAGCACCAGGTGCAGGTGATCCAACGCCGCACCGCGTTCCGGCTGGCCGAGGCCGAGAAGATGGCCCACATCTACCGCGGCCTGGCGAAGGCTCTCGACGCCTTGGACGCCGTGATCGCCCTGATCAGGCGCAGCGCGGACGCCGACAGCGCTCGCCTCGGCCTGATGGACCTGCTCGAGATCGACGAGGCACAGGCCAACGCCATTCTCGAGATGCAGCTGCGCCGCCTGGCGGCCCTGGAACGGCAGAAGATCCTCGACCGGCTGGCCGAACTCGAGCGGCAGATCGCCGATCTGCAGGACATTCTCGACAAGCCCGAGCGCCAGCGTCGCATCATCAGCGAAGAGCTCTCCGAGATCGTCGAGAAGTACGGAACCGATCGCCGCACCCGCATCATCTCGCCCGACGGCGACCTCTCCAACGAAGACCTGATCCCCGACGAAGACATGATCGTCACGATCACACACGGCGGTTACGCCAAGCGCACCCGCACCGACGCCTACCGGGCGCAGAAGCGCGGTGGCAAGGGGGTTCGCGGGGCGAGCCTGCGGGTGGACGACGAGGTGGAGCATCTTTTCGCGACCACCAACCACCACTGGATCCTGTTCTTCACCAACCTCGGTCGGGTCTACCGGGCCAAGGTGTGGCAGTTGCCGGAGTCGAGTCGTGACGCCAAGGGGGGCCACGTGGCCGGGCTGTTGTCGTTCCTGCCCGAGGAGCACATCGCCCAGGTGCTCACGTTGCGCAGCTACACCGACGCCCCCTACCTGCTGCTGGCCACCCGGCGTGGCCTGGTCAAGAAGACCTCGCTGACCGCCTACGACTCGCCCCGGCAGGCCGGTGTGATCGCCGTCGCCTTCCGTGACGACGACGACGAGTTGATCGGCGCCGAGCTGTGCTCGTGGGCCGACGACGTGCTGCTGATCTCACGCAAGGGCCAGGCGATCCGGTTCGCGGCCAGCGACGAGCAGCTGCGTCCGATGGGCCGGGCCACGTCGGGCGTCACGGGCATGAGATTCCGGCAGGCCTCCGCCGGCGAGGGCACGGCCGGCGACGCACTGCTCAGCATGTCGGTGATCGACGCCGACATGCTCGAGGACGACCGCTACGTGTTCACCGTCACCGATGGCGGTTTCGCCAAGCGCACCGTGGTGTCGGAGTACCGCCAGCAAAACCGTGGCGGACTCGGCATCAAGGCGATGAAGCTGAACGAGGATCGCGGCTCGTTGGTCGGCGGCCTGGTGGTTCAGCAACACGACGAGATCATGGCCATCAAGACCTCCGGACAGATCATCCGGTCGTCGGTGAGCGAGGTTCCGGCGAAGGGCCGCGACACGATGGGGGTCAAGTTCGTGCAGGTCGCGGCGGGCGACTCGGTCTCGGTGATCGCTCTTTACCCGGAAAACGGCGCGGATGAGGGAGAATCGAGCGAGGTGGCTATGTCCGGTTCCGGTTCGGGGTCGGATACGGTTGGGCCGAATGTGTCCGACGCAGAGCAAAGCACCGACTGACCAGGTCGAGGAGAACTATGAGCGACCAGCAGGGCAAGACCCGCACGTCCGCCCCGGGCAACGTGTGGAGTTCGAACCCCTCCGGTGACGGCGCGGGCAACCTCTTCCGCGAAGGTGACAGCAGTTCGGCCGCGCCCGACTTTCAGGCAGCAGAAGAGACCCGCATCCAGCAGGCGGCGATCGACCTGCCGGCAGAGTCTCCGGCCCAGCCCGTCCGTCCGTCGGTGGTGTCGGCAGGACCGCGATCGGTCGGGCGCCGCACCCGCAAAGCTCGCCTGCGGCTCTCGCGCATCGACCCCTGGTCGGTGATGAAGACCTCGTTCCTGTTCTCCATCGCCTTCGGCATCATGTTCTGGTTCGCCACCTACGTGGTGTGGTCGGTGATCGGCGCGTCGGGGCTGTTCGATGCGGTGAACGGCATTCTGCAGAACCTGCTGAGCAACCCCAACGACCAGACCCCGATCCGGATGGAAGACTTCGTCAACACCAATAAGGTGCTCGGCATCGCGGCGCTGATCGCCGTGATCAACGTCGTGCTGCTCACCGCGATCGGCACCCTGACGGCGTTTCTCTACAACCTGTCCGCCAACATTCTGGGCGGCCTGGAACTCACCCTCGCCGAAGACTGAGCCCTGACCAACGCCACCCGCCGGCACCATCGCCGGCGGGTGGCGTTCGTCGTGTCAGGCGTTCGCGGTGAACGTCCGCTGGTCGAGCTTGAAGGCGACGCGAGGATTGTCGCTGACCAGCACCTGGCCGGTTTCGATGGCCTCGTCGAGGCTCAAGCGCTCCTCGCCCACCAGGCGGGCCAGGTAACCGGCGTCGATCCGGCGGCTTAGGTCGTGCCGGGCCGGGATGGACAAGTAGGCCCGAGTGTCGTCGATGAAGCCGCTGGTGCGGGTGAAGCCGGCGGCCTCGCTCACCGATGCGCGGAAGCGGGTCATGGCGTCCGGTGCGTCGATGAACCACCACGGAACGCCCACGAACACCGAGGAATAGAAGCCGGCCAACGGCGCCACCTCACGGGAATAGACCGTCTCGTCCATGGTGAACAGCACGACCTGGAAGTTCTTCGCCGTGCCGAAGGCGCTCAGCATCGGTTGCAGCGACTTGGTGAACTCCACCTGCATTGGAATGTCGGCGCCCACGTCCGCGCCGAAACGTTCGAACGTCTCGGCATGGTGGTTGCGGAAGACACCGGGGTGCAGAGTCATCACCAGGCCGTCGTCGCTGGCCATCCGGGCCTGCTCGAACATGAAGTGCCGACGCAGGGTGTGACCGTCCTCGAGGCTGAGGGGGGCTTTGCGCGCCTCGGCGTACAGCCGGCGCGCCTGGTCGATGCTCAGCGGCTCGACACGTGCGTCCACATGCGAGTGGTCGGTGGAGACGGCGCCGTGAGCCTTGAAGAATGCCCGCCGGTTCTCCATGGCGGCCACCCAGCCGTCGAAGGTACCGGTGTCCACGCCGCTGACCGCACCGAGGTTGTCGACCAGGTCGCTCCAGCCCTCACGCCCGGCCTCGAGGTAGCGATCGGGCCTGAAGGTCGGCGCCACCGGCTTGGTGAACTCGGGATCCTCGGCCAAGGCCTTGTGGTAGCGCAAGTCGTCGCAGGGATCGTCGGTGGTGGCGAGAAACTCGATGCCGAAGCGGTCGAACAGGGCCCGCGGACGGAACTCCGGTGTGGCCAACTGGGCGGCGATCGCGTCATAGAGCGCGTCCGCGGTCTCGGCGGAGGGGGCGATGTTCAGCCCGAAGATGTCGACGATCTCGGACTCGAGCCAGAACCGGATCGGGGTGCCACGGTAGACCGACCAGTTCGAACAGAGCAGCCGAAAGGCGTTGCGCGCGTCGTCGGCCGAGAAGTCGGGACGGCCGACGCCCAGATCGCTGAGTTCGACACCCGCCGAATGCAGCAGCCGGTTGACGTAGTGATCGGGGGTGATCAGCAGCGAGGTCGGGTCGGCCCACGCCTGATCGTCCACCAGCCACTGAGGTGGCACGTGGCCGTGGGGAGAGATGATGGGTAGATCACGAATGGAGGCGTAGATCTCCCGGGCCAGCTGACGCAGCGTCGGGTCGGCCGGCAGCATCTGGTCGGGATGCAGTGAAAGTTCGGACATGACCCCATCGTCGGCCAACCGCCGGGGTCACCGGGCGTCGTTGCAGAGAGTTGCCGCGATCGGTTTGCCGGCTGGGTCAGGGAAACGTGCACCCGCAGGAGCTGTCCGACCCGGCAGGCTGCGCGGATTCGTGCTGCGACAGACGTATCGACGGGCAGCTAACTCAGGCTGCCGGCACCCGGACGCACCGCTCCGGCGGCCTTCGTGGCCGCCAGCATCGCGCCGGTACCCCGGGCCGGCGAGACCCGTTTGAAAAGCCGCGGACCGGTCGACCCGCGCACCCGCAGCCGCACCGGCATGACCAGTGGCGTGGAAGCCTGCGGACGCGCCCCGTTGAGCAGGGCGGCCAGGTTGTTGACCGAGGTGGCACCCATCTGCCGAAGTGGCGCGGCGACAGTGGTGAGCGGCGGCAGCACCAGGCGTGAGGTGAGGATGTCGTCGAAGCCGATCACGCTGACCTGGTCGGGCACGCTCACGCCGGACCGAATGAGTCCGTGCAGCACGCCGACCGCGACCAGGTCGTTGAACCCGATGACGGCGCTCGCATGGCGCTCGGCGAGCGTACGGCTCACCGAGAGGCCGCCTTCGAAGGTGGGCAGCACCGGACCGATCCGATGCACCGCCATACCCAACTCGGGGCCGCGGTCACGCAGTTCGCGGAATCGGACGCCGTCCTGCCACGACGCCTCTGGCCCCGCCACGTAGTACACCTCTTCGTGGCCCAGTTCATGCAGTAGTTCTAGAGCCTTGCGGGCGCCTCCGGGGTTGTCGCTGATCACACTGGGCACATCGACGAGGGCGCGGTTCACCGACACCATCGGACGTTGCTTGGCGATGGTGCGCAAGGCGGAGTCGGGCATGCGCGAGCTGCCGATCACGAAGCCCTCGACGACGGGGATCAGCCGTTCGAGGGCGGCCCGCTCCCGTGTGGGCGATTCGCGCGAATCTGACAGCACGATCTCGTAGCCGAGTTCGTTGGCCGCCTGCTGGGTTCCGCGGATCAGCTGGGAGTAGAACGGATTGGAGACATCGGAGACCAGAACGCCGAGCAGCTTGGTACGCCGCGTGGGTGGGCCCTGCCGAATCTGGTTGGCCCGATAGCCCAGCTCTTCGGCCGCCCTGCGCACCCGCTCGGCGGTGTCGGCGTTGACCCGTCCGGGGCGCGCAAAGGTGCGGCTGACCGTGGACGGTGCGACCCCCGCCGCCTTGGCAACGTGATAGATCGTCACCGGGTTTTTCGGCTGCTCCATCACGGGCCTCATGTTAGCGTGGCAACCTGCTGCAAGCGCTTGGTGCTTTGTGGTTCTTCGATGTTGTATATGTGAATCTGCCCGATGGGGCCGACCCCCCGATGGGAGAATCACAGATGACTGACGTCGAGTTGAGCCAGGACGCCGCGACCCTCTTGGCGCGGGTGACAGCCGCTCTCGGAAACCCCGCCCGGCTAGGTGTTGCGTTCTCAGGCGGAGTGGATTCGTCGGTGCTGTTAGCGGTGGCCACGCGTTCTCTCGGACCGTCGCGAACCCTGGCTGTGCTCGGCGTCTCGGCCAGCCTGGCCGGTGCTGAACGTCGCGAGGCCCATGCGGTCGCTGCCGCCATCGGAGCCCCGCTGGTCGAACTCGTGACGAACGAACTCGAACGTCCGGAGTATCGGGCCAATGGCCCGGACCGCTGTTTCCACTGCAAGACCGAGCTGTTCGAACGGATCGACGACGAGCTGGTCAGTCGCTACGGATTGTCGGCGGTGGCCTACGGCGAGAATGCCGACGACGCCCGGCGTCCGGACCGCCCCGGTGCGAAGGCGGCGACCAATCATCAGGTGCTGCGGCCGCTGGCCGATGCGGGGCTGACCAAGGCCGAGGTGCGCCGCCTAGCCGCCGAGCTGAAGCTGCCTGTCGCCGACAAGCCGGCCGCGCCGTGCCTTGCCTCGCGGATTCCGCACTTCGAAGAGGTGACCGCAGAGAAGCTGCAGCAGATCGACGATGCCGAGCAGGTGTTGCACGACCTCGGCTTCGGCGACGCTCGGGTGCGGCATCACGGTGACGTGGCGCGCATCGAGTTGGTGCCGGCCGATCTCGGCAGGGCGATCGTCGAGCCGTTGCGCAGTGATCTGCTGCGGGGGGTGCGAGCCGCCGGATTCCGCTTCGTCAGTCTCGATCTGGGTGGCATCCAGTCCGGCGCGTTCACGCTGCCGCTGGTGACCCGATGAGCGCTGGCAGTGAGCCGCAGTGGCAGCCGCCGGCCGAGTTGCGCGAGGTGGCCGACCTCGACTTCGATCGGGCCCGCCGCCGCGGCTATCCCGAGGCCGTCTATTGCGAGTTCAAGTCTGCTGATCAGTTGCGCCGCATCGCGACGGCGCTGCGGGAGCGTCAGGCTCGCACCATGTTCACGCGGGCCGATGCCGCACAGGCCGCCGCGGTGCTCGACGTGCTGCCGGACGCAGGCTACGACTCCGAGGCCCGGCTGTTGTGGTGGCCGTCCGAGCCACCGGAGTCGTCCGGTGGGCTGGTCGTGGTGGCTGCCGCCGGAACGTCCGATCTGCCGGTGGCGCGCGAGGCGCAGCACACCGCCGCGATGCTCGGCCGGCCCACCGAACTGGTGATGGACGTCGGGGTGGCCGGCCTGCACCGCATTCTCGCCCGTCTGGAGTTGCTGCGCTCGGCGTCGGCGATCGTGGTGGTGGCGGGCATGGACGGTGCGCTGCCCAGCGTGGTGGCGGGCCTGGTGGCGTGTCCGGTGGTGGCGGTTCCGACCTCGGTCGGCTATGGCGCGGCGTTCGGTGGGCTCGCCCCGCTGCTCACCATGCTCAACTCGTGCAGCCCAGGGGTGGCTGTGGTGAACATCGACAACGGGTACGGAGCCGGGCATCTGGCGGCCCAGATCAGTGCGCATGCGGCACCGCCCGAAGGTCACGGGGCGCACCAGGCCTAGCGTCGAGGTTCTGGATCGACCTGGCTGCAGAGTGGCTTCTGCGCCCCTGCCGTGACGGGCAGAACTCCCCGCGATGCGTCCGATGACCCACCGGGATTCTATTCTGGACGGATTCCCGACCTTGACAGAAGGCCATTGGCATGAGTGATCCGACCCGTCCACAAGATCCCGGTCAGCAGAACAACCCGCAGGTGCCGTCCGCCGACACCCCCTATGGCGCACCCGGTGGTTACGGCGCTCCCGGCCAACAAGGATTCGGCCAACCGCCGCAGGCGCCATACGGTTCCGGTCAGCAGCCCGGGTTCGGCCAGCCTCCGGCAGGGCCTCAGCCTGGATACGGGCCGCAACCCGGTTACGGCCAGCCGCCGCAGGGCGGTTTTCAGGCGCCCGGGGTGGGTGCCCAGTCATCCGCACAGTTCGGCGCGGGTGCAGGCCAGCAGCCACCGGCCGGCTGGGGCGCCCCGCCGGCACCGACTGGCCAACCCGGCAAGTCCGGCTCCAAGGTGCCGCTGATCATCGGCGGTGCGGTGGTGCTGATCGTCGGGTTGATCATCGGACTGACCCAGTTCGCCAACCGCACCACACCGATCACCGGCGGCACGCCGTCGCCCCGAGTCTCGACCAGCACCGGTGTGGGAGCGGGGTCGGCCAGCGAGGTCGTCCAGAAGTACTTCGACGCCCTCGCGGCGTCCGACCCCGAAGCGATCTTCGCTCTGGTGCGTGGTGATCTGCCCGATCGCACGTTTCTGACCAAGGAGGTGCTCACCGCGGCCACCCAGGCTGCGCCGATCACCAACTTGAAGCTCACCGAGCTGAAGGCCACCAAGTACAGCGCCGAGATTCAGGCGAACTACACGATCAACAGCCGGCCGCAGACGCAGAAGTTCTACGTGGCGACGCGTGACGACGCGTGGTACCTGACCACGGTGACCGCGCGCTTGTACGTGAAGAGCCTTAGCCCTGCGGACACCGGCCTGACCGTCAACGGCGTCACCGTGCCCGAAGTGGACTCGATCAACGTGTTTCCCGGCGGGTACACCCTGGGCACCACGAGCGAGTCGTTCGGCCTGAGCCAGGGCAAGGTGGTCGTCGAGTCGCTCGGCTCGAGCTCCGACGTGTACGACATCAAGGTGGTACTCACCGCCGGGGCGCTGAAGGACTTCAAGGCTGCGACCACGAAGCTGGTCAACTCGTGCAAGAAGCCCGGCGGCTTGAAGAACGCGGCCTGCGCCATCAACTTCAACCAGCCAACGGGCGTCAAGATCAAGGCCAGCTCAGTGGCCTGCACCCCGTCCGGCACCGGGTCGATCGATCGCATGAAGCCCACCCTCGACACCTCGGACCTCTCGGTGCGCGGCTCGCTGAACGTCAAGTGGGCGTGCAAGATGACCGCCACCAACGGATCCCGCTTCACAGGTACCGACTTCCTGTTCAGCGTCTACGGCAAGAAGACCGCGACCGGCTGGACGGTCAGCGCGGAACGCCCCTAGTACCAGGGCTCGGGACGCCCTGGGGGTGGGACGTCCCGAGCCCGATCACGGCCGAGTTGAGCCGATGGCCGGTGAGTCGGTAATGTTGTCTCTCGGTGTTCCCGCTCACGCGGGCCTATAGCTCAGATGGTTAGAGCGCCGCCCTGATAAGGCGGAGGTCACTGGTTCAAGTCCAGTTAGGCCCACCAGATCTCCATGAGATCCACGCACCCCACTTCCCGCCTCCCTGACTAGGGCTTATGCTTGTTCTGAGCAGGTCGAGCAAGTGGTCAGAAGTAGGCAGATGAGGGCAGAAATAGGCCCTCATAATGCACGCAAGATGCACGACACGCCGAGGTAGTGGGGCAGGTGGGACCACATGGCACGAACGAAGCGATCCTTCGGGACGATCCGCAGGTTGCCCTCGAAGATGTACCAGGCGAGCTACATCGGGCCAGACATGGCTCGACACAACGCACCGGGCACATTCACAGCCCGAGCGGACGCAGAGGGCTGGATCGCTCTGGA
>Ga0209277_10001083_pt1 | contig 13490 bp, 9 predicted proteins | sample JI81AbrownDNA_FD_187503 | JGI IMG/M metagenome (GOLD analysis project Ga0209277, IMG submission 187503) | Wastewater effluent complex algal communities from Wisconsin, to seasonally profile nutrient transformation and Carbon sequestration -... | ecosystem: Engineered > WWTP > Effluent > Algae... | reverse complement strand
GGATTATTCATCACGCTGGATGGACTTGATCAAAAAGAATGAATTCCCGACAACTGAGCAGGCGCACCAGATCATTGATGAATCAAAAACGAACTTTGCAGAACATTACAATCGCAACTGGTTGGAGTATCGAAAGAGCGTGACCGAGTCGGGAGATTGGGCGGCGGTGGAGTGGGGCGGTTCGGGTTCTGTGATAAAGGATGTTCTCGGGCGCGAGTTTCTGGATTTCCTTGGCGGCTATGGCATGATGGACTTGGGGTGGAGTCACCCGGATGTGATTAATACGGTGAAGGCGCAATTGGAACGTTCGCCTATGCCTTCACAAGAATTGATCGACCCGTTGCGTGGCGTGCTGGGCAGATTGCTTGCAAGTATTACACCCGGTGATTTGAAATACAGTTGGTTTGCGGCGAGTGGAACGGAAGCCAACGAAGCCGCAATGAAGATCGCGAAATTATATACAGGCAAAACTGCATTTATTGTTGGTGTGAGGGCATTTCATGGAAAGACGATGGGCGCTCTTTCGCTGATGGGTAAATCGGATTATCGCGCACCGATGGGGGCGATGTATGGCGGGCAGGTGTATCACGTCCCGTTCGGGGATGCGGATGCAGTGGAAAAGCAGCTTGAGATTTGTGAGAAGGTTGGCATTGGCGTTGCGGCGGTGATGTTTGAGCCTATTCAAGGCGAGTCGGGCGCGATCGTGCCGCCGGATGATTTCTGGCCGCGCATCCGTGCTGCAACGAAAAAGTATGGCGTGTTGTTAATTGCAGATGAAGTGCAAACGGGCCTGGGCCGCACAGGAAAGTTGTGGGGCGTTGAGCATTGGAATGTGACGCCTGATATTTTGACGGTGGCAAAATCCCTTGGCGGCGGCGTGATGCCGATCAGCGCAGTGACGACCACGGAAGAAATTTATCAGCCGATGATGTACCCGAATCCTTTCATGCACACCACTACGACAGGTGGCGGCGCATTGGCATGTTCTGCGGCGATCTCTGCCATTCATGTGACGCTGCGTGAAAGGCTATGGGAACAGGCTGCTCAAAAAGGTGAGTACCTGATTTCACAATTGAATAAATTCGTTACGCAGTATCCACAAATTTATGAGAAAATAACGGGCAAAGGTTTATTGATCGGAATGCATTTCAAGACGCCTGAAATTGGATACAAGGTTGCATCTGGTTTGTTCAAACGCAATGTGTTGGTTGCCGGCACATTGACCAGCGCACAGACAATCCGTGTCGAACCTCCTTTGGTGGTGACACAGGAACAGATGGATGCGTTACTTGATCGTTTAGGCGAGGCATTAAAGGAAATCAGCAAGGCAATGTAACTGCTCGTTGCATCGGCATCGCCGATGCAACTGTGAATTAAATCCATAATTCGGAGAAGATAGATGACCAGTGAATTTGCAGTTGAAATGCGCGATGTTGTAAAGAAATTTATCACGCCAGAAGGCAATGAAATGGCGGCGGTAGATCATGTCACGATGAAGATCAAGAATGGTGAGTTCTTCTCCATGCTTGGTTCTTCAGGCTGCGGCAAGACCACATCTCTGCGGATGGTGGCTGGGTTTGAATGGCCGACCGAAGGCGAGGTGTATATCGAAGGCGTGCCCATGGGGCACACACCTCCGTTCCAGCGCAAAGTTAATACGGTATTTCAAAGCTATGCTCTTTTTCAACATCTGACCGTTTACCAAAATCTGGCATTTGGTTTGGAAATGGAAGGCGCGAAAGAGGAAGAGATCAAGAAGCGTGTTGGACATGCGTTGGAGATGGTTCAGCTCACCGGCATGGATCGCCGCAAGCCCAAGCAACTCTCCGGCGGACAGCAGCAGCGCGTCGCTCTTGCCCGGGCGCTGGTCAAAACACCCGATGTTTTGCTTCTCGATGAGCCGCTTGGCGCGTTGGACTTGAAACTCCGCAAAGAGATGCAGCTTGAACTCAAAGCGCTTCAGCAGCAATTAGGCATTACCTTTATTTACGTCACACACGATCAGGAAGAAGCCTTGACCATGTCTGATCGTATTGCGGTAATGAGCAAGGGGAAAATTCAGCAATTGGGTACGCCTGTTGAGGTGTACGAACGCCCCGCGAATAAGTTCGTAGCAGACTTTATCGGGGAGTCGAATTTCCTCGAAGGCAAGATCAAGTCCCTGTCGAAGGATGAAGCGAGTGTTTTTGTCCCCAGTTTGAATGCTGAAGTGATCGGGATGCCAATCTCCGAAGGTTTGGTGAAGGGTGAAGATGTCGTAGTTTCCATCCGCCCTGAGAAGATCCGCATTACCGAGAAGGATGTTAAGAATACGAATTTATTCCATGCCAAAGTGACCAATACGGTTTACATCGGCGCGGATACGCATATCTATGTGGATGTGAATAATGCGAAGGTAAAGGTTTTGGAACAGAACCGCATTTCACGTTTGGATCCGAAATCATTCTATGTTGTGGGGCAGGATGTTTGGTTGATGCTCATGCCAGAGAATACTCTGGTGTTGAAGAAGGATTAGCCATGCTTAAGCGAATTCGTGAAAGTAAAGCTGCACAGGGAACGTTATTGGCATTGCCAACTACGTTTTGGTTGTTTTTTCTGCTGATCATTCCCTTGTTCCTTACGCTCGTCATAAGTTTTGGCCAGCGCAGCCCGGATGGGAACGTGATCTATACGTTCTCTCTCGATAACTACATCCGTTTGTTTGGCTATAGCACGGACTGCTCTGACGGCCAAACTGCGTGCTTTGATCCATTGTATGTGCAGATCTTGGGGCGATCTCTAACGCTGGCGTTTAATACAACTGTGCTGGTCATCGGCATGGCGTATCCGCTTGCATATTTTATTGCACGCGCGCATCCCAAAAAGCGAAATATGTATTTGTTCATGGTGCTGATTCCCTTGTGGACAAATTTCGTTATCCGCGTGTATGCATGGATGATGCTGCTTCGCAAGGAGGGGGCGATCAATATCATTATCGGCGCAGTGGCGCAATTTCTTCATATTCCATTTACACCGTTTGAAATGTTGTACACTCCGGGTGCAGTGTTGGTTGGGATGGTCTATGAGTTTTTGCCATTCATGATCCTGCCGATCTACACGTCGCTAGAGAAGATCGACAATTCCCTTTATGAAGCCGCCGCAGACTTGGGCGCAAATGCGATTAAGACTCTCCTGCGCGTCACGCTTCCACTTTCCATGCCGGGTGTGGTGGCAGGAACGATCTTGGTGTTTATCCCTGTGATGGGGACGTTCATCGTGTCGGATATTTTGGGCGGGCGCCAAGTGATTCTGGTTGGTAACCTGATCCAGCGTCAATTCCTTGATGCGCGTGACCCGACTTTTGGTTCCGCGGCATCTCTGATCTTGATGGTGATGACGCTTATCGTCACGTATTTCTATACCCGTAAATTTGGATTCGGAGAGGAGATCGTTGTCGCATGAACTCCTTTCGCCGTTCTCCCTTTGTGATTGTTGCGGCAGTATTGGTTTATGTTTTCCTCTATGCGCCGATCGTTGGGTTGGTTCTGTATTCCTTTAACGCCTCACGTGCGAATGTAACGTTTGAAGGTTTTATTCCGGAATTTAGTGACCGTGTTGTGATGGAGGGCAGCCTTGTAAAATCCAGCCCATGTGGACCCTTTCACTGGTATTGTGATCTTGCTAAAAATGATGATGTTGGAGAGGCGGCTGGTAATACCTTAACCATTGCGTTTATCGCCACGATCATTGCGACGGTCATTGGAACGATGTCTGCGATTGCACTTCAGCGCTACGATTTCAAGATCAAACCATTTTCTCAGCTTGCTTTATATATCCCGATCGTAATCCCTGAGATCGTGATGGGTATTGGAGCGTTGACTCTGTTTAGTCAATTGTTTGGCTGGGTAAACGAGACTTTTAATCTCAGTGGCGATGCGCGCCTTTCATTGGGGATGGCAACGGTCACGATCAGCCATATTGCGTTTATGGTTCCATTTGTCACGTTGGTGGTGCAGGCCCGTTTGCAAGGTTTTGATAAATCCTATGAAGAAGCCGCCATGGATCTGGGTGCAAATGAGTGGACAACCTTCCGCCGTGTAACATTCCCTATGATCCTACCTGGCGTCATGTCCGGGGCGTTGCTTGCGTTTACGCTGTCGTTGGATGATTTTGTGATCACCTTCTTTACGAACGGTCCCGGCTCAACTACTCTGCCGATATATGTGTACGGTTTATTGAGGCGTATCATTACTCCGCAGGTCAATGCGTTGTCAACGGTCTGGATTTTAGTCATCTTCATAGCGGTTTTGCTCTTACAGATCATTCAAAACCGCGAATCGAAACAGCACTCGTAATACCTATGAAGTAAAAAATTTGATGTATACAAAAGAGGAAAGCGCAAAACGCGTTCCTCTTTTGTATAATGTAAGTGACTCTTTTGGGTGTATCGTGGCGAGGGCCCACGTTTCTAAACCATATTTAAATCTTCTCAAGGAGGAAGAAATGAAAAAAAATATTTTGTATCAAATGCTGGCTTTGCTTGTTGCCGCAAGCATGATGTTGGCTGCTTGCGGTGGTGGCAATGAGGCTCCTGCCGAGGATGGCGGGACGATCACTTCAAGTGGATATCAATGCCCTGCCAAGGAATTTGATCTTGAAGTCACATCCACCGAACTAAATATTTTCGTGTGGACGGAATACATTCCTACCGACATGATTGAGTGCTTTGAGCTTGTGTATGGCATCAAAGTGAATCGCGATGAGTATTCCAGCAACGAAGAGATGTATGCCAAAGTCTCTGCTGGCGGTTCCAATTACGATCTTGTCCAGCCAACCGACTATATTGTTCCATTGATGGCGCGTCAGGATCTATTGCAGGAGCTTGACCATGCTCAATTGCCCGTGTTGAAGAACTTTGACCCCAACTACCTCGATTTCGAATTTGACCCCGGCAACAAATACACCATCCCGTATCAGGCTGGAACCGATGCAATCGTAGTCAATACAAGCACGGTCGAAAATGTGCCGCAGTCTTGGGAAGACCTTTGGAAACCCGAATACGCAGGCAAGATGGTATTCCTCGATGATTCTCGCGCCACTATCGGTTTGACACTATTGACCCTCGGATATGATGTCAATACCACCAACCCGGATGAACTTGCCGAAGCAAAAGAAAAACTATCCCTGCTTGTTCCCAACGTCAAGCTCTTTGACAGCGACAGCCCCAAGACGGCCCTCATCGCTGGTGATGTTGACCTTGGCATGACTTGGACCGCCGAAGCCTTGCTTGCCCAGCAGGAAAACCCTGCCATTGAATATGTGTATCCCACCGAAGGGGCGATCCTCTGGCAGGATAACTGGACTATGCTGAAAGATGCCCCTCACGCCGATGCAGCATACGCCTGGTTGAACTACACCATGCAGGGCGATATTTTCTGGATGATGCTGCGTGACTTCCCGTACACCAACCCGAACGCCGCAGCGTTGGAATATGCCAAATCCAACCAGACTGAGTTGTATGATACATATATGGCATCACCGATCACCAATGTACCCGCAGAAGCCATTCAGAAAGGACATCGCATTGGCGATGTTGGCGAAGCCACACCTTTATATGATGACATCTGGGTTGAAGTAAAGGGCGGGTCTTAATCTACCAGATGGAAGAAGACATTTGCGAATGCTATCCTTGAAGTAAAATAAACCCGACAGGCAATTTTGCTTGTCGGGTTTATTTTTGAGTAAGGCGGGTAAGTGGTTTAAAAGAAAGAACGTTTCGATAATTCATAATAGGGTAAATTAATATTCTCTTAGGTGATTTAAGTTATAAATGCGTTGACAAAAATGCGGAAAAGGTATAATATATGCAGGTGGAAAGCGTAATCGGTATTGGTGCAGAGAAATTAGATAAGATTGACTTGTTCATTATCGAATCCATGCGTAACGATGGTAGAGAGGCGTTTGCCCAAATTGCGGAGAAGCTAAATGTTTCGCCCGGCATGATCCGCCAACGCTACAACCGCCTGGTCAAGCTTGGTTATCTAAAAGTGGTCGCTGTCACCAATCCGCTTATGATGGGCAAGCGCACCATGGCTATGATCGGCGTCCGCACCGACGGACGCAAAATGCTTGAGGTTGCAAACAAACTCGCCAAGTTTGATGAAGTCGTTTACATTGTCGCCGTCAGCGGCAGATATGATCTGATGATCGAGGTCTTTTGCCGTGACCATGAAGACTTGTTGAACTTCATCACCGATAAACTCTCCAAAGCAGATGGAGTTCGCGAAGCGGAATCATTCATCTACTTGAAAATTGCCAAAGAGATCTACTTCTAAACGGGAATTCGCTTCACTCTCCGCTGTGAGCTGGTGAAGCTTCCAAAATCTATGTCTACCTCCCAAACAGTGCGGACGGTAGAGTCAACTTGAAAGGTTTTATGAAAGCCCTAGTTCGTGTACTAAAGACTGTGGGGGATACATTTGTGAAAGTGTATTTGACCTCTCTCATGATTTCTGTATTTCCAGGAAATCAGGCCAATTCAAACAACCGTTATCGGTAGTTGCAGTCTATCCCGTTGCTTTTTGCAACGGGATTCTTTTTTGTAAATCTAACTCGCGCTTCTGCGAGTTAAAAAACTAATGGAGAAATGAATCTCATGAAAGTATTGCTTGTCGGAGTAGGTGGAGTCGGAGAAGCCATTGCAGCCATTTCAAAGCCGCGCAAGTGGGTGGAGTTGATGGTGCTGGCGGACTATAACGTCAAACGTGCCGAGGAAGTCCAGCAGAAGTTGGGAGATAACAAGCGCTTTCCCGTTGAATTCATAGATGCCAGCAAACAGGAGAGTATTGAAGAACTGGCAAAAAAATATCAGGTTGACTTGATTATGAACTCAGTTGACCCGATCTTCAACAAGCAGATTTTCGATGCCGCATACAACGTCGGCGCAAAATATATGGATATGGCAATGACCCTCTCCGAGCCGCATCCGACCGATCCATTCAACAAGCCTGGTATCAAATTGGGCGACTATCAATTTGACAAAGCCAAAGACTGGGAGAAAAAAGGTCTGCTCGCCATGGTTGGCTTCGGCGTGGAACCCGGCATGGCAGATGTATTTGCGCGCTATGCCGCCGATCACCTTTTTGATGAAATTGAAGAGCTTGGCATCCGTGATGGCGCCAACATTGCCATCGAAGGCTACGAATTCGCGCCCAACTTCTCGATCTGGACAACCATCGAAGAATGTCTCAATCCTCCAGTCATTTGGGAGGAAGGCAAAGGCTGGTTCACCACACCGCCATTTTCAGAACCTGAAGTCTTTGACTTCCCCGAGATCGGCCCCGTGGAAGTGGTCAACGTGGAGCATGAAGAAGTTCTGCTCATGCCACGCTGGGTAAAAACAAAACGTGCCACCTTCAAATATGGTCTCGGTGACCAGTTCATTGGCGTGCTCAAGACTTTGCATATGCTCGGCCTCGATAATAAAGAAAAGATCACTGTCAAAGGCATGCAAGTCGCGCCGCGTGATGTGGTTGCTGCCTGTTTGCCCGACCCCGCTCACCTTGGCGAAAAAATGTCTGGCAAGACCTGTGCAGGGACTTGGGTCAAAGGCACTAAAGACGGCAAGCCGCGTCAGGTCTATCTGTATCAGGTGGCTGATAATAAAGCCTGCATGGATGCGTGGGGCTGCCAAGCCGTGGTTGCACAAACTGCTTTCAGCGCCGTCATCGCCATGGACCTGATCGAGCACGGCGTTTGGACAGGCGCAGGCGTTCTTGGCCCAGAGGCTTTCCCGCCTGACCCGTTCATGGAAAAAATGGCTGATTACGGCTTCCCGTATGGGATGAAGGAAATGGCCGCGTAAAGAGGATTAAGTGGACAAACGGAAGAGCGTTTGTCCACTTTTTTGTAGTAACGACTTCAGTCGTTACTTGCCGCAGCAGTAACTAACCCAATGGGCATAGTCACTGCTGCGATGATCCTGTTCGGAGGGCAAAATGACAGAGAATATGGTCAGTGCTGAGACGAAAAAACTAAAGCGTGAATTGACGTTATTACCGCTTTTCGGGTTGATCTATTTCACAGTGTGCGGCGGGGCATTTGGCGCAGAACCAATGGTGGGTTGGTCTGGGCCGGGCTTAGCATTGCTTCTTTTCGTATTAACTCCTTTATTCTTCAGTATCCCCAATATGTTGATGGTGCGCGAGATGCAATCCATGATGCCGGTGGAGGGCGGATATTACCACTGGCTCAAGGTTGCTTTTGGGCCCTTCGTAGGCTACATGGGCGGGTGGATGAACTGGGTGGTTTCATGGGTGGATGTTTCCATTTACCCCGTGCTTGCCGCTTATTACCTCGGATATTTCATCCCTGCCTTGCGTGAAGGTGCAACCATCGGCGGCGTGTTCGTGGATAGTATCTGGCTTTCCTTCCTCGTCGCTGTCACTCTCATCTGGCTGGTCTCTGCGTTGAATGTGCGTGGCGCGCGTTTCTCTGGCTTGCTGACCAACTGGCTGGGCGTGATTATGTTGCTGCCTCTGATTGCTTTGACAGTTATCGGTTTCATGGCGTGGATGAAAGGTGGCACGACGGTTCAATTGCCGTTTCTGCCTGGCGGTGCGGAAGTGAATTTCAGCAACACGATTGGCGCGTTGAGCACAGGTATATTCGTAGCTATGTGGAATTTTATGGGCTGGGAATTGCCCGCCGCCGCTGGTGATGAGATCGTTAACCCCAAGAAGACCTATCCACTGGCAATGGTGTTGGTATTGGTTGCGGCCATTGCAACGTATGCTCTGCCGACATTGGCGGGTTTGTACGGCGGCGCGGGCGAAGAGGGTCGTTACCAGATGTGGGGAATTGAAGAATATGAAAGCGGCGAAGGGATTGGTCCCGTTCTGGATGAATACGGGGTTCCTCATGAGCAGGCTCAATCTTGGGGCGTGGATACATCCAGCTCGGTGGGATGGGAATTCCCAGATATTGCTCATGCTGTGGCGGATAAATTGACGGGTCAGACCAACGGGACGCTTGCTCTTGTGATGGGAGGTTTGGTTACATTCTCGGCAGTGTTGAGCATGATCGGCTTGTTCATCGGCAATGGGCTGGGCGGGACGCGTGTGCCTTTTGCGATGGCTGCGGATGGGATGATGCCGAAGTTCATGGTTAAAGTTCATCCGAAGTATGGCACGCCTTGGGTTGCGATATTGTTCTGTGGGTTGATCTATTCAGTCTTTTCGCTTTCGGCATTCGCCGCGTTGGTGGTGATTGATGTGTTCCTCAACATGCTGGTATTAATGGCGGAGTTCTTCGCCATGTGGAAGCTGCGTTTCACCATGCCGCATTTGCCTCGCAATAAAGTGCCAGGTGGATATTTTGGCCTGACCCTCGTTACTATTGCTCCTGCGATGATTATTGGCCTTGCGATTTACAGCCAATTTGTTGAAGAAGGTATGGCATCCATTTCGTGGGCATTGGGTGCGATGGTAGTTGGCGCGATCTTGTATTTTCCGATCCGCGCATTCATCAAGCCTGGTGTTCCAGATGTGGACCCGTTTGTAGCGGGGTTGGGAGACGATTAAGACTCAAAGGTAGAAAATGCTTTTTAAGCCGCGCCAGCTCAAGGTCCAAAACTGACGCGGTTTTTTTATCCACAAGATATAATTTGTTATAACCTTTTAATGATTATCTGCATTGATGAGAGGATAATATGTCCATCGGAAAGACCAAGAGGCGAAATTGGAAAATCAAACAACGATCCTTGTGATAGATGATGAGCCGGCTATTCGTATAGGGCTTGCTGCTACGTTGGGGCGGCGCGGGTATGCTGTGATTACTGCCATGAACGGTGATGATGGTTATCTCAAGGCGAAGCAGTCTCCTCCCGATCTGATCATTTCGGATGTTATGATGCCTGATCTGGATGGGCTCGCAATGAAAGAGCAAATGAGCGAAGATCCGCAACTTGCTCCCATTCCGTTTATTTTTTTGACGGCGCGTACTGGCAGCGAGGATCGGGTATCTGGAATTCGCAGCGGGGCGGATGATTACATCACGAAGCCCTTTGTGACTGAGGAATTGATCGCACGGATCGAAGCGATTTTGCGCCGTGTGAAGACCGAACAGGAACGAGCAGGGGAGCAGGCAAAACAAGCCGCGCAGGAGCAGATGGAGAAGCTGCGCAGGGAGGTTTTACAGAATTTCAGCCATGAATTGAGAACGCCATTGGGGAATGTAATGATGTCTTTAGATATGGTGGTGAATCGAAAATTTGCAACTCCTGAAGAACAGGGTGAATTTATTCGTATTGCATATTCCAGCGCAGACCGATTGGAGTCTTTGATCGCGGATATTATTCTCTTATCTGATATCGACCAAAACAGATTAAATACACTGCGCCAGCCGATAGATGTTGAAAATAATATCCTTGCGCCGATCAAGAGAAGGTTGGAACGGTATACATCAAAGGAATTGCAATTTGTTTACGATCTGGATTTGAAAGGCGCCATCAATGCGCCGCGCCGTGAATTTTCTCAGGCACTTGTACATTTGGCGGATAATGCGTTTCGGTTTAGTCCTGACCACGGCTCTGTGAAGTTGATCGTGAAATCGGGAGAAGATGGCGGTGTGTTTATCACAGTGCAGGATGAAGGTAGTGGAATTCCTGTGGAATTGCGTGAAAAGGTTTTTGAAAGGTTTTATCAGGTAAGCCAGGGAGATAGCCGTGAATATCAAGGATTGGGGGTCGGGCTGACTATAGCGCGTGCGGTTTTTTCAAGCTTGGGGGGCGATGTGAAGGTTGTAGATTTTGAGGGCGGTTGTTGTGTGCAGGCTGTGCTGCCTGACTTGCGCCCCGAAGACTTGTCTTATGGATGAGAAGACAATTCCACTAAATAAGTTTCCAGTTGAGATTAAGGCGCAGGCAGCGGGCGGAAATAATGGATTAGGAGCAAGCCTTGATTATCGTGCCTTGTTTGAGCAAACAGGGGAGTGTGTTTTTATAATCGGCCTTGATTTCAAATTTATCACCGCTAATCAGCAGGCTTTGTACCTTCTGGGTTTTGACGAGGCTCAATTGCTGACTATGTCTGTTGAGGACATCATGCCGATGGAGGATGTGTCTGAGCGAAAAGCTTTGCTTGAAAAACATTTGTATCGGTCTGCATCTACGTTGAAGAAAAAGGATGGCACTCTGTTGCTGGTGGAGTTGAGCATTTCAGTCGTGCATAATGAGGAGGGCATGCCCGAATATATTCAACTTCTGGCGCGTGATAATTCAGAGCATAAACGAGCTGAGGCTATTTTGAAGCGGCATATCCGTGCGCTGGCTGTAATTGGAGAAGCAACCGCAGGGTTGTTCCGCTCTCCCAATATTCAAACGACCATCCCCGAGGTTTTGGAGTCACTTGGTTATGCTGTGGATGTTTTTTGCTGCGTATTGTTTAACATCCATGCGCTTGAGATGCTGGAACAATATCAATGGGTGGAGCGTGAGTCAGCCGGGTTCAATATTGCAGCAGCGATTCATCCTTATTTGAATGCCATCGCAGAGAATCCGACACGTGTATTTTCAGCGACCGGAGTAAAGCTGGACAACGAAAAAATTCCTGAAATTTCCATTCTGGTTATCCCAATTCAAGGGGCGATGGGTTCATGGGGATTTTTGGCCCTGTTCGATAAGGAGAATCAGCTCTCGTGGTTGACTAATGAATTTGATACGGTTCAAACGACTGCGAACCTGATCGGTGCCGCGTTGGAGCGCCTACGCTATGAGGAGACCATCCGCATCAGTGAAATGCGCAATCGCATCATTGTGGATGCTCTGCCTGATCTGCTCTTACGCACCGACTTGGAGAGACATATTCTCGATTACAACGCGAATCCGGGTCACCCGCTGTATGCGCCTCGCGAGACGGTGATCGGCAGGAAACTCGAAGATTTGTGGCCTCTTGATGTTGTGAAAATAATACTCGGAACGGAAGATCAGGGCGCGTTTGTTGCATCTCATTGGGCGTACGGATTCAACCTCCCGAATCATGAACAGACCTTTGAGGCACGCTTGTATCCCATCAGCCCTGGAGAGGCTTTGATCATCGTGCGTGATATTACGGAACAGGCGCGTCTTGATCAGATGAAGTCCGATTTTATTAACCGCGCATCCCATGAGTTGCGAACACCTTTAACCGCTGCAATATTAATGACTGAACTTTTACAGGAAGGCGGGACGAAAGAAGAGAGGGATGAGTATCTGGGGATGCTGATGAATGAGCTGAATCGTCAGAAGGAACTCATTAATCAGCTGTTGCTTGCGGGACGGCTGGAAAGCGGAAAAATTCACCTTGAAGCTGTTTCAATGGATTTGATGCCGGTTTTGAAAGAATCTGTGTTGGCCGTGAAAGCTATTGCCAATAAGCGGAATATTTCGGTTAAGTTGGTATCGGAATACGAATCCATGCAAATTTTTGGAGATACGGGCGGACTTTCGCAGGTGTTTATTAACCTCATTAACAATGCTGTGAAATTCTCGCTTCCTGGAAAGGAAGTGCAGGTTTCAGCGATTCTAGACGAGGCTGATGCTGTTGTATCAATTACAGATCACGGCCTTGGCATTCCAGCAGATTCGATCTCGCATTTGTTCGAGCGTTTTTACCGCGCCAAGAATGTGACGGTGGCGGAAATCCCTGGCAGCGGTATTGGGTTGTATATTGTCAAATCTATTGTGGATGAATTGCAAGGATTGATCTCGGTTGCCAGCGAAGTGAATCAAGGGACAACATTTACTGTCAAGTTGAGGCGGGCTAGGGAATAGCATTTATTGAATGTAGGGAAATGCTTGGGAAACCGAATCAAGCGTCGGTTGGGAAAGAAGCGAGGCGGGCCATGTAAGAAAAAACTTAATCGAGGGCGTAATTCTGTCGCTTTCGGAAAAATCCAATTGTGAAAAGTCCAGCCGATTCGTTATAATCTATAAAAACAAATCTCACGGAGGATGTCATGCCTAATGGTTATAACGGCAAGATTTTGCACGTTGATCTGACAAAAGGTTCGCTGACAGTGGAAGAGCCAACTGAGGCTTTTTACCGCAAATATCTTGGCGGCAGTGCGATGGGGATGCACTATATTTTGCGCGATATGCCAAAAGGCGCGGACCCGATTGGCCCTGATAATGTGTTGACTTTGTTTACAGGTGTGACAACGGGCGCGGCGATTTCGGGCCAGAGCCGTTTGAATGCGAATGCGAAGTCGCCGATTAGCGGTGGGATTGGTGATTCACAGAGTGGTGGATTTTTTCCTGCGGAGTTGAAGTTCGCTGGCTTCGACGGGATCGTGATCAAGGGGAAATCTGCGAAGCCTGTTTATCTTTCCATTATTGACGGAAAATTTGAATTGCGCGATGCGGCGCATTTGATGGGCAAGCTGACGGGGGAAGTGGACGACATCATCCACAAGGAAGTTGACCCGAAGGCTGAAATTTTGCAGCACGGCATTGGTGCGGAAAACGGAGTGCTGTT
>Ga0209277_10001076_pt1 | contig 13529 bp, 15 predicted proteins | sample JI81AbrownDNA_FD_187503 | JGI IMG/M metagenome (GOLD analysis project Ga0209277, IMG submission 187503) | Wastewater effluent complex algal communities from Wisconsin, to seasonally profile nutrient transformation and Carbon sequestration -... | ecosystem: Engineered > WWTP > Effluent > Algae... | reverse complement strand
ACGACGCGATATAAAAACGCGCTTGGTTTAACACCGCTTCAGGCGTATCTGGCTGAAAGGTCAGGGTTACGTCGATACGTTCTTCAAGCATGGTGACCATGCGTCCAACAAGGGCATTTGCGCCAAGCAAGGTATTGACCGACAAAAACGCCATCATGAAAACAATGATGGTCGCCAGCCCAATCCAAAGATTGCGGATGACGTGCGTCCACGATGCTTTGAAGATTCTCCAGGCCATGCGCATAAAAAGGGCGGTTCGTAAAAGTTAGTGAGACAACGTGTATTTACCGTGTTCGTGATCAGAGGCGACCTTGCCGTCTTTAAGCGTGATTACGCGGCGTCTGAGGGCATTCACGACTTCGCGATTATGCGTCACCAGCACAACCGTCGTACCAAAGGCATTAATCTTCACGAGCAGGTTCATGATTTCTTGGGTATTCAAGGTATCAAGGTTACCCGTCGGTTCATCCGCGAGCAGTACCTTTGGACGATGGACGAGAGCGCGAGCAATCACGATACGCTGTTGTTCTCCACCAGAAAGCTGATTTGGATAGCGATGCGCTTTTTCATCCAAACCAACGATGCGCAAAACACTCGGGACAATATCGCGAATATGTTTTGACGGTGCACCAGCTACCTCGAGAGCAAATGCAACATTTTCGTAAACCGTCCGTTTTGGCAAAAGCTTATAGTCCTGAAAAATCACACCAATTTGGCGGCGTAACTGAGGAATCTCATGTGAGCGAATGCGCGTGATGTCCCAACCACCAATCAAAATCTTGCCTCCTGTTGGACGCTCTTCGGCCATCAAGAGTTTTGCTAAGGTTGTTTTACCTGCGCCACTTTGACCCACGATAGAGACAAATTCACCTGGTTTGATATGCAAAGAGATCTCTTCGAGTCCGACAGAGTTTTGCGGATACAATTTTGAAACGCGCTCCAAGACAATCATAACCAAATGATACCATACCGTGACAAGAGCTGTCCCCAAGGCTATAATTTAATCATGAACACGCTTTTCTTCTTGCTGGTCGTCGCCTTTTTTCTGGCGCTCACCCTCGCCTCTTGGGCCGTTGAAAAGACAAAATGGCTCTATCTCGTGATCTTTTTTGCCCTCCCAATAGCTGCTTTTGGCTATTGGCTCGATACGCCCGGGATCGCCTGGACCTCGATGGCTAAGCTCGCCACTATATTGCTTTGCGCTATTTGGCTATGGCTCATTCGCTTCACGAATTGGTTTTCGATGAAAACCGTCGTGAATGTCAGTTTTTCTTTACTCGTCTTGAATATCGGCGAAGTCTCTTTAGTGGACGCTTATGGAGGTTACTGGATGAATGCGCTCGCAGGTTTATTTCTCCTCTTCGCCATCCCTTCGCTGAGCGGCATTAAACTCGCCCCCGATGAAACCGGTACAAAAAACTTCACCTGGCAGATACCCTGGCTTTGGATCGCGAGTTATACGTTGTGGAACTGGACCTTTATCGTGAATTTCTTTCCACAATCCGTCTTTACCCAGGGCGCCGTCTTATTGGCACCTATCTTGATTGCTGCCGTTATGGGTCGCGAACACTGGATCAAAGGCCGCGTGCATAGCCTCTCACTCTATCTTATGATGGCCTTCACCTGGTTGCCGGTTTTTGCCATGATGGATATCTCCCCGGCGGCAATCAACCCAAATACCGCACGCTTAATAAACGCCGCTTCAATGATTCTCGCAATCGCCGCTATGGTTGGACGCTACGTGCCACAGCTTCGTGCAAACCATCTTCAAACATCGTTGGGATCACGCGGTCGCTCGAAGGCTCGCGAATAAAACCCGCAATCGCCTCTGCCGCACGGATTTTAATTTCATCGGTCACTTTAATAACATCACTGTCCAACATCCCTCTAAATAATCCTGGGTAGCACAGGGCGTTATTCACTTGGTTCGCAAAATCACTTCGACCCGTTGCAACAACGAGCGCACCTGCAGCTTTTGCTTCTTCTGGCATGATTTCTGGTGTTGGATTCGCCAACGCAAAGACAATCGCTTTTGGATTCATCTGTTTGATCATCTCAGCAGTGAATGAGCCAGCGGCCGAAACGCCAATCAAGACATCGGCACCGCCAACGACATCAGCAAGTGTGCCTGTGTGTTTTTGACGATTGGTGAACAAAGCGATTTCTGCTTTTTCGCTATTCATATTGTCACGTCCTTCGACGATGGCACCTTGTCGGTCGCACATCACGAGATCGGTCACACCTGCCTTTGTTAAAAGACGTGCGATCGCGATACCGGCGGCACCCGCACCATTCATCACCACGCGAATCTCACCCATCTTTTTGTCGGCTACCTTGAGTGCATTCAATAAACCTGCGAGCACGACGATCGCCGTACCATGTTGATCATCATGCATCACCGGGATAGAAAGACGTTCAGAAAGTTCACGCTCGATTTCAAAACACGCTGGTGCAGCAATATCTTCGAGTTGAATCGCACCAAATGATGGCGCAATGGCTTCAACCGCTTCGATGATGCGCTTCGGGTCAGTAGTACTGAGTGCGATAGGTACAGCATCAATACCGGAGAAGCGCTTAAAGATCGCCGACTTACCTTCAAGAATCGGCATCACCGCATCCGGGCCAATATTACCGAAGCCCAAGACGGCCGTTCCATCCGAAACGATGGCGACGGTATTTTGCTTCCATGTATATTCTTTTACTAACTCAGGGTCTGCGGCAATCGCTTTTGCAACAGCGCCCACGCCTGGCGAATAGACGAGGGTTAAATCTTCCAATGACTGAATGTCATAGGTTGGCTGAATGCGAATCTTGCCACGAAGTTTTTTGTGCAAATCAAGGGCTTTTTGGGCGATATCCATAGGCATCGAGCCTACTCCCCGATCACCTGGCCGACAACCCTGCGATTGTGGACGGGTCCGGCGCTTTGCGCTACTGTTATCCACATATGATTCAAGAACTCCAACTGTTCGTACGCGAGTCGCTCGCGAAAAATCAGTCACGTGAAGCTATCGCTGAAGCTCTCAAAAAAGGCGGCTGGCCACAGGATGAAATTGACTCAGCCCTCGCTGCCTATGCGGATGTCGCTTTTCCGATCGCTGTACCAAAGCGCAAGCCGTATCTTTCAGCAAAAGAAGCGTTTTTGTATCTCGTATTGTTTATGACGCTTTATATCAGCGCCTTCTCACTCGGTACCATTATCTTTCAGTTCATCAATCGCGCGTTTCCTGACACCCTTTATACCTACGGTTATGACGGTACGGCTTCGATTATCCGCGGCGCTTTGTCTGCGATGATTATCGCTTTTCCTGTCTTCTTGTGGGTGTCATCAATCTTGCGTAAAGCGATCATCAAAGATCCTGAGAAGCGCAGCTCCAAAGTTCGCAAATGGCTTACCTATATCACCATGTTCGGCGTTACGTCGATTATCATCGGTGATTTGATTGTCACGCTCACGAGCTTACTTGGTGGCGAATTGACCGTGCGCTTCTTCTTGAAGGCGCTTACGATTCTCGTGATTGCTGGTTCGATCTTTGGCTACTACCTTTGGGATCTTCGTTCTGAAGAACAAGAACGCGCTTAATATCACTCTATGAGCACGCCTAAAAACACCATCAAGGTTTCATTCTCGCCTTATCGTTTGGCCGCTATTGGTTCTACGGCTGTCGTCATTATCGTCGCCTTCGCTTCGCTTTTCTTCATCGACTCTCCGATGACCGAGCGCATGCGCCGCATCGATGATCGTCGCCTCTCTGACCTTCAGTCGATCTCATACGGTATTGATACCTTTGTCTTGAAAAACAACCACCAACTCCCTGAGTCATTAGATGCTCTCGTTAAAGACCGTGATCTCGGCTACCTTGAAAACCAAATCAAGGACCCAGAATCAAAAGCGAATTACGAATACAAGAAAACAGGTGACAAGAGCTATGAACTCTGCGCCACCTTTGCCCTCAGCACCACCGAGGTCGAAAACAGCAAAGCCGATGATGTTTACCGCGCCTATGGACCCGCTTGGGACCATCCGGTTGGCCGTCACTGCTTTGCCCTCGAGGTACGCGACACCGGCGAAGAACTCGACATCCACTAACCACCCATGACTATCGTAGCGCTCCAACTCCCCCATGATGACGCGATGCAATTGTATCGCGCCGCTTTGGCACAGTTTCTGAGAGAGCAAGCGCGCCGCGACCGCCTAGGCCTCGAACGCCTTGTCTATCTATCATCCTTGATGGCCTTCGAAAAAACCTTGCAGCTCACGACCGAACAAGTGCACGTCATCACCCACGAGATCGAACACGAGCTCTGGGAGCATGCTTGGGGTGAATTCTCTGAAGAGTGGGCTTGGCATCGTGCCGAACAAGACGTCCAAAAGACGCTCGACACAAACGCCGCTACCCTCACCAAAGACGAACTCGAAACACTAATCACAAACCGCGTCGAACAACAGTTTGAACGCTACATCTCAGAAATCGATTTTGACGCCCGCAAGGGTGAGATGAAGAAATCTTAACGCCCCTCCCTTTGTCCCTCCCCTCGCGTGACGCGAGGGGAGGGATTTTGGTAACGGACCTTGACAGCGCAAATAAAAATATGAAACGGGGTAGGTATATGAATTTCAAACGTCATTCATCCACGCATCGTGATCTGCGTAGAAACTTAAGAAGCAACCAAACGCCTTCTGAACAAATCCTCTGGCAAAGGCTCCGAGGTAATCAACTGGGTATCGCCTTTCGCAGACAAGTTAGCCTGCAACGATATATCGTGGATTTCTTTGCCTCTAAAGCCAGTCTCATTATTGAAGTAGACGGTGAAATTCACACCGATCCATCTGTTGCGGAATATGACCAAATCCGTAGCGATTATCTGATTGCCGCCGGCTTCAATATCCTCCGTTTCACCAATGATGAGGTAGCTTCAAACACCGACGATGTGATCCAACGGATCACATCTGCCATTCAAGCGATTCATCCCGAACTGTTCCTGCGTGAGTCATAATTTCCTCCCTCGCGACAAGCGAGGGAGGAACACAAGGAGGGCGTCTCTGTGGTATGATTGCGCCATGAAGCGCTCTTCGCACCTTTCTGCACGACCATGGATCCTTTCGGTAAACATGGGATACGGCCATCAGCGCGCGTCTTTTGGGCTAGAGGCGATTGCCCACAAAGATGTGGTGATAGCAAATAGCTATAAGGGCATGCCGAAAAGCGATAAAAGACACTGGGACCGTACGCGACATCTCTATGAGCGAATCTCTCGTTTAAAGGGATTGCCTATTCTTGGTAAATACATTTTTGCCGCCATGGATGCCTTTCAGCAAATTGATCCGTTTTATCCGCGGCGTGACCTTTCGCGTCCAACCCTACAATTGAGAGAGGTGTATCGTCAGATTAGACGCGATGGACTTTGCAAACATCTGATCACTGAACTCTCAAAAGATCCGCGTCCGTTGATTAGTACATTTTTCTTACCTGCCTTTGCCGCCGAAGAGCATGACTATCCTGGCGACATTTATATTGTTTGCTGTGATGCCGATGTGGCACGCGCTTGGGCGCCGCTTGATCCGCGCAAAAGCCGTATCAAATACTTTGCCCCTACGGGCCGCGTTGTCGAACGCCTGCAACTCTATGGTGTACCAAAAGAGAATATTATCTTAACCGGATTTCCATTGCCGCCATCGTTGATCGGCGATCTTGAGGCGAGTCAATTGCGCGAAGATCTTTTTGACCGTTTAGAGCGTCTTGATCCAAAGGGTGTTTTTCACCAGTTTCATCAAAAAGATTTGCGCGATATGTATGGCGATCGTACACATACCCACGAAAAAGACCATCCGTTCACTGTCACCTATTCTATCGGTGGTGCCGGCGCTCAGCAGGACACGCTTTATACCTTACTTCAAGCCTTCAAAAAACCTCTGCTCGAAGGCAAGCTTCGTTTTGTGATTGAGGCAGGTACCCATCGCCAACTCGCGAAAGACATTGAAAAAGAGGCGCTTCGCCTCAGCTTGCACCAAACGCTAAATAAAACCCTGTTCATCTTTTCGCACACGACTCGCGAAGGATATTTTGAAGGTTTTGCCAAACGCTTGCGCATGAGTGACGCGCTTTGGACCAAACCAAGCGAGCTCTCATTTTATACCGGACTCGGACTACCTATCATCATGAACGAACCGCTCGGATCACAAGAGCATTTTAACCGCCATTGGCTTGAGTCTATCGGTGCCGGTGCCCGTGCCGAAAACCCTGCTTATGCCTGGGAGTGGCTTCAAGATTGGCGCAATAATGGCTACCTCGCCACCATGGCCTGGGACGGTTTTCACGTAGCTCCAACACATGGCACCTTTAGAATTGCCAATCACCTACAACAAGCCAAAACCGAGATTTCGGCCTTGCCGTTTATTGTGTAGCGAATATGGTCGGGTGAACAACAGCCTCCTGAATGGCACTAATACTTGCGCTACCCTCGATTGTTGGCATGGTAAATCTCATCACGATACCCGCAACAAGAAACAACGCAAAGAACCCTCCAACAAATGCTTTGAAGGTGTCATCACTGTCCAATAAGGCGTCTCCGTACTGCACGATAACAAAGGCATAAACGAAGACGATGACAGCGGCGATGAGTCCGATAATCAACATATCTTAATACCTAACAGGTACCACGAAACGGGATTTTAGACAAGATACTGACCGTTTTCGAAGATAAGCACCCCGTCCGCAAAGACACGGTCAACCAGAGGGAACAAATCCACATGAAACTTGGTTTTATGGGTGGTAATCCCCTCTTTTTTGTAGACACTGTGCTTTTCACCCAGTGAAAAATGCATGCCCAGAATACGCTCAAAGGCGGTAATATCCTGAAGGTAGCGTTCGCGGGTAATGGCTCGGTTCATCCCAAAGCCGATTTCACGAATAAGAGGGCGTTCGTATTCTTTGATCGTGTTCACGATCTTCGCAAATGACTCAGGAGCATCTTCTTGCCAACCGACAATTAACCCCTCCTTCACGTCAACGCGAAATGGCTTATGCATATCGACCGAGAATTGTTCGCCGGCATACGCATAGACCATAAACGAACCATTCATCTTCGAGAAGTCTTTGCCTTCAGTAAAGACTTCACCGATCGGAAAGGTGCCGCCGATATTCTCCATGCCCGTATAATCACCGATATTCAACTTTGGGGATTCAACGCCACCCGTCACCACCATCTCAACATCGCCCGATTGGATGCGTAATTCATCAATCGTCTCAAGCTTCGCCTTCAACGCTGGACCAACGGTGCGATACCACGACATGTCATATTCAAGAGAATTCACATACACATCCCAAACATCTTCGGTATTGCGGTAGAGATGCATGTGTTCAACGACTTTCAACTTCTTTTGAAAGAGATGGAGACGAATACGAAAAGCATCTAAGAGAAAGTTTGAGGATTGCAAAAGCACCACCAAATCATTTGGCTGCATCGCATCAAAAGCGGCAATCACTTCTTCTTTCTCAACCGCTTCAAAATCAACAAAACGAGCGTCTGGCAATGCCTCACGATAGGCGGCAAGCAAGATCTCAGTTAAGCCATAATTCGTGTCATACACAACCAAAGCCTTTTCTGAAGGCTGTACTTGGATGGCATGCGCCAAAATGTCTTTAATATGCTTAGTGGCCTGCTGGACGAGCGTTTGGTTCATGCCGGGAGACTAGCCTTAAAAGGGCAAATTGTCTACCCTGTAGCCATGTATCGCCCCCAACGCCCCGCTGCTCTTTTGATGGCATTTTTCACCATCTCTCTGATGGGTGCGGGCTGCCAGGTCCCGGCTACCGAACCCATCCCCGGCCCTTCCCTTGTTTCAAGTGAAAGGAGCCAGATTCAAATGCAAACGTGGCAGAAAAATCCGTCTGGCTTTGAATCATTAACAATCACCGATGAGAGCGGTGACGAGATTGGTACCATGTACGCCTTTGACCCTGCATTGTTTCACTTTGGCTTCGAGATCGCCTCTTCGGGCAAGTCCATTGTCGAATGGATGGCTTATTCAACAAGTGCCGTCGCCGTCATTAACGGAGTTTATTTTCACGATGACGAATCACCTTCTGGCCTCCTCGTCCATAAAGGTGCCGAATTCTCAACGCGGCATTTTAGCGCCGATAAAAGTTCGGTGATTCGACTTTCGCCAAAGCCCGCCATTCTTGATAGCGCTGATGAGATCGCATCCGGCATTGCCTCAAAAGAAGCTGCCCAAAGCTATCCCCTTTTACTTGAAGACAAAAAACCCCAGGTTGCAGCCGATACCGGCAATAAGGCGCAGCGTAGTTTTATCGGATTTCGTGATGACGAGCATGTCGTGCTTGGCGTCATCATGAAAAAAGAGTTGTCTCTCTACGAATTATCGCAACTCCTGGCAAAAAAAGACTACCGATTAAACTCCGCTCTTAACCTCGACGGCGGCTCATCGTCCGGACTCTATTCACGCGATGAAGAAACGATGTCGTATAACAGCCTCTTTCCTGTCCCCAACGTGATTTCGGTTTATCGAAGAAGCGAGTAATTCGCTTCTTTTTTATTGACAAATACCCAACATTCATAACAAAGTACTAGTAAATACACCCTCTATGAGCATACTCCTTTTGTTACTCGGCCTCGGCATTTTATGGTGGGTCTCGAATATCAATAACCGTTTGAATGCCCTTGAGGCAGCGGTCAAACCCCCTGCCCCCACGCTTGCGGGGGTTCATCAGGAGGAAACCGCTAAACCGATCGAGGTAGCCGTCTCAGAACCCATCGTTCAAGCAACGACACCTGTCTATACAGCGCCAACCGAGGTAATCCGTGAAAACAGCGCCGAATCTCCTTTTGCTACTTGGCTCAAAACAGACTGGCAAATCAAGCTTGGGGCGTTGTTGCTTTTGATCAGCTTTGGTTGGTTCGCTCGCTACGCCTTCATGAATAACTGGATCGGCCCCGTTGGCCGTATCTCGCTTGGGATTATTGCCGGTATGGCGATCGCGGCTTTTGGCACACTCCGCCTCAAAACGCATCGTACTCAAGGTGAAATTTTTCTCGTCCTCGGTTCATCGATTGTGCTCGTGACGATTTTTGCTGCACGTTACTACTATCAAATGTTCTCGCCGCTCGTGGCTTTATTCGCGATGTTCTTAGCGTCTGCCTATGTCGCCGTTATTAGCGCCAAAGAAAAAAATACCTTGCTCGCCTTCAGTGGCTTGATCTTGGGTGGACTCGCCCCGCTCTTTACCGTCTCTTCTGGGTTAGATCCGTCTATTCTCTTTACCTACCTTCTCGCTGTTACACTCGGATCCATTTGGCTCGCCTACTTTCACGAGCGCCGCGAAATCATTTCTTCGGGCCTTGGCGTTTATACGTTCTATAGCTTGATGCATCTCGATATTACGGTATTCAATCGCGAGAATACCATGATGCTCGCCTTTTTCTTTGTTTTTGCCGCGCTCTTTGCCGCAGCGAATATCACCAACCACATCAAAACAAAAAGCGGCGGGCATTTTAGTGATATCTTGGTTGCCCTTATCAATAATACGCTCGTCCTCGTGTGGATCATGTCTCTTGCTTCTGAGCCGCTCAATAGCATCCTCTTGCTGGCTTGGGCTGCGCTCTTTGCTGGCTGCGCTTTTGCAAGCCGAATCTTCGGCAATACCAAAGAGCTTTGGTCGATCTACTATGGCTCAGCCATCACCTTGCTTGCCATTGCTACTGCTGAACAATTTGGTGGCAATACCTTGATCGTTGCCTTCACCCTTGAAGCGCTCGCGATTATCGCGGCAACGCATGTGATCAAGAAAGATTTCGTCGTCACGCGCCGCATGACTTGGTTGCTTCTTTTGCCAATACTCATGTCGGTAGAAACCATCACCAGCCCCCTCTGGCAGAATAGTGGCAAGGTGCTACCGCTCGTTGTCACCTTGGGTATTATTGCCGCTTCGTGTATTGGACTTGGCTTTGTCCTTCGCTACCTTTCTGACAAAACCGAATCAGCAAAACGTACCGTTGCCACACTTTTTACCGTTGGTATCACCTATCTCTATGTGCTTCTTGAGCGCTTATTGAACGGCAATACCTTGATTGCCGCCTTCACCGTCATGGGACTTGCTGTCATCGCGGCAACGCACGTGATCAAAAAAGATTTCACCACGACGCGTCGTTTAGCTTGGCTGCTTTTATTGCCAACGATCATGTCAGGCAACACCATCTTTAGTTCACAATGGCAAAAAGGCGAGTTATTGCCTCTTGTGACAACGCTTGGCGTTATTGCTGCCGCGTGTTTTGTCCTTGCCTTTGTCTACAAAACCCTTTCTGACAAAACCGATGAAGCCTCGGCCACCATTTCGACACTTAATATCGTTGGTTCGGCCTATCTCTACGCTATCTTGTGGCGCGTCTCGCATGTGTGGCTTGCTACAGATATCGCGACCATGACGTCGTTACTCGTATATACCGTTGTCGGTCTCGCTACCAATCTCTACGGCCAACTACACAAACACAAAACCCTTCGTCTCTACGGAGGCGTCTTGCTCGGCCTCGTCGTCGCCCGGCTCTTAATTGTGGATATTTGGGAAATGGCCATCCCAGGCCGCATCGTGACCTTCTTCTTAATCGGTACCTTGCTCATGAGTACCGCCTTTATTGGACGCAATGGCGCAAAGTTTATCGAGAAGACATAGCCACAGAAAACACCGCTTACTGAGCGGTGTTTTTAAATGCCTGCGTACAAATCAATTATTCATTTTCAGATTTACCACCATTGTTGCCGCTGACAAAGCCTAAAAGATACGGTCCATAGAAGAATGACAATACTAAAATAAACCTACGTAAATACTGATCCATCGTTGGTGTAAATCCATCATCATTGTAAATCTCACATGATCCACCGCTTACGCCATACTCTGTTTCAGAGCATGAGGAGCTACCTGTACCAGCCGCAACAACAAAAGCTATAGCAACACAAACCAATAACCCCTTGCCCAGCATAATATAGAATGATTTTCCCTTCCCGCCAAAATTTTGAGCCCCTTCTCGACCCAAAGACCATATCGACCTCATTATTGTAAATGCAATTAAATACATTATGACCGTGTAGATACCGCTCATACCGAATTATTCGTTACTAATAATTTTGACTACCTACGAAAATTCAAACAATCGCTACTAAATACAACTTGCTACCATTACGTTTATCGGCACCGAAGATTCACTTACTAATTTTTGATACTCTGCTGAAGTTAATCCATTTCGCCAATTTTCAACCCTGTGCCGGAGCTCTGGATCCAGATCATTCTCTGAACTCCAAGGCCATTCAACCCCCATCGGTCTATATGTAACGATCGTTTTTTGAATGTGCTTTATCGCTTCTTGTTTAGAGCTTCCACTGCGTTCAAATGCTGCAATTATAGGAAAGCAAACCATTGCTGCGACAATATAATCCTCTGCCCAATTCAATATAAATGGCTGATCCCACCATTTTTTAATATCGTCAAGCGTAACTCCTCGTGAGAGTTTTTTGCTGATCGTTTCATTTCCGCTCACTTTGTAAGCATCTACTATTCTACTTCCAACTCCATAAACTCCTCTCACGTCTTGAGATTCTGCAACCTCTACTGCCATGCTCCATACGTCATCCGTTCTACGAACGATATCTTCTTCGTAGTTCGGTTTTGAAGAAAAATCAACTGATAACTGACGAATCTGACTACTCAATCCTTTGTATATTTCCTTCTCAACATCATCCAAAAACTTTGGTTTTTCGGACTTAAAAAAATCAAATATGCTCATAAATTTGAATGTTATTCTGACTTTATATAAGTTTTCCAATGAGAGTTAAAATCATCCTCAAGATCGCGATTTTTATTAAATAGTTGGGTGATTATAACAACTAACGACACCGCTAATGAAGCCTGAAAATAATTTATACGCGCTGAAAATATGTGTCAACGAACCAGAATATACAAAAAAGAATTGCGCTCCAAATAATCGGTGCAATGAAAAACGATTTAAGAGGTATTGGTTTTAACAACTTACCTTCTCGCTTGAGCGCTGAGGCCCTGGGCAAGGAAAAAGCAATCGGATAAACGATTTGGCTAAACGCAAATATACCAATAACGAAGCCTAGGATTAAAAATATAATATTCATATTCTTTGCTCAAGGATACCTCTTTTACTGACTTTACAACATGCGCTCATGGCCTAATCCTTAAAAATCACGTACGATTTACACACTTATGGCCGTGTCTATTCGTGATTGGCTGAACAAAGCCCAAAAAGCCCTTCTCAAAGAAGCCCCTGACTCTGAATCAGCGCGGCAGGAGGGGCGGTATATTCTTGCGCATACTCTCAAAAAAGAGATCGCTTGGACGGCCACACACGACACCGACTCTCTCGGACTCTTTGACTTACTCAAAGCTGATCTAGCCGTACTTGCTCGACGACGCGGCAAACCACTCGCATATGTTCTTGGTAGCCAGCCTTTTTATGGTCGTGATTTTGTCGTGAATAAACACACCCTTATCCCCCGCCCTGAAACGGAAGACATGATCGACGCGGCAATTAGTATTGCAAAGACTTTTAAACAACCGATTATTGTTGATATTGGCACGGGCTCTGGTGCTATCGCCTGCACGATGGCGCTTGAGGTACCAAAGGGGCACGTCTATGCCGTAGAGCTTTCAGAAAAGGCTTTAGCCGCCGCCAAACAAAATGCCTCAGCACTTAAAGCAAGTGTTGAGTTTTCGCATGATTCGCTTTTGCCTGGCGAACTCCGAGCAAAGCTTTCAAGCGCTTCGGGTGATGCGGTGATTATCTGCGCCAATCTCCCCTACTTACCCATGAGCGACAAGCAAGCACTCGACCGCAGTGTGACGGCCTACGAGCCTCATGGCGCGCTTTTTGCCGAAGATCAAGGCATGATGCTCAATAAGCAACTCATCCTTCAGGTCGCCGAATGGCGCACGATTGAATATCGCCCGATTTTTCTCTTGCTTGAAATCGACCCACCGCAAGCCCCTACCCTTCTCGCTTTTGCGAGCCAACATCTTGAAGACAGCAAAACAGCGATCGTAAAAGATCGCTGCGAGCGTGAACGATTTATCAGGATTGAGATCTAAACGCCGAGTCCGGCGTAGATTCTGCTATCGGTTGTCACTTCTACCCACGTCGTCCCACGATTCAGCAAAACATCCGAGCCATCGCGGCCTTCGAATTTCATTGGTTCGCCTGGTGAGCGCTTCCAGCGAATCAAATAGAGTTTTCCGTCGCGGTACATGGTGGCATCGCCGCTTCCGACCGTGCGCACTTCGAGGCGGCCGACATCATCCAATACTTTTGAATCTGTGAGAATGACGATCACATTCTTCGCTTCGATCCATTTGCCTGCGCGTGTCGTCACAGGCGAATTGCGGCTTTGGCGTATGTAACGGTTTTGTTCTTGGTCATACTTCCACACCACATTGTATGAGCCGCCGTATGGGATAGAAATACTTGAGCCGTGGTCACCGCGGTCGGTGGTGGTT
>Ga0209277_10001072_pt1 | contig 13567 bp, 5 predicted proteins | sample JI81AbrownDNA_FD_187503 | JGI IMG/M metagenome (GOLD analysis project Ga0209277, IMG submission 187503) | Wastewater effluent complex algal communities from Wisconsin, to seasonally profile nutrient transformation and Carbon sequestration -... | ecosystem: Engineered > WWTP > Effluent > Algae... | reverse complement strand
ATACCATGGCGTTCACTACAAACACCTTAATGATGTATGTTCAAAGGGCTACAACTGAGAATTGGCCTGGAGGACTGTCCCATCTGATAACCAGGGCTCTGTTTGCCCGGTACAGACCAAGGGACAATATCTCTCATGTTGAATTGAGACTGATGCTGAACAAGGTTCAAATGAAGAACAATGATTCACCAGAGAAGTTGTTTGAACAGCTGAGTGCAATTGAAGCTGCCTACGGTGACAATGATCTGCATGTTGATGAAGCAGATCTCATGGCAATTGTATTCACAGAAGCTCCTAAGATGTACCAGAGTGTCCTCTCTGGGGTTCAATTGGAGAAGAACACCAATCTGAAAATGACGGACCTGGAAGCTGCAATGTACCAGGTATGGCGTCAAAACAATGCAGTCAAGAACAGAGATGATGACAAAGAAGTTGCCCTGGCCGCAGTGACTGAAATCACTTGTTTCAAGTGTGGAGCCAAAGGACACAAGTCTAATGACCCCAGATGCCCCAAATATAAAAAGAGGGTATGGAAACAAGGCAAGAAAGGGAAAGATGAAAATGATGGGACCAAGTGTAAGCATTGTGGCAAGCCTCATCCATCAGACACATGCTGGAGTCTACCAGAGAATGCAAGCAAGCGCCCAGCCAACTACAAAGGCAAAGTTCAAGAGGTTGGTGCTGCAGCTATCAGTGGAGACAACACCACTTGCAAGTCTGTCGAATACATGCTTGCTGGTATTGAGTTTCCAACAGATATTAGCATCCTGGAAGATCCAAATGTGTGGATTGCAGACAGTGCAACCACAGTGCACAATACGCCATACAGTCTTGGTATGGTAAATCTCAAGAAAGTCAATGAAGGAGAGACAATCACAATGGCAAATGGTACATCTGAGAATACCAGCATGGTTGGTGATATGCGTGGTATGATGTGTGACCACAATGGAAACCAAGTTGCTCCAGTGAGGATGGGATCTGTGAAGATCCTTCCAAGCGGAAAGTTCAATCTTTTCTCACTGTCCAAGCTTACTAAAGATGGCTGGACAATGACTGGAGACAAGAATGGCATCCAGATGGTGAAAGGCGACATGAAAGTGGTCTTTGATCTGATCATCCCAACCAAAGAAGGTATCCTTTATGCCATCTACATCCAACGAGGTGTTGTGGAACTGGCAGGCACTACTCAAGATGAAAAAGCCATGAAACCAAAGGCCGTTGTAAAAATTCCTATCAAAAAGGCTCATGAGATGTTTGGGCATAGCAGTGAAGAAGCTACCCGGAAGACAGCAAATGCTCTGGGGATGGTTCTAAGCCGGGGAGAGCTTGGCGCATGTGAAGCATGCACTGAAGCAAAAGCCAAACAGAAGAATCTTCATGCAAAGGCACCGGATAAAACCAAAAAGGCTGAAGAGGTAAATGGCAGAGTCTATCTAGATCTGTCCACTATCAAAGCACCCAAGAACCTGAATGTCACAGTGAGTTTGCCAGTTTGGCGGATCATTGTTGATGAGAAAACTGGATTTAAGACCAGCGACTTCTATGATAAGAAGAACAGAATGGTTGATCCTACATGTGCTCTGTTTCAGCGTTGGAAAGAGAGCAACAAGCCAGTCAAGATTGTCAGAATGGACAATGCTGGTGAAAACAAAGTGTTGGAGGAGAAAAGCAACGGAGCATCTTGGAAGCTGGGTATCAAGTATGAATACACAGCCAGAGACACCCCTCAGCAGAACAGTTTAGCTGAAGTGGGATTTGCGCTTATTGCAAACAAAGGCAGAGCTTTGATGGCCAATGCCAATGTCCCTCTCAAGATCAGGTACAAGGTGGTGAGTGAAGCATTCAAAACTGCCACACTCTTAGATGGTCTGGTTGTTGTCACAATTGATGGCAAGACAGCTACAAGGTATGAGCACTGGGCGGAAAGCATCCCTCAGTTTACTCAGCACCTCCGGACCTGGGGAGAAGCTGGTACAGTGAAAATCAAGACCTTGGCCACAGCAAAGGTTGCAGACAGAGGTTTGCAGTGTATGTTTGTTGGCTATGCTATCAAGCATTCACCTGATACTTACAGGATGTGGAATCCGAATACAAACAAGGTTCTTATTACAAGAGACATAATCTGGCTACGCCGTATGTACTACAACATAAAAATGAAGGCGGGAGAAGTCAGCATTCCTGACGGACAACTTGTTGATGCAAATCAAGATGAAGAAGAAGTTGCTACTGAAATCATCATAGAAGGGGCAGATAATGCGGCAAATATGCCTCCTGAGAATGAAGAGGCTATTACAAAATATGATGAGGGAATGGATGATGATGAAACCACCGAAGACGACAGACATACGGATGAAGACGAAGATCAACAAGAACACTACACAACGCGTTATGGCAGAGTTGTGAACAAGCCCACACTTTACAACCCAGAAGTGGGTATGATGGGCGCAATGCTCACAGATGCTGAAACCAACTACTATAATGCAGTGGGTAGTATAGAAATGGAGTTTGCGTGTGTTGGTGCAGGGCTTGGTGGTGGTTTCATTGATACAAATGAGCTTCATGTGATGAAGTTCAATGAAGCCATGGCCACACAAGACAAAAATCACTGGATCAGAGCTGTGGATGAAGAACATCAGCGGATGAAGGACCATGGAGTGTTTCAGCCTGTAAACCAGAAGGATCTGAAGGCTGGTACCAAGATTATCTCTTCAACCTGGAGTATGAAAAAGAAAAGCAATGGAGTCTTCAGAGCGCGTATGGTGGCAAGGGGTTTTGAACAGATCCCAGGAAAGCACTATGATGATCAAACCAAGGCATCACCAGTGATAAGCCACATGACAGTTATGATTATGTTCACCCTCATGACAATGGGTGGTCTGTACGCACATATCCTGGATGTGAATGGTGCATTCCTTCTGGGAGAGTTTGACAGAGGAGAAGAGATACATCTGGAGGTACCACAAGGCTTTGAAAAGTTCTATGAACCAGGCACTGTGTTGCTCCTGAAGAAAACTCTTTATGGCCTAATCCAGGCTGCTATTGCATTCTGGAAGACTTTGGGCAAGTCCTTCAAGCGTTTGGAGTACAAAAGAAGCCATGCAGATCCATGTCTGCATTACCGCTGGGAAAATGAACAGCTGGTACTTTGGGCATCTTGGGTTGATGATCTTATCGCCTGTGGGCCAAAAGATCTGGTTCTCAAGGAAGTTCAACGCATGAAAGGAGAATTCAAGTGTGATGATGGTGGTGCAATGACTGAATATGTCGGCTGTAAGATTGATTACAAGCCTGAAGACCACACAATGAAGATCACACAGCCTGTGTTATTGCAGAGCTTTGAAGATGAATTTGAAGTGAACAAGCAGGGGAGAGAAGTGTTGACCCCAGCTGGACCAAACACAGTCCTGGGCATTGATGAGCTGAACCCTGAGGGTAATGATGAGCTCAAAACAATGTACCGTAAAGGAGTTGGCAAGCTCCTGCATCTGACAAGATGGAGTCGTCCTGAAATCATGAATGCAGTGAGAGAGCTGAGCCGCCATGCAGCTGTTGCAAGCCAAAAGCACATTAATGCAATGTTGCGCTGCATGAGCTACTGTGTGCAAACAAGCAAAAGAGGAAAATTCCTGAAGCCCAACATGAAGTGGGATGGAAGTAAGAATACTCAGTTTGTGATCTATGGCATGTCTGATTCTGACTTTGCCAAAGATCCATTGGAACGTCGCTCTGTAAGTGGATACTGCACTTTTCTCTGCGGTGTCCCCATTTCAGAGAAGAGCAAGATGCAGAACCACATGACACTCAGTGTAACTGAAGCTGAAGCTGCAAGTGCAGTGACCTGTGCTCAGGACATGCTCTTTGCAATGCATCTGTTGGAGTCTGTGGGATTGCAAGTGAAGAAACCTATGTTCCTCTATGTGGATAACAAGGGAGCAGTTGATTTATTCAATGGATGGGGAGTCAGTGGAAGAACTCGTCATGTTGCAGTGAAGCTCAACTTTTTGAGAGAGCTGAAAGAAGAAGGCACAATTGAAGTGAAATGGTTTCCTTCTGAAAAGAATGCTGCTGACCTGTTCACCAAGAATTTGGGTGGAGAGTTGTTTGACACTCATGCCAAGATGTTCTGTGGTGATGATGAGTACTATAATACCAAGGTTGGAACAAAGAAGAAAGATTCTAGATCCAACAAAGTCCTCAAGCTGCAAGGGGAGAGTGTTAGAGCACCCAAATCGCCTAGTCTCGTTTGGAGTGTGACTGAAAGATTGCAGCTTGCGAACGGGATTGACCCAAACGGGAAAGACCCAAACGGGAAGGATGTCAATGAATCAAATGAGAAGAGCCAAATGAGAAGAGTAAATGAGAAGAGTGAATGAATCAAATGAGAAGAGCCAAATGAGAAGAGTAAATGAGAAGAGTGAATGGATTGAATGAGAAGAGCCAAATGAGAAGAGTGAATGGATTGAATGAGAAGAGCCAAATGAGAAGAGTGAATGGATTGAATGAGAAGAGCCAAAAGGAGGAGACAAACGCGAAAAATACAATGATCTCACAATCTTCAGATACAATAAAACAAACACCTAATAAATAATCTATCAGTTGAATAGCAACAACAAAGATTAACAGCCTTCTAGCATACTTCGAAGTATTAAAGGATTGTCTGTTGATCTGCAGGGTTGTTGTTCAATTGCAGATAAAGGAGAAACAAAGAAGAAGTCCGCGCACATAAGGAGTCAACAAGTCTTTGAGGACATTGAGGATTCAAAGGAGGTATCTGTCTTCCAAACAAGTGTTGCGTGTTATCAGGTCACAAGAACAAGTTCAAGGACATTGAGACTGATCTGTGAAGTGCTGTTGAAGCAATGAGTGAGTTCAACTCCATCAAGCTTCCCACTTTTGATGGCAAAGATGCCAATTTCAGTATGTTTTGGATGCGCTTCAAAGCATATGCAGGTGTGAAAGGATTCTTGCAAGCCTTGCAGGAAGTTCCTGATAAAGACATGCCATTGGATGAAGCAACTGTGTTGGATCCTACAGATCCACAAGAAGCGTTGCAGATTGCAGCCAAGAAGAGGAATGCTCTGGCTGTTGCAACATATACCATGGCGTTCACTACAAACACCTTAATGATGTATGTTCAAAGGGCTACAACTGAGAATTGGCCTGGAGGACTGTCCCATCTGATAACCAGGGCTCTGTTTGCCCGGTACAGACCAAGGGACAATATCTCTCATGTTGAATTGAGACTGATGCTGAACAAGGTTCAAATGAAGAACAATGATTCACCAGAGAAGTTGTTTGAACAGCTGAGTGCAATTGAAGCTGCCTACGGTGACAATGATCTGCATGTTGATGAAGCAGATCTCATGGCAATTGTATTCACAGAAGCTCCTAAGATGTACCAGAGTGTCCTCTCTGGGGTTCAATTGGAGAAGAACACCAATCTGAAAATGACGGACCTGGAAGCTGCAATGTACCAGGTATGGCGTCAAAACAATGCAGTCAAGAACAGAGATGATGACAAAGAAGTTGCCCTGGCCGCAGTGACTGAAATCACTTGTTTCAAGTGTGGAGCCAAAGGACACAAGTCTAATGACCCCAGATGCCCCAAATATAAAAAGAGGGTATGGAAACAAGGCAAGAAAGGGAAAGATGAAAATGATGGGACCAAGTGTAAGCATTGTGGCAAGCCTCATCCATCAGACACATGCTGGAGTCTACCAGAGAATGCAAGCAAGCGCCCAGCCAACTACAAAGGCAAAGTTCAAGAGGTTGGTGCTGCAGCTATCAGTGGAGACAACACCACTTGCAAGTCTGTCGAATACATGCTTGCTGGTATTGAGTTTCCAACAGATATTAGCATCCTGGAAGATCCAAATGTGTGGATTGCAGACAGTGCAACCACAGTGCACAATACGCCATACAGTCTTGGTATGGTAAATCTCAAGAAAGTCAATGAAGGAGAGACAATCACAATGGCAAATGGTACATCTGAGAATACCAGCATGGTTGGTGATATGCGTGGTATGATGTGTGACCACAATGGAAACCAAGTTGCTCCAGTGAGGATGGGATCTGTGAAGATCCTTCCAAGCGGAAAGTTCAATCTTTTCTCACTGTCCAAGCTTACTAAAGATGGCTGGACAATGACTGGAGACAAGAATGGCATCCAGATGGTGAAAGGCGACATGAAAGTGGTCTTTGATCTGATCATCCCAACCAAAGAAGGTATCCTTTATGCCATCTACATCCAACGAGGTGTTGTGGAACTGGCAGGCACTACTCAAGATGAAAAAGCCATGAAACCAAAGGCCGTTGTAAAAATTCCTATCAAAAAGGCTCATGAGATGTTTGGGCATAGCAGTGAAGAAGCTACCCGGAAGACAGCAAATGCTCTGGGGATGGTTCTAAGCCGGGGAGAGCTTGGCGCATGTGAAGCATGCACTGAAGCAAAAGCCAAACAGAAGAATCTTCATGCAAAGGCACCGGATAAAACCAAAAAGGCTGAAGAGGTAAATGGCAGAGTCTATCTAGATCTGTCCACTATCAAAGCACCCAAGAACCTGAATGTCACAGTGAGTTTGCCAGTTTGGCGGATCATTGTTGATGAGAAAACTGGATTTAAGACCAGCGACTTCTATGATAAGAAGAACAGAATGGTTGATCCTACATGTGCTCTGTTTCAGCGTTGGAAAGAGAGCAACAAGCCAGTCAAGATTGTCAGAATGGACAATGCTGGTGAAAACAAAGTGTTGGAGGAGAAAAGCAACGGAGCATCTTGGAAGCTGGGTATCAAGTATGAATACACAGCCAGAGACACCCCTCAGCAGAACAGTTTAGCTGAAGTGGGATTTGCGCTTATTGCAAACAAAGGCAGAGCTTTGATGGCCAATGCCAATGTCCCTCTCAAGATCAGGTACAAGGTGGTGAGTGAAGCATTCAAAACTGCCACACTCTTAGATGGTCTGGTTGTTGTCACAATTGATGGCAAGACAGCTACAAGGTATGAGCACTGGGCGGAAAGCATCCCTCAGTTTACTCAGCACCTCCGGACCTGGGGAGAAGCTGGTACAGTGAAAATCAAGACCTTGGCCACAGCAAAGGTTGCAGACAGAGGTTTGCAGTGTATGTTTGTTGGCTATGCTATCAAGCATTCACCTGATACTTACAGGATGTGGAATCCGAATACAAACAAGGTTCTTATTACAAGAGACATAATCTGGCTACGCCGTATGTACTACAACATAAAAATGAAGGCGGGAGAAGTCAGCATTCCTGACGGACAACTTGTTGATGCAAATCAAGATGAAGAAGAAGTTGCTACTGAAATCATCATAGAAGGGGCAGATAATGCGGCAAATATGCCTCCTGAGAATGAAGAGGCTATTACAAAATATGATGAGGGAATGGATGATGATGAAACCACCGAAGACGACAGACATACGGATGAAGACGAAGATCAACAAGAACACTACACAACGCGTTATGGCAGAGTTGTGAACAAGCCCACACTTTACAACCCAGAAGTGGGTATGATGGGCGCAATGCTCACAGATGCTGAAACCAACTACTATAATGCAGTGGGTAGTATAGAAATGGAGTTTGCGTGTGTTGGTGCAGGGCTTGGTGGTGGTTTCATTGATACAAATGAGCTTCATGTGATGAAGTTCAATGAAGCCATGGCCACACAAGACAAAAATCACTGGATCAGAGCTGTGGATGAAGAACATCAGCGGATGAAGGACCATGGAGTGTTTCAGCCTGTAAACCAGAAGGATCTGAAGGCTGGTACCAAGATTATCTCTTCAACCTGGAGTATGAAAAAGAAAAGCAATGGAGTCTTCAGAGCGCGTATGGTGGCAAGGGGTTTTGAACAGATCCCAGGAAAGCACTATGATGATCAAACCAAGGCATCACCAGTGATAAGCCACATGACAGTTATGATTATGTTCACCCTCATGACAATGGGTGGTCTGTACGCACATATCCTGGATGTGAATGGTGCATTCCTTCTGGGAGAGTTTGACAGAGGAGAAGAGATACATCTGGAGGTACCACAAGGCTTTGAAAAGTTCTATGAACCAGGCACTGTGTTGCTCCTGAAGAAAACTCTTTATGGCCTAATCCAGGCTGCTATTGCATTCTGGAAGACTTTGGGCAAGTCCTTCAAGCGTTTGGAGTACAAAAGAAGCCATGCAGATCCATGTCTGCATTACCGCTGGGAAAATGAACAGCTGGTACTTTGGGCATCTTGGGTTGATGATCTTATCGCCTGTGGGCCAAAAGATCTGGTTCTCAAGGAAGTTCAACGCATGAAAGGAGAATTCAAGTGTGATGATGGTGGTGCAATGACTGAATATGTCGGCTGTAAGATTGATTACAAGCCTGAAGACCACACAATGAAGATCACACAGCCTGTGTTATTGCAGAGCTTTGAAGATGAATTTGAAGTGAACAAGCAGGGGAGAGAAGTGTTGACCCCAGCTGGACCAAACACAGTCCTGGGCATTGATGAGCTGAACCCTGAGGGTAATGATGAGCTCAAAACAATGTACCGTAAAGGAGTTGGCAAGCTCCTGCATCTGACAAGATGGAGTCGTCCTGAAATCATGAATGCAGTGAGAGAGCTGAGCCGCCATGCAGCTGTTGCAAGCCAAAAGCACATTAATGCAATGTTGCGCTGCATGAGCTACTGTGTGCAAACAAGCAAAAGAGGAAAATTCCTGAAGCCCAACATGAAGTGGGATGGAAGTAAGAATACTCAGTTTGTGATCTATGGCATGTCTGATTCTGACTTTGCCAAAGATCCATTGGAACGTCGCTCTGTAAGTGGATACTGCACTTTTCTCTGCGGTGTCCCCATTTCAGAGAAGAGCAAGATGCAGAACCACATGACACTCAGTGTAACTGAAGCTGAAGCTGCAAGTGCAGTGACCTGTGCTCAGGACATGCTCTTTGCAATGCATCTGTTGGAGTCTGTGGGATTGCAAGTGAAGAAACCTATGTTCCTCTATGTGGATAACAAGGGAGCAGTTGATTTATTCAATGGATGGGGAGTCAGTGGAAGAACTCGTCATGTTGCAGTGAAGCTCAACTTTTTGAGAGAGCTGAAAGAAGAAGGCACAATTGAAGTGAAATGGTTTCCTTCTGAAAAGAATGCTGCTGACCTGTTCACCAAGAATTTGGGTGGAGAGTTGTTTGACACTCATGCCAAGATGTTCTGTGGTGATGATGAGTACTATAATACCAAGGTTGGAACAAAGAAGAAAGATTCTAGATCCAACAAAGTCCTCAAGCTGCAAGGGGAGAGTGTTAGAGCACCCAAATCGCCTAGTCTCGTTTGGAGTGTGACTGAAAGATTGCAGCTTGCGAACGGGATTGACCCAAACGGGAAAGACCCAAATGAGAAGAGTAAATGAGAAGAGTGAATGAATCAAATGAGAAGAGCCAAATGAGAAGAGTAAATGAGAAGAGTGAATGGATTGAATGAGAAGAGCCAAATGAGAAGAGTGAATGGATTGAATGAGAAGAGCCAAATGAGAAGAGTGAATGGATTGAATGAGAAGAGCCAAAAGGAGGAGACAAGCGCGAAAAATACAATGATCTCACAATCTTCAGATACAATAAAACAAACACCTAATAAATAATCTATCAGTTGAATAGCAACAACAAAGATTAACAGCCTTCTAGCATAGTGTACGTATGCATTTTGATTCCCTGATGTTTATAAGTAGTTTTTTTGTTAGAGAACAAGTCAATGGTGGATTGGCTATCTAGCAATATCCAGCTTTTTTTATTGCCACCTTGTCATGGTTTCAGCATAATATGTTTGCTTGTAGGAAAGCAGATCCCCCATATTCGTCATCATCGCTTATTGCTGCATCATCTTTGTCATTGGTAGATTCATCTTCTTTGCTGTTTTTATCATACTTTTCATCTTTGTTATTGTTTTCAGCGTTTATGTGTAGATTGTCTTGGATATTGCCTTGGTTGTAATTATTGTTTTGCTCATCTGAGCAGCTTTCATATTTGTCATTTCTAAATACAAGGAAGTAAGATACTTTAATTGGACATTTTGACAGTATCTTCTTTCTCACACTCATTTGCATAATGCCCAGTTTTTTACATTTGTAGCATGTAATTTCCTTCTTCTCTCTCTTTTGTCATTTTCTTCTTCTTATGTCATTGTGAATGCTACACCATCATTTGCATCAGTCATTTTGTTGTCTCTTGAATTGTACCTATACTTCCATCCTGCTAGTACTCTGCTAACATCTTCTATAGTTTTGGGGAACGGATTTTCCGCGGTAGCAAGTCATTCTCCATTTTTTCCAAGCCCTTTCCAGATTTTGCCGTTTGGCCTTGTATACAAATAGGATTGAGTAATGTTCTTCTTCTAGTTTGTCAAGTGACTTATTAATTTGTTGTTGGCTTGGCTCCGTATGCCCTTGTCTTTCAGTATTGCATTTGGGTGCTCCTTGAATCTACCAAATTTTAGTCCTAGTTCACTGCATACCTTTTTTATTTCTATGTATTGGTCGTGGAAATCTTGAATGTCATGAAACATATCCTGGTGTAGATTTATTAGATTCCGATGGGCCATTGCTCTGTTGTGACTTTTATTCAAGTCACTTGTACCTCTGGTATGTATGAGCTTCTTGACCATTCCTAGTAATTTCACAGTGTCCAGCTCTGCTTCCACATCAGGATACTCAGTCAGATAATTGATTTGAATCTTGGTGTTAGAGTTGCATAGCGACATCAGTACGGAAAATATATTTAACAAATTGTTCTCAAGCATATGCTCAGTTTTCATTATTTTTGTAACTTGGTGGTCCCATACTCTCTTTTCATGTGCTGTGTGGTTGTCGGCTTGTTTAAGGATTTTTGGTTTGACAACTTTTCTGGCCATTAGGCATTTTTTATGTCAGCTCCATTCTTGAACTGTGTACTTGTGTACAGGCCTAGTCTTTCAATTGTTGTGGCATATAGCTCAGGGCCTTCCTTCGCTATTTTGAACCCAACTCTTCTAAGTACATCATCTACAGAGTTATTGTTGATCTGTGCAATTTTCCTGAAGTTGTTTTTCTTCTTGAAACCATCACCAGTCCTTCCATACACTTCTGTGCCCTCTTGCTTTATGTTGGTGTGTTCTTTCATATTTTTGTGATAATTCCTATTTTTATGAGTCTTTGGCCCAGATTCTTGAATGCTGAACTGATCATTTTCCGTATCTTCCTAGAGTGCAGCAAAGCATCCAGTACAACCTCCAATCACAAGTGATACCAAGAGAAGAACATTTATTATCAAGTCATCATTGGCAATAGACGCCCATCCTCGAGCAAGAAGCGATTCTGATGCTTTCCTTGATGTATCCAGTCAACCGTATCAATAAATTCCCACATAAGAAAATTCCCATGGATTAAAGTCTTTGATTAGGCTGCGAATCCAATCCACCAATTGAGTTCCTACATAGATTCAGAAGAATGGAGGTACCAAACGAGGACATCAACACCACAAATCTGATTCTTTCCCACTGATATCTCCATTGATGCTTTCTTTTTCTTCATCAGAATGTTCTTGTCATACTTTGGACGCTGATTCGTGAAGAGTATGAGAACTTGAGTCACGGAATCGATACAACAATTGTCGACACGCTTGTACTGGCAAACAAACAAACTTCCATATCAAATAGCTACAAAATTTTTGACTGCGGCGTTCACAATGGTGTTGCGTAGAGAGTTCAAAGTCGTGCTTACATTATTGACTTTATTTTGCTGTTGATCATAATCATCATCGCCATCAATGTTATCAGCAGCTTTCTTTGACCGTGGATGCAGAGAAGTGAGTAATAAGTTGTCGTCGTCTCCAGATCCTCTGTGTTCCCACTTTTTAGAAATCACTCGCGCCACAACCACCAGGATAATATGCTAAAGTAAAAAAGAATATAATTGAAAATGAAAGAAATAAGAAGAATAAAGGTAAAAAATGCGAAAGGAATTTTGATAACTCCCAAGCATCCTTTCATCCAATCCCTCTTGTTAATTGTTGTTGCTACATCCTTATGCTCCAATTCCCACTGCTTATGGGTTCTGACCCTCCTGAGATTGTCAAGGGTGATGTTGTTGGCATCTGCTGGTCTGGAAGTCCTCTCCAGTTACTTGAGGTAGAATACTGCCAACTTCAAGTTTGCCGCAACCCTTAAAGACACTGTATTACCTGTAGTACTTGCTGTTCTTCTTGGCTTTCTTACCAACTTGCACAAGGATTCAACGTTGTTGTCATCCAAGACCATAGCTCATCAAGACTATCAATACCCTGATCACCCATGACATCTGTTGCAGCCTGTGCAGAAAAAACCAAGTTTGCTCAAGGTAGCATGCAACTCACAGTTGCTAGTGATGGTGGTGGAAACACTCATGGTTAAAGTAGTTGTGTCTGAAAAACTGAATAAGTTTATTGGTTTAACTTAATCTACTTTTGTTTATTAACTTTCTCACTAAGAAATACTGTAATAAACTGTCTAGAAGTCTATTTCTGAATTTCTTTTGCACAAATTTTACCTGGACACCTGGATCCGTGTTCCTCCAGGACTTTCAAAAAGTCTCACCACTCTGTGTGGCTCACCCATTACTCACTCATTCCACTCGTGGATTGCCATATACAATGCTCCGATCGCCGCATCATGTTCCTGATTGCCGTTTGAATCATTTATTTCTTGAACTATGGTAGGGCGACAAATTATTGATTATTCATTACTCAAGACAGGTGTGGATATGAAACTTTAGATAGAGAAGCATATATTTAGATAGGTGTATATATTCTATGACATGATGTACATTTTGACAAATGTTTTCATAAGGGTTCAAGCCAAGATGAGATCAAGCATCTCATTTTAATCTATCAAATGAATCATCTAGATTTATTTTTTTATTCACCACACTCATCGTTTAGGCTCCAATCAATATCATGAAGGCTTCCTCCAATTTGGGGAAGTTCAATCACATGAGAGTCTTTGTCTGTATAAATAACAATATAGTTCACATCATTCTTAACCACAGATTTCCTGAACTCGTCTGCAATAAACAAAAAGTCTGCCGCCAAGTCTTTTGGAAGAACATCTAGTGTGTCGTCGTTGTATCTTACTGGACAAATGCTTCGACAGCGCAAGTCGGCTACAACACTACGCGTGGACAGTACGTCTCTGGTGGACATGAGCAACTCATCATGCCAAAACCATAGTTCACGACATGCCATAGGCATGAATGCTTCCCTGTTGTACGCATAATTTTCAAGATATGTCCCCAACTGAAGAAAGTGATCCTTCGACTTCTTATCAGCATTTTGGACTGCCGCTGGCGTCAGAAGGCTTTCCTTGCACACTCCATTGACATGAGAATAATCTTTGTACATCAAGCCTTGTGAAGGGTGAATAACAGGCTCCAGTGGTACACTATGTACCCAGCAAGTCAAACAATGTCCATTGGAATCTGTAGTGGGTATGCCTTCGGCTGCCATGGTATCCATTATCTTTGTGCAGCATTGACTTGCTCGAAGTCCCTTGCAGTCC
>Ga0209277_10001071_pt1 | contig 13567 bp, 12 predicted proteins | sample JI81AbrownDNA_FD_187503 | JGI IMG/M metagenome (GOLD analysis project Ga0209277, IMG submission 187503) | Wastewater effluent complex algal communities from Wisconsin, to seasonally profile nutrient transformation and Carbon sequestration -... | ecosystem: Engineered > WWTP > Effluent > Algae... | reverse complement strand
AAGAAAGGAATGAATATGAATGCATTGAAGATTAAACAGACGTTAGGCGACTGGATGACTGCTAATCCTGCAAAACTAAATGGTGTATTTTTAACTCATATGCATATTGATCATGTAATGGGTGGAACTGATTTAGGAAAAGAAATTCCTATCTATACAGGACCAAAAGAATCAACTTCTACCGCCTTCATCAACATGTTTGTGCAAGGTAGCACGAACGATTTACTTGGAGAAGAAAAAACAATTCAAGAATTAGAATTTCCAAATGCAGACTCTGAATTGGGTCTTTCTACTTTAGATTATTTTGGTGATGGCTCTCTTATTGTTTTATATTCTCCCGGACACACTCCAGGCAGTTTAGCATTTTTAGTTCATAGCACAAATGGTCTTCAACTTGTTCTAGGGGATACTTGTCATACTACCTTCGGCTGGCAAAACAATGTTCCCCCCGGAGACTTCACCGCTGACCGAGATAAAAATAGAAATAGCCTAAATGCCCTGCAACTCATCGCAAAGAAATTCAAAGATATAAAAATCCACCCGGGTCACCAGAGTTTAAAAGATTAACCGCCCGATTAAAAAATAGGAATGCGAACAAAACGTGAAGGCGAACAAAGGTTTGTTCGCCTTCACGTTTTATTTCATATCAAATTGATCTGCAATTCTCTCGGCCATGGCGGCTATCGTTAGTGATGGGTTTGGTCCTAGAGAAGTTGGAATGATGCTAGCATCTACTACAAATAAACCCTTGTGACCGAATACTTCTCCTTTGCCGTCAACAACTCCTGTTTCTTTTGATTCACCCATCACACATCCACCAATTGGATGAACCGCGATGATTTTATTGAGATAGGTAAGTGGGTTATCTACAAATATTCCTTCCATTTTATTTGCCATTGTCTTCATGGCTCGGCGCACTCTATCGTAGTGTAACTGGCTACTCTTCATTTGCCACTTGATGATTGGTTCTCCATCTTCCCGTAGTTTAATTTCTCCATCGTTTCTGTCTCGTCCCATTCCAAGCAATAGATAAGCTTTTCTCACAAACTTTTCGCTGTCGAGTAAATCGATTAGTTTATCTCCAACACTTACTTCTCCTTTATGTAATGGTGAGCCAATGAGTTTAAAAAAGAATTCTTTTAGATAACGAATTCCTATTTTAATCGGACGAATTAAAAAGTGAACGGATGGAATTTTTCCAGATACATACCAACCAAGTCCAATTGGAAATCCCGCATCTTGAATAAATGCGTTATGCGCATAGCCGTCGGGATAGGGTTTAAATTTATGTTGAATTGCCGCCGTAATTACAGGTCCTTTGGTAGGAATTACATCTTGCGAGGTATTCAATACAGAGCCTTCTAGATCTCCATTGCCACACCATTTTTTCCCAAGCATGGGAGAAAGATTTTTTAGTTTACCTTCCTTTTGCATTCTTAGAAGTAAAGCCGTTGAGCCAAGAGAGCCTGCGGATACTATGACTTTTTTTGCAGTCAGTTTTATTTTCTTTTCTGGCTCAAGCGGATTATAATAAATAACCTCATATCCTCCATCCTTATCTTCCATCGGAGAAATAGATTCTACATTAGCGTTAGTTCTCACATCGGCAGCTACTTTTTGTTTTTGGGCACGGAAGATGTAATTTAAATCTAATGTATTCTTTGCATGAATATTACAGCCTATATCACATTCCCCACATTTGTTGCAATTCGATTGAAGAGCACCGTGAGAATTTAATGTCTGTTGTCCGGGGAAATCTCCTTTGAATCGAATCGCTAAGTCAGGAAAAATAACTTTTGGTTTTTCTAATTCTTCCTCCGTTTGCTCTAAAGACTCTCCAACTTTTTTAAACAAATGAGTCTTAGGTGTGCGATTGTAGTATTCGTTGTCAAGCGGGTAGGGCGATGCTTCCATTGTGTTGACTACTTTATCATAATAAGGCTCAAGAGTCTTGCGGGTAATACCGTTTGGCCAGCCAGCAAAATTTTCTTCTGGCATTCTCATTAATACATTCGCATAGATGAGACTTCCGCCACCTAAACCACTTGCGGTTACTGACATTAAGTCGCTTTCGGGATAATCACGAATTTCCATAAAGCCAAAGCGTTTGTCTTTCGGATCCCAGATTAGCTTTTCTTTGATTTCGTGAATTCTTCTAGGAAAATCCCACATCTTGTAGTGCTTTCCTCTTTCTAATAGGCAAACCTTTATTCCTTTCTCTGCTAAACGACAAGTCATCACTGACCCGCCAAAGCCAGACCCGATTACAATCACATCGAAATCAAATTTCATTGTATATCATCCTTAATTTTTTTCTAAAACTGATTCAGTGCTTGTTGGTTATATTTACTAAAGTTCGTTTGTCAAGTTGTAAATTTAGATTTCAAATGATTCATTCTTTTCCATCTGATTTTAATCATTTATATATTTTTTCCTGAGATAATTAAACTCCTCTATTCCTCCGAGTCCCAATCTTGTAGAAAGATATTTTTCTATTACGTTGTTTAAATTGGAAGGCTCAATGTCTCGGATTGCAGAGAGAAGATAATCAACCAATTTCCATTGATGATTTCGAACTGCAGTTGTTAGAGTTGTATCCCAATTCTCAGATTTGAATTTAAAATGCTCCTGTATCCACTTTGTTTTTTCGACTTTTCCGTCATCCGCAGGCCAATCTACGAGAGCTGCATCATCTGGTATTGCTCCTGCATCAAGTAATGCCTGCATGATATTTGCCCAGGCTATATCAGTCTCTGCTGCACGCACAAATGCCATGCTTCTATAGCATCGATTTTCTTCCGAGATGTATTTATTTTCATGACGAATCACAAGCTCCACCATTTCAACAGAGCCTGAGCTTATAGCGGTATACAATAGATTAGCCGGATATTCAGAATAGATTGCATTGATTAATAATAATTCCAGTGCAGGCAAATTGGCATTATAGGCTGCCACATAATAAACATCATCCCAATCTACATCATCTTCAATGTCTTTTTGTTGTTTGAGTTCTAGGATTTGTTTAAAGAATACATTGAACTCATCACTCTTAGTCTGCACTGCATCACAGAGTAATTCATTTAATTCGTGTAGTCTTAAATTCTTTTTCATAAGGCAAATTTCTGCATTCCTAAAGAGTTTGTCAATTCTGATAAAAGAATCCAGATGTTTAGAAGGACAAAGTGCTCATCTATTTTTTTAATGAATTCCAGAGAGAGATTTCATAAATTAAATGGTTTTTCTTAAAAAAATAAAAACTAGAACGAACTTTTTTTACCCTTCCAAGTTTCTAATAGGTAAAACTTTGAGGTTGAAACATGAATTATAAATCAAAAACATTTTTATTCTCATTTCTATTTATTTTACTCGGAACATTTCTTTCTCCACTTTTTTATTGTATCGGTGGAGGCAAATCAAGCTTATCCTTAAATGCTAAAACAGAAGTGAATCCTACTCCTTCGGTTTCGCAAGCAGTAGGAATTCAAACCGCGTTTAATGAAGTATATGAAAAAACGGCTGATAGTGTTGTATCAATTGCAACAGAAAAAACTGTCAACATACAAATGAATCCTTTTATGGATCCATTTTCCGGCGATCCATTCTTCGGTCCTCCTTCTCTGAAAGGAAAATCAAAAACGCAAAAACAAAAACAAACAGGACTTGGTTCTGGAATTATTTTAAATAAGGAAGGATACATTCTAACCAATGAGCATGTTGTTCATGAAACAGATAAACTTCATGTTAAGTTACGAAATAAAAAATCTTACGAAGCGGAAATCATTGGCTCTGATCCTGTTTCTGATATAGCTGTATTAAGAATTAAAGGGGCTAGTGATTTAGTTCCAATTGAAATTGGAGATTCTTCAAAAGTTAAAGTTGGTGATTGGGCTATTGCAATTGGGGCTCCTCTTGGATACGAGCATTCTTTCACTGTGGGAGTAGTCAGTGCAATTGCGCGGGGTGGAATTGATTCCTCTGGGGTTAGTTACATTCAAACAGATGCCGCTATTAATCAGGGAAATAGTGGTGGACCACTCCTTGATATTTACGGGAGGGTAATTGGTATTAACCGTATGATTGTATCTCCGAGCGGGGGCTCTATTGGAATTGGATTTTCTATTCCAATCAATGAAGCAACTAAAGTCGCAGAAGAAATCAAAACAAATGGAAAAGTAAAACGTGCCTGGGTAGGAATTGCACTTGATGCAATAGATGAAGATACAAAACAAGAACTCAAACTTCCTTCCACTGAAGGAGCACTTGTTAAACAGATTTATAGCGATTCTCCCGCGGCAGAAGCAGGAATTGAACTCATGGATGTGATTACTCGAATAGGCGATGAGAAAATGAAATCACCAGAAGATGTAGTCAACAAAGTTCGTAAGTCTAAAGTCGGAGACAAATTGCCATTTGCCTTAATTCGAAAAGGCAAGGAAGTAAAATCCATTGTCAAAGTAAGGGAAAGACCTCAGTAATTTTTATTAACTCACCTTGCGCAAGGTGAGTGGCCAGCGTGCCCAGTGCTGAAGGTGGGGTTACACCTAACGGTGGGTTCGCCAAACTCAATGTTGCTCCCTAAGGGTCGCAACATAAGGCGGGCTATTGGTTTTATTGATTCATTAGATTTATCTAATATTCTTCGTTTCATTAAACCATCCATTATTTTATTCTTCTGAAAAATCTAATTAATAGAATTTAGAAAATGCAAAAATGGATTGAATATTTCTGAATGGAATTAGAATGGGAAAATGAAATTTTGTCTATTTAATTCCATTTCCAATTTTCAAAGCAAAACAATCCAACTCTTTTTATCACAAAAATTAGTTGTAATTCTTATACTTCTATTTATTAGCTCTGTGAATGCAATATTCTCTCAGGCTAATTCTAAGAAAGGAACTTGCTCTACATGGATAGAAGGAGATTCTCAATCCTTAGTGGATTGTAAAGAATCTACTTTAGAAGAATGTGCAAAAAATAAATCGTCCATTCAGAAAAAAGATACAGCGTTTCAAAACTATACAGGCAAACTTTTTAAATCTAAGAATAGTGACGCACAAGAAATTTTTGAATTTAAAAATGAATCCATCGACAATTGTAAAAAGCAAATGGTTCAATCCGCAAGAGATGCAGAAGGAACTATGTGTTCCGAATGGGGATTTGTTGTTTATTCAGAAGGATTGAAAGCAGGAGATACTGCTTACATCTATGGAAAGTCTGTCAACATCAGAGAGTCTGCTTCTACAAAATCGAAAAGTATTTTAATGCCCGCAGATAGAACTAAAATTAAAATTCTAGAAAAATCTACAGAGCGAGCTTCGATTCCAAATTTGTATAAAGCCTATTGGTTTAAAATTTCTGTAGGAGACAAAACAGGCTGGGTATACGGACAATTTTTACACCCCGATCCAAACAGTAGTGTTTCTTTCATTGAACAATAAATAGCGGCTAACGACCAACTAATTCGCCCCTGTGACTGTCACTCCATTTGGATTGGTTCCGGCAGAGTAGATTGGACCTGGAGTTAAATCACCATTAGCCTGGTTGATAGAAAAATAATTGATAGTCCCACCGTTCCAACTTACCCCATAAATAAATTTTCCAGAAGGATCAGGGAATAACCGAACCCAATTGTTTGCACCTGATGTTGCATTTGTTGTAATAGTCAATGCTCCTGTTGATTGGTTAATCGTCATTACACCTATTTGTGCGGTGTCCCTTGTAAAATAAAGATATTTGCCAGTTGAATCTACACTAATTGATTCCAATCCAGGGATACTGGTAGCATAAGAATTTACATATGTCAAAAGACCTGTAGTAGGATGGATCGTAAAGAGAGCGATAGCATTTGAAGCAAAATTTGCTGAATACATATACGTATTGGTTGGATCAATTTCTACTGTTCTAGGATCACCCCCGACTGTGGATACAGGACCTCCTACCTGTGTTAGAGCACCTGTTGCTTGATTGATCGAATAACTAAAAATCTGAGTCGTTCCATTGCTTACTGCATAGGCGAATTTTCCTTCTCGATCTACTCTTACATAGTATGTGTTCGAGCCAGCCCCAACAGAGCCTACCGAATTTAAAGTTCCGTCTGTATTTATGGAGAAATAGGAAATGGTTCCTCCATTATTTGCTACGTAAGCAAATTTTCCGGTGGGATGAATGAAAACAAACTCCGGACTCGCGGTTGCTACCGGACCTCCCACTAATGTAATGCCTCCTGTTGTAGGATTAATTGAAAAGGCTCTAATCTCACTACTTCCTTTTGAAACTACATATAAAAATTTACCCGTAGGATCTGCCATTCCTCCTCTTACATTCGTTCCAGCTGCAACTGCCCCTGCAGAAGTTAAAACTCCAGTAGAAGGATCAATGGAATAAGCTGAAATATTGTGCGTTGCATAGTTGAAAGAATAGGTGAATTTAGGAACAGAGAAAAATGTTCTCATGCGAATAACGGCAGAAATACTTCCCGCAACATTGGTAGCAGTGATTGTATAATCAGTCAATGCAGTTCCTTGCGATGGAGTTCCGCCAATCACACAAGTCGCACTTATGCTTAGACCTGTAGGAAGAGTAGGGCTTGCTGTGCATGTTGTCGCCACACCGGTGATCGTTGGAGTGAGAGCAGTAATTGCAATTCCATTTGTAAAGAAATACGGCGAGCTAACATAGGAGATTGCAGTTGGAGCAGATAAAATTGTGATATTCACCACTCCGCTTAAGCTTCCTGCTGAGATTGTATAGGCAGTAGATGCTTGTTCTACTGTAGGAGTTCCGCTAATTGCACAAGTGTTTGCGTTGATACTTAATCCTGTTGGCAGGGCAGGAGTTGAAATGCAGTTTGTGACAGTGCTTGCAATTACAGGAGTTAAAGTTGTCATGGGAACTCCTCTTGCTAATGTATAACTAGCACTTAAATAGGCAATCGCAGATGCACTTCCGCCTGACGCTAAAACATTTCCACCTATCAATGCAGAGTTTGAAAGATCCGAGCTTGTCCAAGTAATTCCAGTTCCATCATCAGAAGTAAAAGAACTAGCCTGCAATAAATACGATTTCATTCCAGAAGCAATATTGGCTAAGGGACTTGAAGCTATGGCTGTGTATTCAGAAGAAATTGCCAATGCGCTTCCCGAGTCGTCCAATACATTCTTTCCATCTAATTTCCCATCTCCTAAAATATCCCCGATCAAAATATTGGTATACGAATTATAAGAAGAAGTCACTTCTTGTCCTGATGAGTCAGAAATACCTTTGCCCTTCAATACATCCGATACGACAGAATCGAGTCCTCCTAAAGTAGCTAGAAACACCTTTGCATTCGTCGAATCATAATCGGAAGAAGTTGGGTCACTTAAATTTGCTTTGGAAGGATCAAACTTCTGACTAGCACCAAAGAATATTTCTCCAATGTATTCATTCGCTGTAGTCGCTAAACTTTCTAAATCGGCATTACTTAGAGTCTGTAAAATTAGTTCGTTACTTTTGGTATGGATAGATGGATTCAATTGGTTAGCGGATAATCTATATTTTACTAAGGAAGAAAATTTCCCCGCTCCCATATTTGTTAAAGGGTTCACGTTTGTATTGAGTCGTATGCTGTTTGTAGTATTCGAGGCGCTGAATGTCACAACAGAAACAATTCGCGTGGAATTGGAGCTTGCCGTTTCAGGCACTGTCCAAGAAAATACTTTCCTTCGAAATGGCGAATAGGTAGTAGAAGCAGAAGTGGGAGTCACAACAATGCAAACCAAATTTGCATCCGGTCTTTCCATAATCAGAGAATAAGTTCCTCCATTGTTTTTGTCCGAATCGCCCGAAGAAGTGATCCCGTTTGCCAGTGACGACCCCGCTGTCCCATTGCATTTTCCTGCATCGGTGCCACTGGTGGGAATTGTTCTGGCTTGCACAGTTGCATTTTTGACTGAACCTGTAATTTGAGCTTTTCCATTTAAAGTAAGCATGGGTCTATTCAGATTTAAAAGTCGTTTGTAAAGTAGGGAGAGTTCTAATAAGCTATCTCCTGATCTATTGCATGATAGTAAGGAAATAATTAACAAAATTTGAAATGTTCTTTTCATCCTTTTTCTCCTGAGCTAGTGTTTTTTCATATAGTAACGAATTGTTTACGCATTGTATGCGTCTATTCAATGCTGTCAAGTGAGGAAATTTTTAAAACTATGTAGTATTTTTTTAGCTCTAGAGCAAAACCCTATAAATCTATAAAGTTTAGTAATTTGTGTGCAAAAGCAAAAAGCATCTCCTTTCCTAAAGGGGATTAAATCTATAGAGCTTAGCAATATCTATACAATCAGGGGATTTTAAAAAAGTTTTTAATTGCCAAAAAGCTTCACTCCTAAAACTCTATTTATATGTTTCAAGGTGTATTTACGGCGATTATCACGCCTTTTAAAGATGATAAAATTGATTATAACAGCTTTTTTCGCATTTTAGATGCGCAAATTCAGTCTGGTGTTGCAGGGGTTGTGCCATGTGGAACGACAGGTGAGTCTCCTACTTTAGATTATGATGAGCACAGTGAGCTCATTCAAAAAACAGTGGAGTATGTGAACAAGAGAATTTTGGTTATTGCAGGCACAGGCTCTAATTCTACTTCCGAGGCAATTCATCTTACTGAGCGAGCTTGTAAAGATGGAGTAGACGGAGTATTGTCTGTAAATCCATATTACAATAAGCCTACTCAAGAAGGGCTTTTTTTGCACTTCAAGAAGATAGCAGAAGTATCTACAAAGCCAGTGATGCTTTATAATATTCCGGGGAGAACGGCTGTTAATCTGTTACCGGATACAATCAAACGGCTTTCTGATATTCCAAATATCAAGTCGATTAAAGAAGCCACAGGTGATTTGGGGCAAATGGCAAAGACGATTCAAGCAGTTGGATCTAAAATGTCTGTTCTTTCGGGAGATGATAATCTTACTTTGCCTTTACTTGCTATTGGAGGTAAAGGGGTAGTATCCGTTGTATCTAATTTATTTCCAAAGACATTGTCTTCTATGGTAGCTTCATTCTTAAAAGGCGACTTGGAAGGCGCAAGGAAAATTCACTACGAACTACTTTCTGTATTTAGTCTTGTGTTTTGCGAAACAAATCCAATTCCAGTTAAGGCGGCTATGCATTGGCTCGGTTACTCAGAGAATACTCTTCGTTTGCCAATGACTAGCTTGACTGCGAGCGCGCAGGCTGATGAACTAAAAAAACAAATCTTCCATTTACGGAGCTTAGGCTATGAGTAAAAAAGGTAAACTGAATGTAACATTAATTGGTTCCGGGGGTAGAATGGGAGTATCCATTACCCAGGTTTTATCCAAGAGCGCAAACTCTACATTATTCGCCGCAGTGGAGAGAGGCAATTCTCCTCTGATTGGAAAAGATGTTGGGGTAAATGCCGGTCTTGGAGAAATGGGGAAAGTATATACTGCCAATGTAGAAGACGCTATTGCGGGGGCAGATGTAATCATTGACTTCGGTGCCGCAGACAATACAAAAAAAATATTAGAATTAGCGATAAATTTTAAGAAACCGCTAGTGATTGGAGTTACTGGACTTGACGAAGCATTCTTGCAAAGGATTCGAGAAGCTTCTGTTCAAATTCCGATCTTGCAATCACCGAATATGTCTGTCGGAGTCAATTTGCTTTTTAAATTGGCTGAGATGACTGCTCGTGTTTTGGGAGATGAGTATGATATTGAAATTCTAGACATTCATCACAGGCACAAAAAAGATTCTCCTTCTGGAACTGCTATGAAATTAAAGGAAGTTTTACTTTCTACTCTAGGTCGTTCTGAATCAGATGTAAGCTACGGTCGTCATGGATCTGAATACGGTGAGCGAGATGCAAAAGAGATTGCCATTCATTCTATGAGAGCAGGCGAAGTAATTGGAGATCATACTGCTTACTTTTTTTCTCCTGATGAACGAATCGAAATTTCTCATAAAGCAAGAGATAGACGCACGTTTGCCGTTGGTGCAGTGAAAGCGGCGGAGTTTATCTATGAGCAAAAGATTGGCTCTTTTCATATGTTTGATGTCTTAGGAATTTAATAATTTGGATTATCTTCAGTCCTTACTTTACATTGATTATAACAACCTTTCGCCAATGGCGGTTACGGTTGATATACTCATTGTAAGTTATATATTTTTTAAAATCTACATCATGCTTCGTAAGACTCGCGGCTTACAGCTATTAATCGGTGTAGGTGTTTTTTATATTATGGGACTTGTGGCTAGTTACTTTCAGTTAGAATTACTCGATTGGCTCATTGTGAATATAAAGCCTGCGATCATATTTGTTGTCATTGTTTTATTGCAGCCCGAGCTTAGAAGAAATTTGGGCGAGCTTTCGAAGATTCGAATTGTTAAACTATTCCTGTTAAAACCAAACTATGAATTGGATGAAATAGTAGAAGCGGTCAAGATGATGGCTCTAGATAAAACAGGCTCGATTATTGTCATTGCAAAAGACATTAGCCTAAAAGATATCATAGAGCAATCGGTTCAACTAGATGCAGTCATTTCTTCTAGTTTACTTCTGACTATTTTTAAAAAGAATTCTGCTCTTCACGATGGTGCCGTCATCATTGAACAAAATCGTCTCGCGTCGGCTTCTTCCTATTTGCCGATGAGTAATAGTCTTGGAAATTCTACTCTAGGGGCAAGGCATCGTTCTGCGCTCGGACTTGCAGAAGAAACAGATGCGGTTGTCATTGTTACATCTGAGGAGACAGGGGAAATTTCTCTTTGCAAAGATGGAGAGATGCATCATCCAATCAAATCATTCGAATTAAAAAATCAATTGCAGATGCTACTCACTGATAAATATCCCAAGAAGGAAAAAGGGGTGAGCAATTGAGACTCTTTCATTTTTGGCAAGCAAAGATTGGCTCTATATTACTCGCCATTATCTTCTACGTGAATTTGCAAAATTCTAAAGTGCTTGTAAAAAATATAAATGTGCCTATCGAATACCCTCGATTATCCGGTAGTCTTTATTATTCTAAGAATAATGAAAAAACTTACCAGATCAAAGTAGAAGGATTTAGAGATTTAGTAAATTATCATTCTCAATTTATGAAAGTAGTTGTAGATCCAAATGAATTGACTATTGGAGAAAATCAATACGAAGTAAAAAAGATATGGGGAACTCCTTCGAGTGGAATTAAAGTTACTATGCTCGGACCTAAGCTAAATATCGGAGTGGATTTACTTGCTTCCAAAACAATGCCCGTTGATATAGTGTTTGATGATGATTTGCCACAGGGCTATGTCCGGTCTTCTCATTCTATAAAGCCTTCGACTATCACAGTGACAGGACCTAAGGCAGTCGTTGAAAAAATGTCTAAGTTTGTTTTGCCTACCATTTCTCTTAAAGAGGCAACGGAATCTTTTACCCGCACGATGAGAATTCCAGAATTTCAAAAAGGACTAGGGCTTGTAGGAAATATAAAAGAATTTCAACTTCGAGTCAATATCATTCGCGATCTGTCCAATATTGGAGATCAGATCATTGTTCAGTTGCCCGTGAAATGTGAATACTTAGACCCGGCTCTCGATGTAGATTTATCAGTTGAAGAGGTTTCGATTAAATTTTCCTCGACTACAAAAGTCAATAGCATTCAAGTGATTCAAGGAATACAGGCAAGTGTTCCCTGTAATTATATCTATGATAGGAAAACAAAAAAGATTTCTCCAAATTCTCTGCCTGTGCTTGCCAAGGTTCGGATTGTAAAATCACCCGATCTAAAAAACATTGAAATTTTAGGGGTAATGCCCGAAAAGATTAATCTTCAATACAAAGTAAAACCTGGAATTTTGGAAAAAGATAAAAAGGATTCGCCCACAACCTCGGATGAAGTCTTTTATCCCGAGGATTTACCGGAGGATAGAAAATGATTCTCTCTGTTGGAAATGATATTGTAGAAAATGGTAGAATTAAAGATACCTTCGATAAATTTGGGGAAAGGTTTCTTGAAAAAGTTTTCTCCAAAGACGAAGTGGAGTATTGTCTATCTAAAAAGAATCCAATTCCGCATTTGAGTGCTCGTTTTGCTTGCAAAGAGGCTTTTATCAAGGCAATTGAATTGGAAAATGGAAAAGCTTTGGAAATGAAAGAAATCGAGTTAAGTGGAAATTTTTTTGGAAAAAAAAATCTTGCATTGCATGGAAAAGCAAGAGAATTATTCTTACAAAAGGGATATAATGAAATTTCGGTTTCCATAAGCCATACTGATGAATACGCAACTGCAGTCGTGATACTCTACTGCAAATAGAAAGGGAATGACCATATGATAACAACAGAAATGAAAGAAGTTTTAGTTCACTACAATCAGGGATTAACACTTTATAAAGATAGAAAGTTCAAAGAAGCCTTGGACAGTTTTAAGAAAGGCTTAGATATTATACCAGATGATGGTCCATCTTTAATGTATATCAAGAGATGCAAAGAATTTTTAGAAACACCTCCGCCTGCTGATTGGGACGGAGTTTATATAATGAAAACAAAATAATCTAGAAGTAAATAATCATGATGAAAAAAAATAATTCTTTTTTAGTTACTGAGCATGGAACGATTTCCACAATTTTAGGAAGAGATACCTATTTCAATGGAATTCTAACTTTTAAAAAGCCATTACAAATTTCTGGTGAGTTCGAAGGGGAAATTGTATCGGATGGTTTTCTTGTCATTAGTGAGGGTGCCGTGATTCGAGCCAATATCAAAGCGCATACTGTCGTAGTAGCCGGTCATGTCACTGGCAATGTAATTGCTACAGAGCGCTTGGAAATGCAAGGAACAGGTAAAGTCGTCGGAAATATCAAGACCGCCAAATTACAAATAGCCGACGGAGTAGTATTTGATGGCAACTGCGAAATGATCCAAAAGACTTGATTTATCCTTCCATCGATTAATAAAATAAAACTGATTACCACCGATGAACACCGATAAAATAGCGATAAAAAAGGATATGGATTCAAACAAAATTTGAATAAGACTCAAATTAATGAACCCAAAGGCGAATATCCAAATGCAATCGTATCTTTTATCGGAGCCCTCGGTGTTTATCGGTGGTAATCTTGAAATATTTTCCTTATCATTAATAGATTTGGCTAAAAAGGTTTGTGCCTAATCCTATTTCATTCATGCAAAATAAATCTGTTTTAAAAATATTAGCGCTCGGGTATAATACCTATTTACCACGAAGATCGCGAAGGTCTTTATTTAGTATACTTAATTCCTTCTTCGTGCTCTCTGTGCCCTTCGTGGTTAATATCTTTTTACCTTTGTCGTTTACAGATTTGTATGCGCAAGATACTACAGAATTAATTAAGCTGATAACACCTGATTCCGAAGAAAAGAAAAAGACAGAAGCGGATACAAATAAAGAACTCAGTATCACAGAAACACAGAAGAAACTAATCAGAAAAGTCTTAGATATTCTATCGGACAGAGAAGTAGATGAATACCTGCGAGCCATGGGACTTAGCACAGAAGGATCTATTTATGCAAAGAGACAAAGACTTCGCGATAGTGTAGTCTCAAAAG
>Ga0209277_10001065_pt1 | contig 13600 bp, 12 predicted proteins | sample JI81AbrownDNA_FD_187503 | JGI IMG/M metagenome (GOLD analysis project Ga0209277, IMG submission 187503) | Wastewater effluent complex algal communities from Wisconsin, to seasonally profile nutrient transformation and Carbon sequestration -... | ecosystem: Engineered > WWTP > Effluent > Algae... | reverse complement strand
ACGCCCCCGCCCAGATCGGAGCGTGCGGCGTAGCCCTGTCGATAATCCTCCCACGGATGCCAGGCGGGAAGATATTCCCCAAAATGCACATGCGCCGAGATAATACGTCCGATCTCGCCATTTGAAATTAATTGTTTGGCACGCATCAATCCGGGATGAAAATGAAATTGAAAAGCGACCAAGACCTTTGACCCGCTTTTTTGCACAGCCGCTTCAAGCTGACTCAACTCCACACTGGAGCCTGAGATGGGCTTCTCAAGCAGGATGTGACAACCCGCCTCTGCCGCCGGGACAGCTGTTTCCAGATGCAAGGAAGTTGGGTTTGCAACGATGACAGCGTCTGGCTTGTGTTTTTTCAGCGCCTCTCGCAAGTCAGTTTCAACGGGGTAGCCCGCCAATTCATCATCGGGCAGCGTTGCCTTGCGTGTACGAAGCAGAACAATATCCTTTTCGCCAAGCGCAATCAGGTTGCGCATGTGACGGCGCCCCACAGAACCAAGACCAGCAATCAAGTATTTCATGAAACTCCCATCCAAACGAACATGGCTCTTATGAAGAGCTTTATTTAACGCGAATAGCAGAGGCGCGGAGTTCGCAGAGATTTAATGAGATTTTCTCCGCGTTCTCTGCGGTGAACATTCCTTATCCATTATTGACGTTATTTAGTATATGGTTTATCGGCAGCGAGGAGACTCTCAAGCAATTCCTCGCGCAGTTTTTTGGCGATAGCAGGGTTCTCGGGGTACAAGTCATGCATCTCTTCGATGTCGTCATTCAGGTCGTACAGTTCGAAGGAGTCCTTCGCTTCGTACCCCGTGTAATAAATTAGCTTATGCGTACCTTTTCGCATTGCGATTGTAGCCTTTTTAAGCGGCGCCAAAGCGGGGTTACGCTTGGCTTCCACGGTAAAGGTGCTTCTTTCAAAATCTTCAATACCGCCAAAGCCAGGGAGCAGTTGCCCTTCCGTTTGAGACGGGAGTGACTTACCCGTTAATTTCATCAGAGTGGGGAGAACATCTACTGCATTGGTAGGAGAATACACATCACTCCGAGCTTTCTGACCAGGGGCAGAGATCAACAATGGAATATGAACCACCGGATCGAACAAAAGCGGCGTAGTGTGGCGGGCTTCACCGCGCTCAAAAAGTTCACCATGATCCGATGTGATAATGACATAACTATTTTCAAATACACCTTCGGCTTCCCACGCATCCATGAGCTTACCGAATTCCCAATCCAGCGAGGCAATATATTCATCATATCTACGGCGGGTTGTAGTAATTTTTGTTTCAGAAAACCCATCGGAGAATCGATGAACTGGTTTGGCCTCCGGCCAATAGCCATCAATAAATTTGCTATCGAATCTTTCACTGGCACGATACGGGGCATGTGGCGGGTAAAGATGCAAATATGTAAAATACGGTTGCGGCAAAGACGGAATCAATGATGTAATGCCGCTAAACAGATCTTCCAAACTGAAATAAAGTGGATATGTGGAATTATGCGGCAATCCCATCGGATATCCCTTTTGAGATAGTCGGGCGCTATTCCGATAATAAAGCGACCAGTTCGCAGGTCCCAACACCATGGATGCAGGCTTGGCTTGCATTTGGAACATAAAGTCATCCAACGCACGCAATGCCATATTCCTGTCATTGGGGAAATAATTGCTTAATAGGAAATTGAGCTTGCCAAAGGTATCTGCTGGCAGAAAGGAATTTATATCATCCTGAAATTGTGAAACAACAAAGTTGGCCATCATACTCTGCGGAAAAGCCAAGCGATGGTATTCCTCGCCGAAAGCACGGAAAATATTATTTTCGACCATGCCTTTTTTCACGCCGCTGCTATAGTTGAGCGCTCTGCTTGTCCACGGGTAAGTCCCTGTCAACAGGGAAGCAGTCCCAGGGATGGTGTAATTTCCGCCGGAATTATGGGAGTGATATACCGTGGCGTGTTCGGCAAACCGTTCCATATTTGGCGAAGTGGGGCGCGGATATCCATACAGGGAGAGGTCTCTTGCGCTCATGGCATCGAACAGGAGAATGATAACGTTCGGCTTGGATGAATCCCCCTGGTTTAGATGTTTCTCAGCCCACGTAGTGGCGGCGGGAAAAAGAATAGCTGGAGCAGCCGCTCCAACCAACTTTAAAAAACTGCGGCGGCTAATGTTACTCATGATAATTCCTTTACACCTACATCATTAAAAAATATTTCGAATCAGAACGACCAACAGCGAGAGTAAGCTGACCGGAATCGAAATATAGAGAAATACAATCAAGCGATCTGAAAGATCTATCAGTATTTTATCGAGGATGCCGATCCAATCGACAAGGAATACCAGAACAAAGAGTACCGCAAGAATAATGGGCGTTTGGTATACCAAATCCAAAGGAAATGGCGATTGATAATTGAGATGGTTATCAAAATACATCACATAACCCAGACTAAAAGAAAGCAGCAATGCACCTTTTGTTACAAACTTCTCAAAGAACCATTTTTTAGGCAGAATAACGCTTAAAAGAACTGGAGCAAGGAGTACCAGAGCGCTTTCTATTAAATTGACAACCATCACATACGCAAATATGACTGCGATCTCTCCGGCAGATGAATAATACAACCAGCTGGGGAGCCTCCAAAAAAAACGGGAGATCGACCAGGGATAGATCATCGCAACCGCAACTGCATAGACTGGGGCAATTTGTGCTAATTTGGGGATTTTTTGTACAAAGTTCAATTTCATTACCTTTTGTTTTGATGGATCACTTAAAAAATATTATACCAGTCCAACTTTGCAATCTATTCCCCCCCTCAAACAGCGATTCTACTTGCATGAAATGCTTCTGGTATCCATAATTCTGCTCTGCAATTTCAAATGGAATTATTGCTTTTTCAAATACGGCTTATTAACATCTGACAACTTATCAAGCAATTCCTCTTTCAGCTTTTTTGCAATTGAAGGCTGGGCAGGGTATATATCTTCCAATTCCTCGGAATCGGCTTCGAGGTCATACAACTCAAATGAGTCTTCTGCCTCATACCCGGTATAGTGAATAAGTTTATGCGTACCTTTGTACATGGAAACGGTTGCAGTACTTAAAGGTCCAAATGATGAAACCCTCTTTGCTTCAACAGAAAATGTACTGCGTTCAAAATCCTCAACGCCACCAAGTCCAGGTAACGGCGCACCTTCAGCCCAATCAGGAACGGGATTGCCTGTCAATTGAGCGACCGTTGGCAGCACATCCACAGCGTTGGTAGGAGAATATATATCACGACGGATCTTTTGTCCCGGAGCAGAAACCAGCAGTGGAATATTCGTCACAGGGGCATACAGCAGAGGGGTCGTATGAGCGACCTCTCCACGTTCAAACATCTCCCCGTGGTCGGCAGTCACAATCACATAGCTGTTCTCAAACACGCCTTCTTTTTCAAAGGTATCAAACAGATTACCAATCTCCCAGTCAATGGAAGCAACATATTCATCATAAAACCTACGAGCCGATTCAAGACGGGAATTGGATGAATGACTTGAGAGTCGATGAACCTCTTTTCTAAGGGGGTGAAAATTATCAATGAATCGGCGGTCGAATTTACTGGCTGCACGATACGGTGCATGAGGTGGATATAAATGAATGTACGCAAATGTTGACTGTAAATCCGGCACGAGGGTTGCCAACCCATCAAACAAATCCTCCAATTTGAAATATAGAGGATAATTTTCATTATTCGGCACACCCCTCGGATATCCTTCCTTGGAAAGACGAGCTGCATCTCTGAAATACATTGCGCTCAAAAGAGGAGCCAAGAAAAGGGAAGCCAGTTCATGCTCTTTAAACACAAAATCATCCAGCGACCGAATCGCCATATTCGTATCATTTGGCAAGAGTTCACTCTTCAAATAATCCACAGAGCCATACAGACCGGAAGGTAAAAGGGTATCAATATCGTTAGCAAATTGAGAGACGATCAGATCTGCCCAAACATTTTGCGGAAAAGCCAGTCGCTGATAATCTGTTCCAACAGCGCGAAAAACATTTTTATCCACCACATTCTGATGGACCATGCCACGATGATTAATAGCCCGATGAGTCCAGGGATAAGTACCTGTCAATAAAGAAGCGGTTGCCGGGATTGTGAAATTACCGCCCGCATTATGAGAATGATAAACATTTGCGTGCTCTGCAAATCTTTCCAGGTTTGGGGTGGTAGGGCGGGGGTATCCATACACCGAGAGATTACGAGCACTCATTGCATCAAACAACAAAATGATCACATTCGGCTTGGACGCGGCAGACTGCATCAAGGCTTTCTCTGCCAACGAAGCAACCTGCGGAAAAAAAATGGCTGGAGCAGCGCCCCCAACCATTTTCAGAAAGCTACGACGACTTATTTTAGACATAATTCAACCTTTTCTACACATACATTCATTAAAAAATATTTCTAACAAGCACTACAACAAGGGCAATCATACTAATTGGAAGAGATAAAGTGAGAAAAACCTCAAGCTGCTCTGCAACCCACTCCAAAACTTTTGTTAAAAATTTTATGCGAGCTAAAAGAAAAACCAATACTAGAATTAAAAAAAATACAAGTGGTGCCCATTTAACCAGCGAATAGGGAAAATCTTCTTCCGTATTGATATGGCTGGAGATATATCCAAAATACCCAAGTACCATAGACACAAGCAAAACACCCTTTGCAACAAACTGTTCAAAAAACCATTTTCCCGGAAGCATCATACTCAGCGCGATCGGGGCGCACATAATCATCAGACTTTCAATAAGATTCACGACCACCATGTAGGAGAAGATCACTCCAACCTGCCCAATCGTTGAATAATTGATCAAACTGGGTACCCGCCAGAAAAATCTTATGATGGAAAATCCATAAATTGCCACTACAATCACAGAGTAAACCGGCGCTACTTGCTTTAGTGAAGGAAAACGACTTGCAACTTTCACAATTACCTCTACCTAAATCTTTTTTGAAAAGTTATCAAAACACATATAATCCGCACAACCATGTTTTTTGAAATCAGCTTCCAAGTGGCGCATTATACCTTGTTTGTTTTTGTGACAAATTAAAGCACTTACCAGTCCAAATCCTTTTCATATTTCCACTTCACAAGCATATCCCCTGCTACTTCTTTGAATATGGATTTATCCCTTTCAGTGAAGAGGCGACGCCAATTCCCTGCCTGCCCTTTGGGAAGGAAGGATGCGATTCCTTCATTACGTTTGGCCTGCCACTCCTCATCGGGGTTTGACGACATCTCAGCTTTTATCTTCTCCCCCAAAGACGCATCCACAGCTTTCACGCCGAGGAAGGTCCACAGTTTGCTCATCTCGTCAAAAGAGACTGAGAGCAGGTCTTCGTAGCGCATTCCAAAATATCCATCACGGAACAACCTGCGGCCTTCGTCTTCTGTTTCCTGTAAATTTTTAATCCAGCCGCCAGCCACACGGCGGATGAATGTTTCAGTAAAGATCGAGCGTGTGCCATTGGTGAAAGGAGCCTGATCTTTTTGAATATCTGCGATAATGTGTCTATCTTCTGCGCTCAAAAATTTGGATTCTTCCACAAAATTACGAAAGCGTTCCGAGACAAGCACATCCCGTCCGTCGCGGACAATGTAAACCAACTTGCCATCGGGATAGACGGCGTGCATATCACGCACTGCCTGCCCGTGGATCGTGGACGAGGGGCTCTTATCGCCGACGATCATTTTGCCTTCGCGGGCGGCGTCACGTTCCATGATGAAATCTGCTGTAGAGCGCAGAACCAAGGGAGAGAGATCGCGTCCCTGATTCCAGCGATTGGATTTGCGCGTGAGCCATTCTTCCGCTTCGGGTGTGTTGACCAGAGAATTGAGCAAAGGCTGGCGGGTGAAAAAATGCGCCTGATAATTTCCATGAACTTCGGGATGCAGACGCACAAGACGCAACAGCAGCGTCGTCCCTGAGCGGGCATGGCCGAAGATGAAGAATTTCTCGCGCGGGAAGAACTGCTTGATCTCTGCCACTTCTTCAAGCGTGATGGCAGGGATGGGATTGCGTTTATTCTTTTTTATGTCGCCTTTAATGAGGAAACGAGCGGCAAATTTGAGGCGGGAAAGCATTATTATCAGATCTCCGAATTATCTCTTCCAATTTAGCATGACCAAACCGATCAAACAAACAAATATACCAACGATGTTGACCCATGAGATTTTATCTTTGAAAAAGAAGATCGCCACAGGAAGCAGGATCAGGGATGCAACTACGTTGACCAGGACAGCGGCAATGCCAAGATTCCAGCCTGCACGATAGGTGAGCAGGAAACCAAATTCAATGCCGACGATGGCAATGGCGAGCAGAAAACTGGACCAGTTGAGATTCTTTAATTCGGCGACGAACCCTTTGTCGGCGGGGAAAAGAAGCGCAGTGATTAGCGTCACACCAAGCGCCGCCGCATATGTCACGATCAACGAGACCGAAAAATTCACATTCTCTGGTGTGCTTTTGGCTACAAAATGATATAGGGCGCTGGAACAGATCGCCAATGCGATGGAAAAATAAAAAAGGAACATGGGGCGTTGTTCAGTCATTTTGTAGATTTAATACTCTTTCCATTGGTAATGGCAAATGAAAAGAGTATCTTGTCTTATTTAAGTTCAATTCTTTCTTTGGAAATGACAACATGATAAGTCGGTAGAGAATCGGGCAGGCACAAAAGAGAATCGCCGGTTCGCGCATTGGATGGCTCTGCGGCCGTGATCCAGGCGTATCCCCAATAACAGCCTGTTAATACCTGGGCGGTGACTGTATCTCCCATGCCTAATGAAAATGAATATGTAAAACATTCGCCAAATTCGTTCGGCGTATTCATTCCAAATGAAAGGTTCACCTGTCCCTGAGATTCATTTCTTATCTCAACTGTTGTTACAGGTCCTTTTGGCTTGGCAACTGGAATCTGATTACAGGCATCGACTGTAGGTCCGGCTACGGTAGCGGGCGCAAGTGTTGGGAGCGGAGGCAAAGTAGGCTGCAGAGTAGCAGTGGGTTCAGGAGTATTTGTAGGCGGGATGGGTGTTGCTGTGGGGAGTGCTGCTTGAGTTTGAGTGATGGCGATCCATGCATCTGCAACGGCGGTATTGGCAAGGTCTTCGGCACTCATGGTTGGTTCGGCTGAACCACAGGCTGCAAGGGTGATGATTATTAATATTGAGAAAATGGTCAGGAATTTCTTTTTCATTATGTTCTCCGTAGCCCCATTTTTACCACAAAGAGAGAAAACTTTTGGACACGGCTTATAAAGGGTGATTCGTTTATAGATTCAAAAATCTCCTGACTTTTCAAGGTCAGGAGACAGGGCATTCATATAATAGACCTCTTGCATATTTTGTAGTGGGTGCATCTGAAAAAAAAATTGAGCCACTGAGACGCAGAGTCTTGGAGTTTTTGATTGGTATTTTCGATGTCTTTGTGATTGGTCTTCATACTTTTGCGAGAGATCAAATCAAACTATTTTTCTAGCACTTTCAGAATAAATTCCGCGGTTCGTTTACCAGATGTGGCGTCTGTGAAGGTGATCTCATCTTCGATGAATTTGCGGCGTTCTTTTGAATCAACGGTTCTATCTTTCAGGTAGAGGTTGAGCGCATCTCGCAATTCATTTTCATCCTTGGCTACACGACCCGCTTTTGCATCACGGAAACGCTTGTGGGTGGGCCAGTCGCCGATCTCTTTCAGCGAGAGGGAGAATTTCTTTGGCTTGTTCCATCCGCCGGGGGTGTCAATGGTTGCCGCGATCATCGGCGTACCGTGGACTGCGGTCTCGACCAGCATGGTGGAATAGACCGTCACGACCACATCGGAGTATGCCATCATGGAAGATTTCTCGTCCATGTCTTCGCCGCCGTAGTAGCCAAGCGAGCCACCTAATGCCACAGGCTGGACTACATGCACGTTGGGATATTTCTTCTCCAGTTCAAAAACTTGCGCGCGTTCGTCTGCAAATATTTTTGGCTTGTCTTGAAAGTGGCTGGGGTGCAAGCGAATCAGCAATTGCGAAGGTTCAGCCAGCGCATCAGACGAAACCAATTTGGCAAGCGCTTCGATGTTCGGGAAGTTCGGCGCAAAGTGAACAAAGCTGCTGGCGTACGAGATCAACTTACGGTTGGGGTCAAGCCCATGCAGTTTGAAATATTCATCGCGCGGCATGAGCCACAACTTGCGGAAGTATCCGTCATACGAAGGGATGCCGCCGATGTGCACATGCTCGGGATTCCAATCTGAACCTTTGACGAGTTCCTCTTTTTGCAGCTCAGACCAACAGGTTGCCCATTGCACATCTGCCCCGCTGACATTGTACGAGGATGAATTATCCCAACCGACGATGACGGTCATGTTCGGGATGCCGCGGCGGGCAGATTCACGCAGGAGATAACGGTCCATCCGCCAGCCAGGGGTGGAGGCGATGACCATGTCAGGTTGGTATTTGTCGAAGAGGTCGGTATAAATTCCAGGCGCAGGGGTGAAGCGGTTTTGCATCCGCACCAAAAGTTTGCGGGCGAAGGAAAAATTCCGCAGCAGGAGAATCATCAACGTAGATGGGAGCCAAACCCCTAAGCGGAATTTCCAGCCGTTCTCGCTCCACACTTCCCAGATATGGCTGTCCATAGCTTCGGTATTGATGCGGCGCGAGCCGCCCACGCGGCGCAAGTAGCCGAGCAGCCATTGCATTCTTGGTTGAAATTTTTTTGCGTAGCTGTCCGCTTGTTTGAGACGCAGCCCTTCAAAGGTGAGGCCAGGACGAGTGAAACGTGATGCGATCTTTTCTTTGGTGTCATCATCGGTGAGTACGACGACTTCAACACCTGCGTCGAGTAATGTCGAAACGACGTCGCTTTGCAGGAAGTAGATGATTGCCATGCCGTGATCGGCGGAGATGAAGATACGTTTGGTCATGTAGTTGATGGTTGTGTAGTTTGGTAGTTGCTTACGAATAATACCAACTGAAGATTTTGTTATATACTGCCAGCAACATTTTCTTAATCGGCGGCAACTCCAACAAACGCTTCCCCATCCCTTCTTTCTTCTTTCCTCTTTCTTTTCCCTTCCCCAACTCCCCGCGCAAATATCCCAGCGTATTAGACATATTCATCGCCAGCGGGTCAGAGACCATCAGCCGCAACAAGCCCGCATCGTTCATACGCTTGTCCAACTGGCGGACTTGTCCCATCGGTTTGTCCATGTCGAAGGGCAGGAACTGCTGAAGTGTGGATTTATACGCCGTGAACTGCCAGTGACTAGCGCCTGCAAGCGCGGTGAGACCTTTGTATTGAATGAGCCAGTCACTCGTCTCGGCGTAGACTTTTACATTCTCTTCTTCAGTTTGCCCAAGCGAGAGGTTGAATTCCAAAAACGTTTCCCACGGAATAAATTGACCTTCATCCAAGTCCGCGTTCTTCTTTGCCCACTCCAACGTGGATGTGTATAACTCAGGTGAAGTGCGGTACGGACGAGCCGTCACCATGCCCACGTTCGGGAAAGTTTCGAGCAATTCCACAGAACGCGAAAGCCAGTTCGGCGAGAACAAAACATCCGCATCGGTGTAGGCAATGATCTCGCCAGGCGCGCCAGCCAGCATCACATTCCACGCGCCGCCCTTGCCCATATTTTTTTCAGAGAGAACCAAATATTGAATGCGTCCCTCTTCTTTTTCTTGAATCAAAAAGTTACGCACTTCTTCGCATGAGCCGTTGTCGAAGATCATCAAGTCAAACGGCAGGCCCGCATCCTTGCGCATGGACTCAAGCGAGACTTTTAGAACATCCAATGTCTCAGCGTAAAAGCCGCTCAAGAACGGGATGTAATTTAATAATGCAACGGTCACTCGCTCGGGGCGGGCAACGTCTTTGACGAACTTGGCGGGGTTTTGGCCTTTTCTCATGTGGGTTTCAAGTTCCAGGTTTCAGGGGTCAGGTTTGGGTCGAAGGTCAAACGTCGAAAGTCTCGCGACCTTTGACCTTCGACATTTGATCGGGATTTATTTGAACAACTTCTTAAATCTTTTTTTCCATCTCTTCGGCCTTGCGATATTCTCGATGGATTTTTCAGGCAGGAAAAAAAATATAGTACGCAGAAACAGCTCAAGGCGGCGAATGAAGCGCAGCGAAGTCATCTTTGGGCGGGTAAGTTTACCATCCACGAGTTGATGCGTCGCGTCCAAAATCGTGTAACGGATGTTCGCCTGTCCGCCCGCAAGACGGATATTTTCATTCGTATCGGGGTGCTCGTAATGCGACTTCCCGCCAGGCAGGTGGCTGTAATCATGGTTCTGATGCACGATCATCACCGATGGCGTGCAATCGATCACGGGCCATCTTTCTTTGCGGGCTTTGTAGATCATCCAATTGTCCCAACCTGCTCTACCGATAATGAAATTGGGGATGTCTGCATAGCAGGATTTTGGGAAAAGGAAAAAATCGCTTCCAGCGGGACGGTGAAGCTGACCCTGGCCATTGACCATTGACCGCAGACCGCGGCTCCAGTCTCCTGAAAAATCGAATGGCGCGGTCACATCCAAATCCCAGCGTTGACTGACCAGGACGAATTTCGACTTTTGACTTTTGACTTGTTTTGCTACTTCCACAAAATCGGGCATGAGAACCATGTCCGCATTGATGATGCAGAGCAATTCGCTGTTCGAGTTTTCACGAGCCAACTGAAACATGGACGAGATGAACGGCACGCCGTTGGCATTGCGTTCCACACTGGGGATGTGCTTCACGCCAAGTTCTTTGGCGGCTTCGGCGAGTCCGGTCTCTTCGCCAAGCAAAATGACTTCGACATCGGGAAGCAAAGTCCACGACTTGATGGCATTGCGCTGGATCATTGCAATGTGCGGATTGGTGAAAGGTTTGGGGGCGGAGAATAAAGTAATCAGTGACACAGTAATCAGTTACCAGTGGCTCGTTCGTCGAGATCTTTCAATGTTTTATGTTGGACGTTCGCATTGATCTTCGCAAGTTCGGGATTGTCGTGAACGAGTTCAAGGACTTCTTTCCAGGTGAAATCATCGCGTCCATCGAAGCGGGCATAGACCTGACGCATGAATTCAAGGTCTTCGGGCGTGTCCACTGTCCAGCGGTAATCGCCAAAGTCAGTGGTGTGATGGAGCAAGGCGATATTATATCCGCGGGGGGAGGTACCGGTTTGTAGTTGGCGGGTGATGGTTGACAGTTCTACTCCCTCATAAAAATACGGCATGGCATGTTCGCGGTGCTGAGGTTCCTTCGCTTCTTTCCATGCCTTCTTCAAGACTTTGAAGGTGCATGCTTCCACATCCAAGCCAATGGGATAGGTGCGAGTCCACGGCGGCGGGAGGCGATTACAGACGAAATCATATTCATCTTCGAGTAGAGTGTTCACCACGTTGTCAATTAACCCAGGGTCAATGACAGGACAATCCGCTGTAATGCGGACGACCACATCCGCTTTGGCTTGGAGTGCGGCCTGATAATAACGATCCAGCACATCGAACAAACTGCCACGGGTGAAGGGAATGCCGCTAAAGTCGCAGTACTCCGCTACAGGGTCGTCTGAAGCGTCTGTGGTCGTGGCGAAGATGACTTCATCGAGAGTCTTCGCTCGCGAGGTGCGGACGTAGACACGCGTCAACATCGGCTGGCCTGCAATGTCTGCAAGAATTTTTCCAGGCAAACGGGAGGAGGACATGCGTCCTTGAATGATGGCTACTACTTTTGGTTTCATAGGTTTATTGTAGTAACGACTTAAGTCGTTGCTACGCTGTCTGCGCCTCGGATGGAATTGGCAAAGGCGTCACAAATCCCTTTGCACGGAATTTTTCAACGTACTCACGAACCACTTCGTAATCGAGGCCGACCTGCTCGGCGATCTCGAAGATGGAATGTTCGCCTTCAAATTTCATCATGATCTTTTCAATGGCGCGGTTGAGTGCCCAATTATCGCGCCAGTCCACCCAGAGACCGTGGCCGCTGAGAAAGACAGGTCCGCGGAAGGATCGTTTGGGAATATAGTTGCTGGCATAAATGCGGATGATGTCCTCGGCCGTTTGCGCTGCGCCTACAAGCATATCTTCGTGCATGATGTCGAGATTGTCGTCGGTGGTGTGATACTCGTCATACGGAAATCGATTGATCGAGATGCACGGAACATTGACCCCAGGCCCGTTGATGACGCGCTCGTCATTGGCGGGAGCGGCGGCGAAATCACGTTCATCGTGATCCGTATCGCGTAATATGTACTGCGTGATGCGATCTAGCAAATGATTATGCTGCCGCGTATGATGCCAGGCAATTTTATTTTGATTGCCCGTCATCTCCATAAAAATACCGCCACGCATATTTGGAATTAAATTCTCATTATGCGCCAACCATGCGATGGTGCCGATTGTCTCAGGCCCGAACCAGAAGCGGACGCTCATTGAGCCAGCAGGCAGCGGATTTTCCGCAAGCCGCCGCGCCAGTTCAATCGTACTGACCACGCCCGCACCGTCATCATTCGCCTGCATCGGGTGACAGGTATGCGCCTGCACAATAAATTCGCCCGCTTCAGGATTCGGCCCGCCTTCGGGGTGGACAACCGCCGTAGCGACTTTGAATCCCTGTGCCGGGTCGGTAATGAATTCAGATTTGATGACCGCGCGATATTTTTTATCTCGCGGAAGCTTATCGAAAAGATTCTTCGGCAAACAGAATCCCCAATCCCGTTCGTAGTATTTGAACACCCACGGAATGGTATGCGGAAGTTTCTCGTTGAAATATAAATGCGGTTGCAGTTCATCAAAACTCAAAACTTTATCAATGGGCAGCGAATACGAAACAATGTGCAGCGGATTATTCTTGAAGTCCACCACGTGCTCACCGCCTTCGATCTCCAAATACGCTTCATGGACAACATACCGCTCAGGCACTTGCCATGTCCACACTTTGGTGAGCGGCGCGTAGGTCTCAATCGTGTAATTAGATGAATCGGGCATGTACGAACCGACGATCTCCAAAGTCTTATCATGGTCATCGGAGACAAGGGTTCGGTGCAGCGGAAAGAATTCAGCGAGAATGGATTTGAGGGAGGTATAGGGTTTCATGGGAGTAGGTATAAAAGTAAACAAGTACACAAGTAGATTAGGTAAAGCAAGACTACTTGTATACCTGTTTTACCTGTTTACGTCCTTAATACTTCGGCTCTTCAATATAATGCAATTTCTCAGGGTGCTCGCGCACGATCACAGACATGTTATCGTAAAAATCATTTGCCGTGGCAAAATGGATCTTCGCCGCCCCCACCTGCACTTCCTTGATCACGCCCGCATGGAGCAGGTCATTCATGCCTGGCACAATATATGTCTTCACGCGCTCATTATTGCGGACAAACATCGAATGCGTCTTGATCTTCGGCACACGGTCATAGCCAACATAAATGCCAGAGAATTCCTTCACGTGGCGATAATCACAGCCCACGTTGTACTCAATATAATGATGGAGCGAAAACGTGCTATTGAAATCCAGCCCAATGCTCACGATGGTCCCATTAATTTTATGGAACAACGCGAACGCCGAGTTCGGGCCGTA
>Ga0209277_10001058_pt1 | contig 13674 bp, 10 predicted proteins | sample JI81AbrownDNA_FD_187503 | JGI IMG/M metagenome (GOLD analysis project Ga0209277, IMG submission 187503) | Wastewater effluent complex algal communities from Wisconsin, to seasonally profile nutrient transformation and Carbon sequestration -... | ecosystem: Engineered > WWTP > Effluent > Algae... | reverse complement strand
GAGGCTGGCGTGCGGTTCAGGTAAAGCTCGATCATGTAGGCGTTCTGCAGCGCCTTGACCATGGGCTTGGTGACCTCCCCTTGCGGAAGGTCGATCTCGGGAATGACGTTACCCTTGGCAAGAACGAGGCGTTCCTCGTCCTTGAGATCGGAGCTCGGGTCGATCAGTCCGGTGAATTGCGCACGGACCCGGGCCGAGACGATCTGCCGGGTCCGATGCTTGACCTCGAGAATCCGCTTGCCGGGCGCCACACGGTCCGTCGCGGCCTTGAAGCGGGTGGCGAGCGGCCCGCTCTGGTCGATCTCGGCGAGGGGGGCGCTGGTCAGGAAGCCGTCGGTCGTCACGCTGACGATCTGGCGGTGCCGGGGGACGCTGTTCATCAGCTCAGCGATGAGGGCGCGGACGGAGCCCATCGTGAAGCTGAAGAAGACCTCATTGGTCATCTCGTCGGACTCCAGTTGCACGCTCTTGAGCTCGCCGGCATCGAACACGTTCTTCGGGTTCAAGCCCATACCAGTGCGTCCAAAAAGGCCATTGCCGCACAGCTTGATGTACTCGTTATCGAAGCTGCCCTTGGGGTACTGGGCGCGCTGGTCACGGATGGTCGTCACGAAGGGCTCGAAGGGGCGGATGTTCGCATCCTTCCACGGGTAAATGACTCCGTGAAGGATGCGGATTTCCATGTCCGGGTCGATGTGAAGCGCAGCCTCGATCTCCGGCGCGGTGCAGTAGGAGATACCGCTTCGCACGAAGTACAGGTTCTGCCCTTCTCCTTCGACCGGGAACACGGGCGCCCGGACATGATCGCCATGCCGGAACTCGACCAGCGCGAAGCCGAGCACATGGCCGATGAACTGCTGGACGTCCAGGCAGACAACGGGGTGCTCGAAGTCCACCAGCCCAAGCATGGCAAGCACGGTCGTGTAGGCGCTGGCAAGGTCGATGTCGTACCAGACGCCCACCGGCGTCGGCCCGACATGGAAGCACTCCCCGCGGCCGCCGTGCGCCGTCATGGTCACGAAAGCAGCATGGATGGTCCGCATGGGCAGCGGCGCATCCTCAGTGACGGTGCGCACTCGCCCGCTCTTCTCGTCCCAGACGCTTGCGCGCTGCGAATGCCGTCCGAAGACCTCGTTGAACTTGAGGCCGGCGTCCTTCAGGGTTTTCTTGAAGAGGCTCACCGCCACGCCACTGCTGGTGAGCGGGAGCTTGGGCTTGCCGAGCAGGCGGGCGATGCTTTCCTTGAGGCGGCACAGGAAGTAAACGGCGATCAGGGCGTCCTGGGCCGCGTACTCGGCATAGAGGTCCGGGTCGTCGATCAAGAGCTGCGGCATGTTCTCGATGGCGCCCGGGGGCAGCTCGATCTTCTCCTGACCAAGCAGCTCACCCACCTCGGCCAGGCTGGTGCCGACCGGCGTGTGACGGACCAGATCAACGAAGCGGACCTGCAACAGCCGACCACGGCCCTGATCATCGACGATAAAGCGCCGGGAGCGGGTCAGGCGCTCGATGTCCTGGGGCTCGATGTGGGCGTCGAAGGCAATGCCTTCACCACGGGTTCCGACGCTGCCGCCTACGCTGTCGAACTGGGTCTTGAAGCGCGCCAGGTCCGAGAACGCCGTCAGGTCAGCCCGCAGAAAGAAGGCCGACACGGTCACGGTCTTTGGCCATTCGAGGATGACGCCGGCCTCCATGGCCATCAGAAGGACCTCGGTCAGGAGCTTGTCAAACTTGGGGCGGTCACCCTTGCGACCACCTTTGACGTAGTGGATGTGGGCAAACTCGCCGCATTCGCCGACCACATGGAACTGGATACTGGTGATGAGGTTGGTTTGGGTGACCGGGTCATACCCCCATTCGGCGTCCAGACCCACGAGCACTTCGGGGCCGGTCCCTTCGAGCAGCACACCCGGTGGGGCGGAGGTCAGTATCTGGAGTTCGTTGAGCTGGATCTGGCGCTCGCGCTCCAGCATCTTGAGGGGGTCGAAGACGATGTCGGAAACGGGCGGCGCGTAGGGAGTGATAGCGGAGGTGCCGCCATCCCTAGAATGGCCAGGCGCGGTGCCAACATTCATGAAGGCCTCCTTAGCAAAAAAGAAGGGCATGGCGCTTTGCCATGCCCTTGAATCAGTCATTCAATTATTGTCAGCGTTGAAAACTTCGACTAGAGATCAGGCTGCGAGAAGACTCCAGTCCGGATCAGGCGCGTTCAGAGGGTCCAGCAACACCCCCTTGAAACCGTCACGGATGTAAATCAGCTTGTCCGCTTCGGGCCACTTGTCGTAGTACCCGATGATCCGCAGACCATCCTTCAGGATAACTGCGCGGTCCTGGACAATCTGGACACTGCACCTTTCATTAACGGAAACCACATCGCTGTTGGGGTCGGGAAGCTGGCGGACGAAGCGCTTAATCAGTTTGGACATCACATACTCCTGGGTGGTTAGAGGTTCCGGCTAACTGCCGTAACAGCATTCTCTACAAACCTAAACCGCCCTTCCTCCACCTAAGCTCACTCGAATCACACCCTAAAGTTCATTGCCCCCCGACCTCCTCAATCCCCGCCTCATGGACATACTGCTTCGACGCTGCCAGCCAAGGCGAGTGGGCATAGCCCCCCCACCGGGGATCACTGTGAAAAACCAGTGGCAGGCGCGGATCGATCAACAATGAAGTCTTGCGGTAAGCGGACACCAGCTTGTGGGCCGTCCTGATCCGTTTTTCCAACCATTCCAGCGGACGAGTCGGCAGATCAATCTCCATCCCGTTCAGGAGCGGCACAAGGTGCTTGGGGGCACACTGGCCGAAGCATGCCAGGCACAACTCGGCAACTTCGCTGACGACCTCTTGCCGGACGACTGCTTCGGGTCTGAAACGACCATAAGGATGCAGGTCATCTGTACCGATCAAGTCCACCGTTTCCAGGACAGCTTCGATAATGCCCGGGAGTCTCGGCACCAGATGCTGCTCCTGCGGCGACAAACGCCGAAAAAGATAGCGATCACTGGCCAGACTCTGCAGAACCTGGATGAAGAGTTTCAGGGCATCGGGCGAAGCCTCTTTGAAGGCCGTCAGCCGATCCTTCGACGCAGAGGAGTCCAAAGACCATCTATCCCAGTGGACGAGGCCACAGAAAACGGCGATTCCAGCCAAAAAACGGAAATCTCGTTCCTGCACTTGCACCGCCCGCAATTTGTTTAACTCGTCCAAACTACTGTCCCTCAAATCCGCAACCGCCACGGCACGCAGCGGCTCAACGGCCTTGTCCAGCCAGACATGGCGAACGGAAGTAAGCCATTTCCCGATCGGACTGGTCGGCAGCCAGTTCAGACCGTCAGCGAGCATCTGGCGGACCGTGAGCGGGTAAGCGGCGGACAGGCGCGTCACCTCTTGTCGGTCCCGCTCTTCATTCGAGACTTCCACGTGTCTCTCCGCATCTCCCGAGGGCATGGCGTCAACCGGGCCAAGCTCGTGCACCTTCCCTTGCCCCGTGTCCCATATCACGGTGACACACCGCTCCTGAGTAATCTTGCTGAGACGCTCAAGATAGTCACGATGGAAGGCCTCAAACTCAGCCCATTGGGGGAATGGTTCAAGATGAATCACACCCGCACCGTCCCCGGGATGACGCTTCTTATAGTCAAGCATGACGAAACTCCTAAAACACAGCCCCGAAACGACACGCAGCCGTTTCAGGGCCTTGACGACCAAAGCTCGCAGGGGTGCCCCCAAAACAGCAATCAGTGCCTGATGAGAACGCCAGGACGCAACCCGTCGATCATCTCTCCCGGGAAATCCGGCATCGGCGGAAGCTGATCGAAGTCGATATCGGCCGCGATGAGCGCTTCGGTATCCGAATCATTCCGGACGGCGACGGCCAGGGCGATCTTCCTGACAACCCTCTCCCGCACCTCAGCGAGGTTTTCCGCGTACTTTTGATCCACTGCCAGCATCTTGAGGAGCTGAAGGACCATCAGAAAGTAATCCTCGTCTTCTACGACCATCTGCTGGAATTCTTCATCCTCGATGCCGAGGAAACCGACAGCGGTGCCGACGGCGCGCAGGCTCCACAGGAGCGAATTCCGGCACCCCTCGATGTCTTCGTCGCTCACGAGGGCTATGGACGTGTCGGCGGCGTTCTGCAGCTGTTTCATGGTGATGACCTCTCTCCCGACGATCTCGGGTATCCGTTGATGGGGTCCGCCCACCGGACCTCCTCGCCAGCAAAGATCACACACAGTGGGGATGTCAAAATCCACCTAAGCCCCTCGAAACGGGGTGCTTAGGTTCAAGGGGGTGCAGCGTGACAACGCGTCGGGCTGACGCGTGAGGGCGATAGATACGCCCGTGCGCCGGAAGCGCACGGGCTACGTAGGCCAAGTGCGCGCCGCTCGTTGAGCGTCGCCCACTTGGCGTGGCGCTGTCACAATCGCAGCAGGATCAGCTACGGCAGGCATTCAAACAGCGGACAGCGCAGCGGCAGCCGGTGTAACTTGGTCGTATACCACTCCCCTTCCCAAGGCTTACACCTTCGCCGGCCAGCACTCCAGCACGAGCTCGTCACCGGAACTGTCCAGCAGGGTCACGATAGGGTGTCGCCCTCGCCGACGACTGGCGCGGATCAGCCCGACGGCTTCGAGGCGGGTGAGCCCATCACACACAGCATCGGGGCTGAGCGCGAACTGGCTGCGCACCCAGCGCCCGCAGGAGACGGTCGGGGAACGGGCGGAAGCTGCGGCGGCGATCAACGCGGCAGCCAGCGCCAGCGACTTACCGGGCAACCTCGCCGCGCGGGACAGAAAGACCATCGTGGGCGATTGCGGAGCGGGACGACGGAGGCCAGGTCGGGGCTTGGCGGGAAGGCTTGGGGCGATTTGCACGGGCAACATCGACGACTCCGGTTATGGCATCGATGGGCTGTTTTCACGATCCGGTTTTCACCTCCCGCCAGGAACTAACACCCCCTCACCAATCGGCTCCGTATGCGCAGCGTTTCTACTGTGATGGCTGATTACGTCATCCACTTTCGACGGCTCCGCCTTCACCACGTCCCAGCACCATGTACCGAACCCGCCCCTGGCATTGACCGCGCGAACCCACGCGTCCAACGCCCGGCGCTTGGTCCGGTTCTGGTCAGAATCTTCGCCCTTGATCTCCAGGACAAGATGCTTGCCGTTAGCGAGACGAATGAGAAAGTCGGGGACGTACTTCCGCCTGCTACCGCGCCATAGATAATGGAGCTGGAAGCCCAAGTGATCATTCTTCGCGTACGCCGAAACATCGGTGCGCTTCTCCAGCACCTGCGCGGTGTAGTGCTCCCAGGTGCTGTCGACCACCGCATGACTGATCTGTGACTTCGTCGTTTCCAGGCAGGGTTTTGTCGAGTACCACGTCCGCATCACGCGGGTGGAGCCGATCGGGAACTCGGGGTCAAACACCGGCTCCAGGCGCTCGGCGTTCTCTTGATGTACCTGCTCGATCACGTGCTGAACGATGTTGTCGATCGACAGCGCGATCAGAATCCGCTTGCGCAGCGGGTCTTGGTGGAAGAGCGACGGGATGTCCAGCTTGTCGGAGTTGAAGAACTGCTCGACCAGGCAGATCAGTTGCTGGATCAGCGACTCCCGGCCGCCCGTGAAGCCATGCTGCAAGGTCTCGAAGGCCTTGCGGGCTGCGACGAACAACAAGCGCTGCAGGCGGAATTCCTCAGGCAGCTTCTCCAGGTCGATCGATACGGCTTTGGCGAGATCGGCCGCACCGCCCAGGGCGGGGGCCATGTCGGCGCTGACGTGAATCTGGGCCGGGTCCAGCTTGAGCGTTGGCACCTTCGACCAGTCGACCACCAGTTCCGGCCGGACAACGAAGTCGACGCGCAGCACGTTCGGCCAGGCAATCTCCAACTCGTTGCGGTCCTTGATGGATTCGATCTGGGTGCTGTGCTTCGGGGGCGGGGGCGGCTCACCACCCTCACCATCCTGGAAGATGGACAGCGGCACGCCGAAGACGTTGACGAATTCCGGCAGGAACAAGTCACGTTCAACACCGTCCGGGCAGACGACCGGCTCGGTATCGTAGGACACGCGACGCAGACCACGACCGATCACCTGCTCGCAGAGCAACTGGCTGGTGAAGGCGCGCAGGCCCATGATGTGCGTGACGTTCTTCGCGTCCCAGCCCTCGGAGAGCATGGCGACGGAGATGACGTTCTGCAGATCCTGGCCGGCGGTGTTGCGCTTGCCGACGTTGTCGACGATAGCGCGCAGCAACTCTTCCTTCTTCATCGCCCGCAGCAGTTCCTTGCGTGCTTCCGGAATGTTGGCGGCTTCAACGATCGCTTTCAGGACAGCTTCGTACTCCTTGTCGCTGCTGGCAGCTTCCCCGATTTCGGCCTTGTCGAGCACTTTGGAGTCGACACGCAGCGTCTTCTCCGGGGCCTTCAGCTCAGGCCAGTAGGCGTCGCCGTGGCGGAAGTAGTGCTCGATGCGAGCTGCCGTTTCGGTCCGGTTGCAGACGGTCAGCATTACCGGGGGCGAAGCATGACCGTTGGCTTGCCACGACTTGAGTGTTTCTCGCCAGTCGGCACCGAGCAGCGTGTAGGCCTCCTGGACGATCTGGGGCAGCGCTTCGTGAGGTTCGGCGCCGCGTCGGTTCAGATCCTCGCCGACCTCCGGCTCGCGGTAGAGGTGGTACAGCTTGCTTCGGTAGGTTTGGGCGTTGGGCAAGGCGTTGTCGCGGATGACCACGCGGGGGGTCTTGACCAGGCCGGCCTCGATCGCGTCGTTCAGGCCAAAGTCGGAGACAACCCACTCGAACAGCGACGACTCAGTGCTGGTCTTGCCGGTAGGGGCAAACGGGGTGGCTGACAGGTCGAAGCAGCGGATGATCCGACGCATCTTGTGGATGCGGTCCAGCCCCTCGATCCAGCGGGTGGCCTCTTCCAGGTCGATGCCGAGTTCCTCCGCATCCTTCTTGCTGACCTTCACCTCGGCTGGCTTGCGGTAGGCGTGGTGCGCCTCGTCGTTGATGATCAGAATGTCCTTGTAGCCGGACAGTTTGCCGAGCACGCGGCGGACGTAGGCCTCGTCGCTCTCGGCACCTTTCTTGACCACGGAGCGATCCTGCTCCTTCAGGGGCATCAGGCTGTGCCAGTTCTCGATACCGAGTTCGACCTGGTTCAGCTTCTGGCGCAGCCCTTCATTCGGGCACAGGCCGAAGGTGTCGTAGTAGTTTTCCGGGTGTCCGGGGCGTAGTACCTGGAGGCGTTCCTTGACGGTGAGGCCAGGGGCGACGATGAACACCGTGCGCGAGAAGTCCTTGTTGCGCTTCGGGTAGGTCAGGGCGTTCAACACCTGCCAGGTGATGATCATCGCCATCACCGTCGTCTTGCCGCTGCCGGTCGCCATCTTGCTGCACAGACGTTCCCAGACGCCACCGTCGCCCGGTATGGCAATCCCTTGCTGGTAGTCGGGCGGGGCCTCGACGTGCCAGATCAGTGTCTCAATGGCCTCGATCTGGCAGAAGTAGAAGGCGTTCTGGCGGCTGGCGTCGGGGTCTTGCCAGTGGTCCAGCAACTGGCGGGTGACGGTGGTTACGCCGGGGTAGCCGGCCTCTCGCCAAGCATCGACCCGTTCGCGGATGCGATTGACGAGATCAAGCTCGACGGTGCGGACGGTGTTGTTCCGCGTGTCGAAAATCTCGTAACCCGCTGGTCGTCGCCCGGTCTGGAGTTCCAGCTTGTTGTCGCTCTGGCGCAGCCAGTGGTGCGTCGGGCGCACGAATGGCGAGTTGATGATCAGTGACTTCGGTGCGCTCATCGTCTGCCCCTTACATCAGCGACATGACTTTAAGCGATTCGATGCCCCGGTCGTCCACGATCTTGACCGCGATCTTGCGGTTGTCGCCAGGCTCGAAGGGCAGGCTGACGGTACCGTGGAACTTGTCTAGCTTAGATTCGTCCAGTTCTGCGCGGATGTTCTTCTTCAGTTTCTCCCAGCCTTCTCCCTTGCCAGCCATCGGGAAGAAGACCTGGCGGGGGAAGACGCTGCGCTCGTCGTAGTCGGTGTCGAGCGACCACATGGCGATCTTGCTCTTGCCGCCGGAGACGAGTTCGCCCTTGACCGTGTCGAAGTAGTCGAAGCCGTGCACCTCGACCTCGTAGCGGCCATCCTTGAGGGTACGAACCTCGACCTCAGGCTGGCCCATGAGCCAGAAGCTCTGGTTGGAAGACTTCGCCTTCTTCAAGTCCTCAGTCAACAGGTCGGTGTTCATCTGCGCCTTCAGGGCGGTGATGCCCTTGAGACCGTCGATGTCCTTCGCTGCTTCCGGGTCGAAGGTGAAGGCACAGAAGACGATCATCTTCGGCAGGGGGAACAGGCTGCCCGCCTCATTCAGGGCGTTGGCTACCTGGCGCTGCTCCAGCGCCGCATGTTCAGGGCCGAAGCTGACGACCACGCGCTCGCCACTGTCGAGGTGGCCGACGGCATGGAGGTTGCGAATGTCGTTGTCTGAGGGCAGAGCTTCCAGGTCGGCGAACTTGAGCAACTGTCCGCCCTTCCCTCGAATCCCTGCTTTCAGAAGCTCGTCACGCCACTGATGCTGGCGGCCGGACTCGCCAGTGCGGGCAATGCTGGTGTCGGCTTCGTCGGGGCCGCTGGCCTCGTCGAGTGCCTTGACGCTAGGGAAGGGGACCGCCTCGACCGTGAACGGTCCGGTGATGCGCAGGCGATTTTTGGCGATGTTCGGCTGGTCGTAGAGAACTTCTTGATCGGCGTGGGCTGCAATGGACTGATCCATCTGCTGCTGCATCCGGATGCGCTGCTTGTGAAAATCATCGAAAGCCGGCAGAGCATTCTCTGGCCAAGTCTCTGGCCAGTCGAACGGGACTTCCCATTCTTGCAACGAGTCTCCTCTACCCCAAAGGATCGAATGCCCCTTGCGACCACCTTCTGTTACGGAGAAGGTGGCATTCCCTTTCTTCAACTCGTCGTTCAGCCATTCGAGAGCATTTTCGATTGCAGGGTGCATGCGTTCATAGATGCTGTCGATGTCTGGGTTGTTGGCGATCGACTTCAAGGTAACGTGAGGCACGGTCTTGTAGATGAAGCCGCCCTTCAGGCCTTCGTGAGGGTATTTCAGATCGAAGTAGTCAAAGCTCGAAGTCATCAGGCGCTGCTTCGCCAGAGTGATGGCAACCCGTGATGTGTCGCAGGTGATCCAGCGGCGTCCCCACTTCTCGGCAACGAAGGCTGTGGTACCCGACCCGCAGGTTGGGTCGAGCACGAGATCGCCGGGGTCAGTGGTCATGAGCAGGCAGCGTTCGATTACTCTTTCGTTTGTCTGAACGACATAGATTAGGCCGGCTGCACCCATCAAGTCTGTCCATATGTTTGCGATAGGGGCAACAGGGAAGTCGGCGAGATATTTCTTAAAGCGGAGCTTCTTCGGCGTGGTTAGCACTCTTCCTGCACGCGAAGCTCTGTAGATGCCGTCCTCTGTCGTACTCCAGTGCCTGGTTGGCGCCGGTCGATATTCGACCCCCTTTAGTGACATAGGAAAGTGGAAGGTTTCTGAATATCCATTCGATTCAATCGAGACAGACTGGTATGTGCCACCTTGATCGGTTAGTCGGTACTGCGATTCAGCCGCGCCGCTGCTTTCTTTATCTGAGAACAGTTGGCGGTACTTCAGTAGTTTCTTGTCCTTAGCGTACCAAACCAAAAAATCACCGATCGTGGCAAGAGAGTTGAGTCGTGCATCTGGGCTACTGACAGATCCCGTCTTACGAACTGTAATGATTGACACGAAATTCTCTGAACCAAACACTTCGTCCAAGATTTCTTTAGTGTGATGCAGGTTTTCGTCAGATATCTGGACGAACACGCTGCCACTTTCGTTCAGTAATTCTCGGGCCATCAGTAGCCGATCGCGCAGGTAGGTCAGGTAAGAGTGGATACCCAGTTCCCAGGTGTCGCGGAAGGCTTTGATCATTTCCGGTTCCTGGGTCAAGTCGGCATCGTTTCTGTCCTTTACGTCGCGTTTGCCAACGAAGGGTTGGAAGTTCGAGCCGTATTTGATGCCGTAGGGCGGGTCGAAGTAGATCATCTGCACCTTGCCAGCCATGCTTTCTTTCTGGAGCAGGCTGTTCATCACCAGCAGGGAGTCACCCGCGACCAAGCGGTTCGCCCAGCCGCGTTCGTGGTGGTAGAAGTCGATCGCGTCGCGCAGTGGCAGGTTCTCGAATGGGGCGTCAAACAGGCCGGGCTGGATGGCCTTGGCGGCGCCCGCGCTTCTGCCTTCGCCCTTAATCGCCTTGCGTACGGCAGAGAGGATGCTGGCGGGGTCCACGCGCTCGTGAACATGGAGACTGACGGTATCCACCTCAAAGCTGGTCCGCTCGGCCTTGCCCGCCCAGTTCAGGTAGGGGGTCTGGAGACGCTTGAGTTCTTCGAGGGCGCTGCGCATGCGTTCCATGTCGCCGCTGGCCAGCGCCTCGTCGATGAGGGCTTCGACCCGGCCACGTTGCGGGTCGAACTGAAGGGCGGGGTCGAGGTGCGGGTCGAAAGCCCAGCGGGTCTTGCCGGCCTCGGGGTCGGTGGCCGGCGTGACCATGCCCACCTCTGGGTTGTTCTTGCGCTTGTCCTGATGGCGGTACGAGATGATCTGCGCTTCTTCGTCCGCAGCGCGCTTCGGGGTCGAAGTCGCCACTGTTGCGCGGGCCTTACGGGGGGGCTTCGCCGGCTCAGGTTCAGGTGCCTCTTGAGCTTCAAGGGAAAAATCCGCGCCCTCATCGTCCTCGGTCGCCTCGGCGAGCCGGACCGACCCGCCACGCCCCGCCCCCTTGATCAGCACGCCTTCGGCCACCAATTCGCCCTGGACCTGCCAGTAATCATCCTCAGCGATCTCCAGCCCCTTGGCAGCCAGCGCGTTCTCGACCTCACGCCGCAGCGCCGTGTTGCCGATAGCCGAACCATCGGCTGGAACAATCGACAGCAGCGCCTTCCTCAGATGCGTGTGCAACTTGGCCATACCCAACCCCTCGAATCCACAATGACAAGACGATGTCCGAACCCCGGACAGCCAAGCATTATGCGGAGGAGGCGGCCGAATGTCATGAGAAGAATGGCCTTGTAGCGGTGTAATCTCCCTATCCAGGCGCTGTCTTCGAGCATGCTTTAAATCAAGATGAACATCACACCAGAATGGGTATCGGCGATAGCCGCAATGATCGGCGCGATCGGCGTCTTTTGCGCGTTTGGCCAACTGAATGCGTCGAAGCACATCGCGCAATTGCAGTTCGAGGACGGCCTCGCCAAGGAGTATCGAGAATTGGCCAGCCAGATCCCTACTAAGGCCCTTCTCGGACAGGCGCTGGATGATGCCGAATACGAAAGAGCCTTCGACCAGCTATTCCGCTACATCGACCTGTCGAACGAACAGGTGTGTCTGCGCAGGCGTAAGCGCATCAGCGCGGACGTGTGGAAGGAATGGTCTTCCGGGATCAAGTCCAACCTTGCCCTGCCCGCCTTCGCCCGGGCATGGCAGGAGATCAAGCAGAGCACCACGAGCTTCTCCGAACTGCGCCGCCTTGAAAGCGAAACATTTGCGACAGATCCTGCGCGATGGGACTAACAGCGATCACGAAAGCGCCCGCATCAACGGTGTAACTAGCGCGTACCTCACTCCCCATCCCGGGACATGCACCTAGCGCAGCGTGTTCTGGTAATACCTACTATCAGAAACAATCAGCCTTTTCGCACGTCGCCAAGAGACTTGCCGGAGGTAGTTCACTGAACTACACTCCACCCATGAATTTCGAATGGGACGAAGCCAAGAGTGACGCTTGCTTCCGTGAGCGTGGTTTCGACTTCGCCTACGCGGCACGCGCTTTCTTCGATCCTGAGCGCCTGATTCAGGCCGACACGCGCCGCAGCTATGGCGAAGAGCGCTATCAGCTCTTGGGAAAGATCGAACAGCGTCTTTTCGTCGTGGTCTATACGCCACGAGATGACGTTCTGCGCATCATTTCCGCACGCAAGGCAAACCAACGAGAGGTCCGACACTATGATGAAGACAGTACGCGTGACGATTGACCCCGCGGTCCCCACCTCGCTGGAGCTCGGCCGGATTGACACCGCTCGCGTTGATGCAACTACGGATGAAGAGATCGCCACCCAGCAAGCTGCCGATGAAACGCAAGCCTTGCTTGATGCTGCGAAGTTCGCCCGTCGGGTGCGCAGACGCCTGGGATTGAGCCAGGCAGAGTTTTCAGAGCGGATCGATGTGCCGCTCGACACCATTCGCAACTGGGAGCAGGGCAAGCGCAGCCCGACTGGCGCAGCGAAGGCGCTGCTCAAGGTTCTGGACAAGGCGCCCGAAGCCGCATTGGCAGCACTCCGCTGACTCGCCAGATCGGAACACGGTCTCTTTTACTGGTCAATCAGTCGCGGCCGTCCTCGATGGCTTCGCGGAGACCGCCGCCCAGCGTACGCTCCTGGCGCATCTCCCGCAGGCGCGCAAAGGTGCCGGCGACCCGCTCCTGCTGGGTCAGGGCCGCCGCGGGAGACTCCACAGCCGCAACAATCCTGGCAACGGGCCGGCCGCGCAGGGTGATCGTGACCTCCTCGCCCAGCTCAACTTCGACGAGCAGTTTGGAGAACTGGGCCTTGGCCTTGCCGACGGGAACGGTTTTCATCGCGGGGATACTGACGGAGTCGGTTAGCCACCAGATTATAGGTTGGAAGCAGACCCCGGCTCCCATACTGAACTAAGGACTTTTCGGTCGCCGTACCGACAGCGTTTCGGACGCCCCGGTCCTTACCCGGTCCGAACCAGAGGGAAAGTCGCGCCAGGACTGGCTTCGCGAACTCGGATCTGGCGTTCTCCCCCAACGGGAAACGCCTCGCATCGGACCGGAGAATGCCCGGTCCTACCCCGATCCATCGCACGTCCAATCAGGGCATGCGCAGGCTCATCGGACATCTCACCAATCAGAAAAAAACAATACCGGACAATCACTTATGAAAGGGGCGGTGAATCCGGCATGGAGATAGAGCCAATGCCCGACGCGTCCCGGGCGCGCCCTCTTGCATGACACCTAGAACGACGCCCAAGCGCCGCGATACTCGGTCCGGAGCGAGGTTTTCGGGCTCTTAATCCGTAGGTCGAGTGTTCGAGCCACTCACAACCCACCAAGTATTCAAGCAAAAAGGCCAATCCGAAAGGGTTGGCCTTTTTGCGTTCGGGTCGGAGCAGCCACGATTTGAATCCTTTTCACGCTGTGCTCAGGGCCGGCCAGGTGCTCCACCACGGGTTCCGCCCGCCTGGCCCGGCCCCGTCAGGCGGCAATCGCCTCATGCAAGGGGTACGGCCGGCCCCACTGGCGCAGCCAAGGCGCTGCTCAAGATCCTGGACAAGGCGCCCGAAGCCGCACTCGCCGCGCTGCACTGAACGTCAGCCCCAAACAACACCCCCGATCAGCCCGCCCTTCTCCTGCGCACACAGAACAGCACCGCGCCCCCTGCTGCGAGGCCGGCGGCAAAACCTGCCCAGCTTTCGATGGGCGTAATTTTTTCGACCAGCAAATAAAGCATCGACAGTGGAAGGACGACCGCGAAGAGGGTGTTGCCGCCATCTTTCGTCTGGATGAGCAGCCCGCACACCATCCAGAGCAACCGG
>Ga0209277_10001052_pt1 | contig 13712 bp, 10 predicted proteins | sample JI81AbrownDNA_FD_187503 | JGI IMG/M metagenome (GOLD analysis project Ga0209277, IMG submission 187503) | Wastewater effluent complex algal communities from Wisconsin, to seasonally profile nutrient transformation and Carbon sequestration -... | ecosystem: Engineered > WWTP > Effluent > Algae... | reverse complement strand
GGCCCTAACCGCAACGTTCTATCGCATGAAAGATGGCTATGCCGTTACCGAATCAACGACCTATTACGAAGGTGACGTATACAAATACAAAACAACCTACTATCGTATTCGCAATGGCGAAGCGCAATATTCTCTCGTCGAGTCACTCCCGTTTGGTGACAAACTTTATTTCACCACATACGGCAAGGGGTTACAGCTCACGGTTCAGTCAAACGTACTGCAAACATCCGAAGCTTACGATTACGGCTCTTACGCTGACATCATGATTCACGGCCTTAATGCTGGGCATAATTCTCCAGAGTCAATCTATAGCGTAAAAACCACGGTCTTGTGGGAGACAGATAGCCAAGTATACATGCGCTATCTCATCACCGATAAATTCACAAAGAAGCAACAGTATTGGGAGGCTACAGTAAGCAAAAGCTAAATGAAGACAAACACCCCTTCTCTCGACAGTATCGAGATGATGCGGGGTGTTTTCTTTAGACCTAAACAAGTGAATACATTACACTAACAGATAATTTATGAATTACCGTCTCTCTCTGGGCCTTGTAGCGCTAAGCGCATCGCTCGTCGTTGGTTCGAGCGCACTTGCTGCGCCGAGCGTTGTTTATAAAAAACGATTGGATGTACCCGCTATTCCATCAACGATCATTTCGAAAATCGCTGCTATGGGTTGGCAGCACCCTACGACTTCGTCCACACCAAATGGACTCGCGACATTCAAAAACGTGGTGATGGCAAAGCCTGCCATTGCTGACATACAAGAATGCGGCGACACAATGTACCGTATGTGGGAAGTTAGTATCGATATTAAGGAAACGCAAAAAACACAACCCACGATCATCTTTATTGATAAGCCATACTACAGCTACGGTACACGCTATGTATTCGAAGCTCGTACAAAAACTTCCGTGAAATGGCACATTGATGAAATGTATCGTGGCATCTATGACCATGACCATCCAGCGCCAAAGCAATTTTTCGGCTGTAAAGGAAAAGATGTCGTGGTTCGCTATAGCCAAACGACATATCACACCATGTTTAACGTTTACGAATTTCCAGGTGAAACGGTTTACAAGGCCATCAGCCTTGCCAATTTCAGCTCAGATGCTGCATGGAAAACAACTCTACCCTCATTAGGTAAACGTATCTATACACGTGACTATATTAAGCCCATTGTTATTGACGGTATCTTGCAGGATCCTGGACAACTCTATGCCGGAAGAGACACCGATAGAAATCCAGGTGTTGCCGGTGATAGCCGAATTGTCTCAGCCGATAAGACACATGGCACCCAAGTACATCATGTACCGAGATACCGAGATCTTTTAGCAATCGCTCCTGATGAGAGATTCTTGACCGCTACCTTTTACCGTATGCAAGACGGTTATGCTGTAAAAGAAGAAGCCCTTATGTATGGTGGCGATGGACCAATCTATCGCACGAACTACTACCGTATCCGCAATGGCGAAGCACAGTATACGAAAGTTGATTCATTACCTTTCACTGAAACGAACGAGCTTATACAAAATGATCGAGGCCTCGCATTGAGTAAAAATATGCACGCCCCAAAGATTCTTGTTCATGGATTATCGGCGGACAGTCACAGTGTACGAGGCAGCGTGATATGGGAAACGGACGCACAAGTATATGTTCATTATACGATTACTGAAACCATGACCGGTAAACAACAGTATTGGGAGGCAACCGTAAATAAAAAATAAATCTAAAAACACCCCGACATCACGTTGGGGTGTTTTTTTGACGAGGGGAGGGGATTGCCTCACACTATCAGTTAACCTATGAAACATCGTCTCTCTATTAGCCTGCTCGCCATCAGCGCTACGCTCGTTGTTGGCTCAAGTGCCGTGGCGGCCCCTGGTGTGTCTTATAAAAAACGTTTGGACGTTCCTTCATTGCCGACATCGGTCATTACCCAGCTCAAACAAATGGAGTGGGCGTATCCGTCAGCAACAAGCAAACATTCAGAAGGGTTGGCGATGTTTAAAAACGTCGCGCTCTTAAAACCAAGACTCGCTGCCGAGATTGAATGTGGTGATACCAGCTATCGCATGTGGACGGTCGCCGCTGATGGCGCCATCACAAAAAAACTTCATAGCGATATTGATCTCACTTCTACCAAGTTAAGCGCTGGCACCCAAATTGCCACTCGTTATGTGTTTGAAGCTCGCAAAAACAACCAGGTAAAACGCTACGTCGAGCCTACTGCTGGTGCGATTTACTCGGTAAAGAACCCTGCACCTTCAGCGAACGTATTCTTTGGCTGCAATGGCAATAGCGCCATTCTTGAAAACACGTTTAGCTCTCCAAGAGTGAGTAGCTATAAACGCACGATGCGTGCCATTTCGTATGCAAATTTAACAGATAAAGCGACGTGGCAAAATCTCGCTTACGATTCAGGCGAGCAAATCGTCACGCTATTTGGCACCGAAGTTAATTCGGTAGGAGGTATTAAACAGATCCCTGGCCGTTTAACAATAACGAATGGCGCTATTTACGGTGATAGCCGCCCGATCACTATTGAGCCTAAACGCGGAGTCGTACAACACGCTATGCCGCGTTACCGTGAATTATCACCATCAACGGCCGGCGTGCTTCAATCGCAATTCTTTCGTCTACCAGACGGCTATGCCGTTGAAGAAATCATAAACGATGGTACCCGCGAAATAAAAACCTACTATCGCATCTATGACGGCGAAGCACAGTATTCGGTTGTCGAGTCATTGCCATTTGATCTTCAATACCGCGTTTCAGAGAATGAGAGAGGGGCGGCAATCATCACTCGTCGAGATATGGCACCAACCATCGTAAGCTCAATGCCTTTGCACGGATATCCGATGGAATACTGGTCTGAAGGCTCCATTCTTTGGGAGACCGACTATCAGCTCTACACGCGCTATACACTCACGAACAAATCAACCGGAGCCCAGCAGTACTGGGAAGCGACGGTGATAAAAAACTAAACGTGTTAAAAAAACTTCTCGGCATCACGTCGAGAAGTTTTTTATATTTTTATCATCGTGCTAAAATGTTTTTTGTCGAAAGGAGTGTTGTGTCGTTATACCATCGCAAACCGACAAGTTCGATTTTGCCAACATCACACTCTGATATTGGCATTCCATCCGCGGCCAAGCGGTCTGATATTGGGGTCATCCCTATCTATGGGGTGCACGTGCTCATCATTCATGACAAGAGCGAGCCTCAGTACTGTGTCGGCGAGCTCTATATCCGACACGGTTTTTATCAGCTTGTAGCTGATGCGTTTTTTACCCCCATCGAAATCGAACTCGACTCGTTAGTCGTTGAATCGTTGGACGATAAGTTAAAGGTTGGGATCGGAACGCCCTATACTTATACCGACGACCAGGGTCGGCGCTATAATGCCCGCATTATGATCTTCGACTCATCTGAACATGCCATGCGCTGGCAAACCGAATTTTTTCGGCCCACCTGACGAGAACGCCTTTGAGCGTTCTCTTCTATTGTTGACAAAAGGCCACAAAGAAGGTAATAAATTACTTGCCCATTTATGATGAGTTACTCATCAAGGAGTACCCGATGAGGCTACCTGATAGTAAGTACGCGTTTTACTTTAACCTACTCGACCAAGGTGTTCTCGCGTGGAATACCTGGCGGGCACAGCATCCTGACAAGATCATCAATCTCGAAGGCGCGCGACTCGATTATCGCGATCTACGCGAAATAAACTTCTCGCGCATGAACCTCGAGAATACCCGGTTTCAGGGTACCGACTTTCGCCATGCAGACTTCACCTGCTCGCGACTCTGTTATGCAAATATCAAGCGCTGCGCGCTCGACCATGCAAGGTTCTCGGGTGTTGAATCATCCTTCATGATCATCAAAGATTCACCACTCGATCTCGTCGTGGACTCAGAGGGTCTGCGACATGCCCTTTCTAGCGGATCGAGAACATCGATTCTGCATGCCTGACAATGAACGGCGCACACCCTTGTGCGCCGTTTTGCTTTTTCAATCTAGTGCCATCTGGTATACTCTTTTTATATGTACATTTCTTTGCAGGATCTGCTTTATATCGTCGGCATCATTTCATTGGCACTGGTTGCCGGTTTTTTGAGCTGGACGCTCTACGAAGCCGCCCGCCTCTTGCGCAATGTAAACTTCATTGCAGACATGATTCGCGAAAATGTCGAGCGCGCTGAACGCCTCATCGACATGATCGGCGAAAAACTCACCAGCCTCTCAGGCTATACCGGCGTCATGGCAAAAGCAGGCGAGAAGATCGTGGATTATCTCATGAACCAGGCAACAGGAGGCGATGAATCCATCTTTAAATCCTCAAAGAAAAAAGGCCGAAAGGGGATGCCGAGTTTGACGGATTTGGATGAGGAATAAAGCTTTCTCCGCCTACGCTGCGCTTGGCACCTCTTTCACTTCGTGAAAAAGGGGATATCGATTTATCTACTATTTTATAGATAAAATCCTTAACTCCCTGTTCACGAAGTGAAAAGGGACACCCCAGCGAAGCGCAGGGAGGGTAAAGCCGAGCGGGGAGTTGCAAAAGGGGTACCCTCCAGGTACCTTTTTGCTATTAAGTCCGATCTCCGCAGGCCTTGCGCCGTCAGCGGAAACACACAATCTATGGCCGATATCATACAACCCCAGGCTGAAGAAAAGCCTCGTTCTCCTTTTGTGCATCTGCACGCCCATTCAATGTATTCGCTTTCGGATGCGATGGGCAGTCCGGATGAAATTGTGAAGCATGCCTTAAGCCTTGGTTATGACGCTTTGGCGCTAACTGATCACAATGGCCTCTATTCTGCGATTGAGTTTTACGAATCTGGCAAGAAACACGGCCTAAAGACCATTGTTGGTGTTGAGATAAACGTTGCACCGAATAAGCATACCGATAAGCGTGCGGGTATTGATCAACACACCACCCATTTAACCTTGCTCGCAGAAACAAATGAGGGGTATCACAATTTGTTAAAATTGGTTTCGATTTCGAATATCGATGGTTTTTATTACCGTCCTCGCGTCGATAAAGAGCTCCTCAAAAAATATAATGGAGGCATCATCGCGCTTTCAGGCTGTTTGAAAGGTGAAATCCCAAAAGCGTTGCACGCGCATGACGAAGAGAAGGCCTTAAAGTCTATTGAGGAGTTTAAAGAGATCTTCCATCCGGGCTGTTTCTTTTTAGAATTAGTCCACCATCCAGAATCGCCAACGCAGAACGAAGTAAATGAAGCGTTGATTGCGATCTCAAAAAAAACGGACGTGCCCGTGGTGGCTACGCGTGACGTTCACTATCTCGTCGAAGAAGACCGCGAAGCGCAAGATGTCTTGTGCTGTATTCATGATGGAAAGATTCTCGATGACCCGAACCGATCCACCATGTCGAGCTTGGACCTCTCAATGTGTACGCCAGAGTACATGGTCGAGGCGTTTGCGGATTTGCCTGAAGCCGTCGAAAATACGCGCAAGATCGCTGACCGTTGTAATGTCGTGATCGAATTAGGCGTAAATCATTTACCGAAGTTTGACGTACCAACAGGGGAGACGGAGTTCTCACAACTGAAGAATCTCTGTGAAATCGGTTTATTAGAGCGCTATCCCGACCCTGCGATTCAGCCAGAAGCGAAAGAACGTTTAGAATTTGAATTGAACACGATCGAGCGCATGGGTTTTGCGGCCTACTTTTTGATTGTGGCTGATTATATCAACTGGGCAAAAGACCATAAGGTGATTGTGGGGCCGGGTCGCGGCTCTGCTGCGGGCTCGATCGTGGCGTACTCATTAAGGATTACCAACTTAGACCCTCTGCGTTATGGCTTGCTCTTTGAGCGTTTCTTGAATCCTGATCGTATCTCGATGCCTGATATCGATACCGACTTTGACGATGTGAAACGCAAAGACGTGATTGAATATGTGACGCAAAAATACGGCGCTGATCGTGTGGCCGGCATTATCACTTTTGGAACCATGGCAGCACGCGCTGCGGTGCGTGATGTGGGACGTGTATTAAATATGAGCTACGCAGATGTAGATCGCGTAGCCAAGGTCATTCCTCCGCCAGCACAAGGGCGACATATCCCTCTCAAGATCTCAAAAGAAGAGGCGCCTGAATTGCGCGACATGTACCAGACCGACGCTCGTGTGAAGCGTTTGATTGATTTGGCCATTCGTCTTGAAGGTACGACGCGCCATGCCTCGCAGCATGCCTGTGGCATCGTGATTGCTCCTGAGGCGCTTTCAGAGCTCGCGCCATTACAGAAGGCTCAAGGTGGTGATGTTGACCAAGTCGTGCAGTATGCCAACCACTCCGCCGAAGTAACGGGGCTTTTGAAAATGGATTTCTTAGGTCTTTCTAACTTATCGGTGATTCGTGACTGTCTCGAGATTACCGAGGCGGTCTATGGCGATGTGATTGATATCAATGAGATCCCACTTGATGACGCTAAAACCTACGAGCTTTTGGGTAAAGGTGAAACGACGGGCGTCTTTCAACTCGAATCTGACGGCATGAAGAAGTATATTCGCGAACTTCGTCCAACGGTTATTGAAGACATTATCGCCATGGTGGCCCTCTATCGTCCGGGCCCAATGCAGTTTATTGAATCGTTTATTGATCGCAAGCACGGACGTGAGAAGGTGACGTTTATGCATGAGCTCACCAAGAGCGCCTTGCAAAACACTTACGGGATCCCGGTGTACCAAGAGCAGGTTATGCAAGTGGCCAAAGACATGGCCGGATTTACTCCTGGTGAAGCAGATACGCTCCGCAAAGCGATGGGCAAAAAGATTGCCAAACTGATGGCGGAGCTACGCGTGAAGTTTATTGAGGGCTCAATCAAAAAAGGCGTAGAACAAAAAACCGCCGAAGCTATTTTTACCCAGTTCGAAGAATTTGCGGCGTATGGCTTTAATAAGTCTCATGCGGCTTGTTATGCGCTTATCGCGTATCAAACGGCTTACTTGAAGGCGCATTATCCAGACGCCTTCATGGCGGCACTTTTGAATAGCGATATCAATAATATCGACCGCATCACCATTGAAGTTGAAGAATGTAAGCGCATGAATATGCCGGTATTGCCACCGGATGTGAATGAATCGTATGCGAGTTTTGCCGTCGTGAAAGAAAAAGAATCTCTGCGCTTTGGTTTAGCCGCGGTAAAAGGGTTAGGTGAAGATATTTCAGAAGCGGTCATCAAAGAACGCAAAACGAACGGTCTTTTTAAAGACCTCGAAGATTTTGTGACGCGTATGGACCCGTTCGGTTTGAATCGCCGTTCACTTGAAGCCCTGATTAAATCAGGTGCGCTTGATCGCTTCGGCGATCGTAATCAGCTCTACTTCAATATCGAAATTATCTTGCAGTACCAAAAACGCATGACGCAAGAGTCGAGCTCAGGGCAGTTTAATTTGTTTGCCCTTTCTAGCGAGACGGCGGCGCGTGATAAGCTCATCTTGAAACCAGCTCCTCCGGCCGTAAACCGCGACATTCTCACGTGGGAAAAAGAGTTACTCGGACTTTATCTCTCTTCGCATCCGTTTAAAGAATATGCGGATCGTTTGGGCGATATGGTGAATCCGATTGCGAATCTCCCCAAATTCGTCGCCGAAAAATCCGTGCGCACTGCGGGGACGATTACGATTGCGAAGAAAATCCTCACAAAGGCAGGGGAGCCGATGGTGTTTGCCAAGCTCGAAGATATGACAGGCGATATTGAAGCCGTCATCTTTCCACGCACCTATAAAGAGAAGCCGGAGTTATGGAATGCCGATACGGCGGTGGTTTTGCATGGGCGCGTCCAAGACAAAGACGGGGAGTGGAAGTTTTTGGTGGAGTCTGGTTATCCGCTTACGCCAGACAATATCGACAATGTTATCGATCACCTACAAAACCAAACCGGTAAACGTGTTGACCCGCGGCTTGAGCCAGACGCCCCAATGCCAACTAAGCGCGCCGAGCAAGCCATCTCAATTTATTTGCGAGCGCATTTGCCACCAAGCATCTTGCATCGTATTCGCGAACTCTTTGACCAGAATCCGGGGCGGTATCGTGTCTACTTTGTCGTCGACAATGCCGGAGGCAAACAAAAAGTCCTTTCGAACTATCGCATCCGTTTTGATGAGGCGATCGCCAAAGAATTAGAGATGACGCTCGGACCCGACACGGTAAAAGTAGAGACGGGAGAAAAAACTGTGGTATAATCACAAGCGACTATGGCTCGCACCTTGAAGAAACCTTCTTCACCCATTAAACACGATCCCGATCATCATTTTGGCATGTCCAAAAAAAGCGCCTCTTTTTGGGCTGTGATGACGGTTATGGCATTTCCTGTCGGTATTTTAGCAGCAGGCACGGCCAATGCATCGCCTTGGCAATCGTTCGCGACCGGTGCCGCCGCTTGCTTTGCCGTGCTCTTTGCGAATGCCGCCGCTGACCGACGCCTCTGGATGTTTCATCCTGAATGGAAGGTAAAATTTGATCATCCGGAATTCTCTTATCGCTTAGCGATTTTTTCAGGTGCGATGTTGTTAATTGTCCAAACAATTTTTCTCGTCTTTGTGCTTTTTGGCGCCACCGGAAACCGTTCGATGTTGAAGCTTGTTTTTGACCGCGAGTGCATGACGCCGCGTTATGGATTTGAAGCCTTCTGCCAGTCGCTGGATAATACGCTGAAAAACCTCCCTGAATAGCCTCTCAAACCTCTCCTACCTCTCCGTGTGAACGAAGAGGTACGCCTCCATCTTAAACTGAAGCCTGAGTGTCACCCTTCGTTCACACGGAGGGAAAGGGAGGATAAAGAGGCGAGGGGATGATTCTGGGCGAGAGGCATGCTATCATGTCTCCATGCGAATCTCTTTTTTTGGTGCCTCGCGTGAAGTCACCGGCTCTTGTTATTTGGTCGAGAGCGCCAAAGGTAAAATCCTGATTGATTGTGGGATGTTTCAGGGATGCAAACTCTGTGGTGCGCAAAACTTTGCCGATTTTCCTTTTGACGCTTCTGAAATTGATGCGGTTTGTATTACACATGCCCATCTCGATCATACCGGGCGCATCCCTAAGCTTATAAAAGCGGGCTTCAGAGGCAAGGTCTATGCAACGCCACCAACGGCAAAACTCGCGACCTTGGTTTTAGAGGACGCGTATAAGATCATGCTTTCGGATTTTAAGCGCGAATACCGCCCGATGCTTTATGAAGAAGCTGACATCGAAATTGCGCTCAAGAGTTTTGTCGGCGTTACCTACAATAAACCTGTTAAGATCAAAGATTTTACCGTGACGTTTAAAGACGCTGGCCATATTTTTGGCAGCTCTTTTATCGAGGTACGCACTGAAGCGGGCAAATCCGCCGCGTTTTCAGGAGATCTGGGCAATGAAGGCACACAGATCCTTATGCCTACCGAACAGCTTGGCGCTGTTGATGCGCTGATTATCGAGTCCACCTACGGAAATCGCATTCACGAAGACGAGAGCACCCGCGAATCTAAGCTTAAAACCGTTATTGAACGTACGATTAAGCAAAAGGGCGTTTTAATTATCCCCGCATTTGCTATTGAACGCACCCAGCAACTTCTCTACGAAATGAATCACTTGGTAGAGAATCGCCTCATCCCGCGTGTCGATATCTATCTTGATAGTCCAATGGCAATCAAAGCTACGGCCATTGTCGAAGAATATCCGCAGTACTACGACCAAGCAGCATATAAACTCATTGCGAGCGGCGATGATATGTTTGATTTTCCTGGCCTTAAATCTACCTTGAGCAAGGACGAGTCAAAGGTGATTAACTCGGCGCCAAAACCAAAGGTCATTATTGCCGGCTCAGGCATGATGAATGGGGGACGCATTTTGCATCATCTTATTCGTTATTTAGGGGATGCTTCTACGACCGTGCTTATCGTTGGCTACCAAGCCGAAGGCACGCTCGGGCGCCAACTCTATCGCGGTGACAAGACTGTCGAGATCTACGGTGAGCGCATTAATGTCAAAGCAAAGATCGAAAGCATTGGTGCCTATAGTGCCCACGCAGACCAAAACAAACTCGTTAGCTGGATCAAAGAAGCAGAGGCCGCGCCAAAACGTGTCTATTGCACCCATGGCGAAGAAGGTGCCGCAACGGCTTTAGCGACCCGCGTGCAAAATGAATTAGGCATTGAAAGCATTGCGCCTCGTTATGGCGACAGCATTACCCTATGAGCGCCATTTTGATTGCGATTTTTGGACATCTCGCAAATGCCATCGCTTCGCTCATCGATAAACTCCTCTTACAAACGGGATTTAAACATCCGGGCACGTATGCGGTAGCAATCGGTGGACTCTCTACGCTTGCCTTATTCGTTTGGCCGTTTTTTCCTCCAGAAAAAATTAGTTGGACGATTGCTATTTATGCGATTTTATTTGGCGGATGTTTTTTTGCCGGACTCTGGAGATTTTTCGCTGGCTTAAAAACAACTGAGGCAGGATCATTTGTCCCGCTCACAGCGGCAGCGGTTGCCTTGTTTAGTGTGTTGCTCGAAGTTTTTTTGTCATGGAACTTTTCACTATTCACCGAGAATCCGCTCGTTACCGGGGGCATTGGTCTACTTGTCGTTTCAATGGCTATTATCGCAATAGCAAATCGCAGCAAACATTATCCCATCGCTTTGCAGCCAGCGCTTGAGAGTGGGGCATTTTTTGCCATCTCGTCCGTCAATGCGACCTTTCTCTATCACGAAGTTAATTTCATTCAAGGATTCTTTTTGTCACGTGTCGTCGTCCTTGCTCTCGTTGTTGGTGTACTCGCAGGCGTCTCTCAAGTAAGAAACGAGCTTTTTGGCAAAAAAGAAAAAGACGGTGAGAAAAAACCGTTCGTCTTGTTCTTTGTGGGGCAGGGGATTGGCACGCTCGGATTCGTGGGCGTTCAGTATGCGCTCTCGCTACCTGATGGGTCTGCATCGGTAGTGAATGCCTTGCAAGCCGTGCAATTTGGCGCGCTCGCTCTTATTACTGGCGCATTTAGCAAATGGCTCCCTGCCGCCCTTCGCGAGCACTGGACGGGAGCGATCGCAGCCCTCAAGCTCCTTGCATTGGCATGTGCCGCTATCGGCCTTGCCTTGATCTCTACCTAATATGCGCAAGATTCACCCTCTACATTATCGCTTTCTTTGCGCCTTTGTTGGGGTATTGGTCTTTTTTTTACTTATGCTTTTTGCTGGATGGCCAAAGGTGACCAAAGATATCAACTATGGCATTACGTGGAGCATCCCGTATGCCCAGTTTCTTGGCGTAGACTCTCAAGATGGTCTCGAAGCCGTCTTAACCGACATGGACATCAAACATGTACGCATCCCAGCATACTGGCCTCTTGTTGAGCCAATGCCAGACCTGCTTCAAACCGACTGGCTCGTGGCGCAACTTGATATCGTCCAAAAACATGGCGCAAAAGCCACGGTAGTACTAGGCGCACGCCAACCTCGCTGGCCAGAATGTTGGATCCCGGATTGGGCATTGGCGCTAACAGAAGACGAACAAAAAGCTGCACAGCTCGTTTATATCGACCATGTTTTTGAAACCATTAAAGATCATCCTGCGATTGGTGCATGGCAAATCGAGAATGAAGCGACCCTGCGCTCCTTCATGAAGTGTCGTGGTAATGATAATGCCTTTGTGAAGCAAGAATTAAATCATATCCGTAACCTTGAGCAGAAGCGACCTAATCCACGCCCAATCGTCACCACCGAGAGTGGGGAGCTGACGAGTTGGCTCACCTTTGCCGCACACACTGATCGGATCGGCTTCAGCACCTATCGTGTCGTACGACGATCATCAGGAGGCGTCTTTCGCTACTCCCTTATTCCACCGTGGTTCTATTCACGCAAAGCCCTTCTTGTCTCTTGGATCCTTAAAGAAACCTATGTAAGTGAATTTCAAATGGAGCCTTGGGCAACGACTGACATCAGAAATGCCACTCAAGAAGATAATGATCAAACCTTCTCGGTGGCAGATGTTGAAAAGCATTTTGATTTTGCAGAGCGCATGAACTATCAACAGATCGATCTCTGGGGCGCCGAGTGGTGGTATTGGATGAAAACGCAGCAGGGGAATGATGGCTACTGGAACGCCATCAAAACACGTGTAAACACAGCGAAATAATGAAAGGTTGCGCGGGTTGACAAGACCCGCGTATTTCTTTATAATCCGCGCATTCTCTATGCCAGACATTCGAAACATTGCGATCATCGCCCACGTTGACCACGGTAAAACTACCCTTGCCGACGCCCTCATGAAACAGTCCGACACCTTTAAAGACGCTGGTCTTGAAGGCGAAGCTATTTTGGACTCTAACGAACTCGAACGCGAACGCGGCATTACCATTCTCGCGAAGAATATTGCGGTCATGTACAACGGTACCAAGATCAACATCGTTGATACTCCAGGTCACGCCGACTTCGGTGGTGAGGTAGAACGTATCATGAGCCTCGTTGACGGCGCTCTTTTGCTCGTTGACGCAAAAGAAGGCCCAATGCCTCAGACGCGCTTCGTTTTGAAGAAGGCGATTGAAGCTGGTCACCGCATCATCGTGGTTATCAATAAGATCGATAAGCCAGAAGCTCGTCTCGACTGGGTTCTTGATCAGACCTTTGATCTTTTCGTTACCCTCGGCGCTTCAGATGCTCAAGCCGACTTCCCAGTCGTCTATGCTTCGGCGAAGAACGGCAAGGCCGGTCTTGGTATGGATCTCGCTGAGATGACCGACATTAAACCGATTTTCGAAACGGTCGTAAAAGAAATCCCAGCTCCACAAGCAAATACCGAAGGCGCTCTTCAGGTTTCGGTAGCAAACGTCACTTACGACAACTATAAAGGCAAGATGGGTATCGGTCGCATCGTTCGCGGTGTCTTTCGCCCTGGTCCTGTTACTTGGATCAACCGTTCCGGTGTCAAAGCCCCAGCAAAGATCACCAACCTCTTTAGCTTTATGGGTCTCGGTAAGGTCGAAGTTCAAGAGGCGATGGCAGGTGACATCGTCGCCTTTGCCGGTATCTCAGACTTGAATATCGGTGAAACCGTTGCAGACGTTTCAAATGCTGAAGCCCTTCCTGTTATCAAAATCGAAGAACCAACGGTTAAAATGACCTTTGGTGTAAACACGTCGCCATTCGCTGGCCAAGAAGGTAAATTCACCACTTCGCGCAATATCAAAGACCGTTTGACACGCGAACTTCAAAACGATGTCGCTCTCAGCGTGGATGCCGGCAATGGTGATGCGAGCTTTATCGTTTCTGGTCGTGGTGAACTTCACCTCTCGATCTTGATCGAAAAGATGCGCCGCGAAGGCTTTGAACTTCAGGTTTCCCGTCCACAGGTTATTTTTAAAGAAGAAAACGGCCAAAAAATGGAGCCGTTTGAAGAAGTTTCGATCGAATGCCCTGAAGTTTATAGCGGTTCATCCATCGAAAAAATGGGTCGTCGTAAAGGCGAAATGAAAGACATGCGTATTGAAAACGGCACTGCTTACCTCCAGTTTGAAATCCCAACCCGTGGTCTCATCGGTTACCGTACCGAATTCATGATGGACACGCGTGGTCAGGGCATTATCAATACGCTTTTCCTTGGTTATAAGCCTTACGTAGGTTCGATCGACGCAACCCCACACGGTTCGCTCATCTCCCATGAAACGGGTGAAACAACGGCTTATGGTCTCATGGCCGCTCAAGAA
>Ga0209277_10001045_pt1 | contig 13753 bp, 10 predicted proteins | sample JI81AbrownDNA_FD_187503 | JGI IMG/M metagenome (GOLD analysis project Ga0209277, IMG submission 187503) | Wastewater effluent complex algal communities from Wisconsin, to seasonally profile nutrient transformation and Carbon sequestration -... | ecosystem: Engineered > WWTP > Effluent > Algae... | reverse complement strand
TTATAATTCTTCTGACATGGCAAAAGATCCAGCAATCCTCTTCACACAATGCCTCCAAAATGATTTTGCTTCTCTGCTCGATAAATATGATCCTCTCCCGAATGCGCTTCATGTCGGTTATGCGGAAGCAAATCGCCTTTTAGGAGAAATGGCAGAACATGGCCCTGTTTACTCACTAATAGATTGGGCCTATCATACCAAAAGAGATTCTCTTGAAATCATTCACATCCGCGACTGGCACAGCGCCACTTCTCCTGACCAAAAAGATCATCTGATTCAATTCGGACCCCATTGCATCGAAAATTCCAAAGGCGCAGAATTTGTTTTTCAATCCCGGATCGACCAAGATCCCTCGCGACATTATATCGTAAATGCTTCTGGTCTTAACGATTTTATTGATACAAATTTAGATGAAATTCTTCAACCTTACAAAGGAAAAAAAATCAAGGTTGGCATAACGGGAGTTTGGACTGAAGCAAAAGTAACGTTTCTTTGTTACGATTTAAAAACCAGATATCCCGAATTTGAAATCGCTGTATGTTCGGCTCTTACGGCTAGCTCCTCTCTATCGATGCATTTCATTGCACTTGATCAATTAAAACATATATTAGGTGTAAATATTTTTCCATCCATCGGCTCATTTACTCAATTTCTTACCGGATCACAGCCTGATTTAGAAAAGAAAATTTCCACTCATTCACGTGTATCTGCCAATCATCTAAAATTAGATCCAAAATATCCCATTTCAGAAACAGACAAAAAGATATTACTCTACCTTTTCCGAGACTGCAAAGAAGCAGAGTTTAAAACATTGGATGGGGGGTTTTCGGGGAATGTGGTTATCAAAACGAAAGCGATTGATTTGTTTGGACACACTCAAGTACCATGCGTCGTAAAAATCGGGAATCGAGATTTAATCGCCAAAGAAAGGACTTCTTTTGAAAGAATCCAAGAAGTTCTGGGTAACAACGCGCCTTCCATAGTCGATTTCTGTGAATTGGGCGATAGAGGTGCGATCAAATATCGTTATGCGGCAATGTTAGACGGTAATGTCAGAACATTTCAAAAGATGTTTGGAGCTAACAATGACTATTCTGCAATTGACAGAGTTTTGGATACTGTATTCAAACACCAACTCGGCAGATTGTACGAAGCAAGCAGTATTGAAAAATTAAATTTACTCGAGTATTACGATTTCCAGACCAAATATAGCAAAAGTGTTCGTTCCAGAGTTGAGAGTTTGATAGGAAAGCCTGCGGATGGGGATCAAATTGAAATTACTTCCGAACTTTTCGCGATAAACCCTTGCAAGTTTTATGAGGAGGACCTTCTCACACTAACAGAATACAATGCAGTAAACCACAACCTTGCCTATGTTCATGGCGACTTAAATGGCGCGAATATCATATTGGATGCACAGGATAATGTTTGGTTAATCGATTTTTTTCATACGCATCGTGGGCATAACATTAGAGATTTGATGAAATTAGAAAATGACATCCTCTATATTTTTACAAAAATTGAAACAATGACTGAGCTAAAGGAAGCGATTCATCTTACCGAAATCTTGTTAGCACAAGAAGATCTCGGTATCCCATTGCCATTTGAAATTCCGGAAACTATCAAAAATGAAAAATTGCAAAAAGCATATAGAGTCATCGCTAAGTTGAGATCTTTTTATCCAGATTTGATTAAACTTGATCGAGATCCTTACCAATTGCATGTAGGTCTTCTACGTTATGCCATGCATACCTTATCTTTCGATGAAAGCAACGAACTTCAAAGAAAGTGGGCTTTAAATACAGGCTGTTGTCTCATTGAAAAAGTGAGATCCTACATTCAAAAGTCGAAATCCCTAAGAATTGATTTTATCAAAACGAATACAAAAGAGCCGCAGAATGATATGAATCGAATTGGTTTGACGATCTTACCAGGAAGGAAAGATCGTGGAAGATCATTGGAGGATGATATCAAGGAAATGAAACAGCAGGGGATTACCCACATCATTTCTCTCATTACAGAACAGGAATACAGTGAGTATGGTGTATCCAATCTTAAGGAAGATTATAAGAAAGCCGGTCTGCACGCCCATTATCTACCAATTTTTGACCAACGTGTTCCTACAAAAGAGTCGCTTATCGAGACTTTGAAATGGATGGATCAAACACTGTCCGTTTCATCGAATCAAATCCTCATTCATTGCGTGGGTGGACTCGGTCGTTCAGGAACGATCGCCGCCGCCTATCTTATTTGGAAACAGAATATGGATACAGAAACAGCCATTCAAATCATCCGATCTTCTAGAAGTGAACGGGCGATTGAATCGAGAGAACAGGAAAATTTTTTACAATCATTTGCCGAGTCTCTTTAAGACTCGGGGTTTTTATATTTTGTTAGGTTGGTTTGTATTCTAATCTTGCTTTTTCTGTCAAAAGATCCAGCTCTTTCTTTTTTTCACACATAACATCATAAAGATGGTTCTGGAGATCTTCATACTTATTAAAGTCGGAAGGATTAAAGATACCCACTTCCATGTATCCTACAGTGTTGCCTTTTCGATAATCTTGGTAGGTTGTAACACCTGATTTAACAGCCACATAAATAGGGATTTTTTGATCAAAGGCAATTTTCACCATACCTTTTTTTAAATGTTGAATCTCCTCTTTATAAGAATTATGGCCTTCCGGATATACAATGTACGAAGTTGTAGCAAGACCGATGATTAAGTTTTTAATCGAAACAGCAATAGACATAGCTCTAGAGTTATCAAATACGAGAGAACCCATTGCCAACATCCACCAGTATGCGAATAATGTCTTTTTAATCACTTGATTTGCAAGGTAAGGTCGGCCAATCGCATAACAATCATAAGGAAAATCTATTTCATTCACATGATTTAAAAAAATGAAATGTCCTTTCGTCGGAGGTTTCATATCATTAAAAAGAATTAGATTCGTTTTAGTAAGATTTCTAACATCCTCTGCCCAAACACGAGATCCTTTTAAAAATGCTTCTATACGTTCTTCTTTTTTACCTCTTGCCGCATACCAAAGACCTTTGACCAAATAAGGACTCGCCTTACCGAAAATAAGAAGAAGCACACGTAAATAAATTTTTATGACAAAGTGTCCATACTCTGCTGTTTGTCCTTTGAGCGCTTTAACGAGAAAATCATCTAATATTGGAATTTTAGCCACAGTTGACATTTAGACGAAGACACTTGTCTAGGGAAATAAAAAAAGCCCGGAGAGTCCGGGCTTTCGAGGCAGAGAAAACAGTGTTAGTTACGGAGTAGTTGCACCGGTACCAGTCGCAGGAGCTGGTTTATTTGGAACGTTGAGTGCTTTTTTTCGTTCAGGATCATACTTAAAATAAACTATATTCTCGGAGTCGATGTCATATACACGTCCCCTAACATCCGCATGGTCTACGCGAAATTCTTCAGGCACTCTTACATCGAACATCGCTTGTAGTCTTTGATCATACTTTATGTAAGGATTTTTTGTGAAATCGTAGGTTGAGCCATCTACTTTTACAGGCTCTCCCTCAACAAGTTTACCAGTTTCGTCTTTTTTGCCTTCGGCTTTAGCACCGGAGTTAAAAAGATAATAGTTATCATAAGGATATTTTAATTTGAAGATATTGATCGCATTGGCTTTCGAGTCACGACAGAGGCTAATGGCTCCAAAATAATGTTCAATGCGGTATTTTCTGTGACTTGGTTGAAGCTTCTGGTGTTTTTCTAAATTCTTTTCCACTTTCAACGCAGTCACTCTCGCTTCTTTTGCCAGACCCAAATGACGATATCCAAGTTCCATATTTTTTTCAATGGTGTACTTATTAAAAACGTAATGTACTTCCTTTGGGTCGTACATTCTTCGTGAGAAAGGTGCTTCACGAGGAAGGTCTACAACATCATGACGGAAATATGATCCTCTTCCATATTCAATGGAAATATCAAGTAACGCTTTATCTAGTTCGTTATTGGCATTTTTTCTTTCCATCGCCATCTTCATCATTTCTTCGGCACGAAGAACATACAGTTGGGAGAGTTCTTCGGTAACTTTCTCAACACCTAACTGGCATTCAAGAAATCTTTGGTAAGCAGAAACATAATTCCCTTCGAAGTAATATTGTAATCCCTCTTGGAAGATACGTTTTAATTCTTCGTATTTTTTAATCCTAAATCCTTCTTTGCCCTCAGGGGCTTTGATTGGAGTTGGTTTTCCTTCTGGGTCTTCACCACGGAAGTTTTTGATCATTGGTTCTAACTCTCGTAAGTACGTGAGTAGTTCAATGCGCTTATTGTAAGCTTTGTTGCCGACTGACTCAGCAAACAACATTGTCTGCGTTGCTAAGGTCAGGATTAATATCAGAATGGAATGTTTCATTGCTCTGCCGCTCATACCTTTCTGTAATTTCCTTCACATGAAGAATCTTACAAGTAATTTCAGGGTGGATCCCTACAAGGATTATCGGAGATTTCCGATATTGGATTGACAGAATGTATTTAAAAATCAGGCTTTTATTTGATTTTTACGATGTCTACAGCCGCAGCCCAATCAAAAAAAGTTTCCTTTCGCGCCAAAGAAGTAACAGCTTGCCCGATCTGTGATGAAAACCATCAAAAAGAGCAGATGTTCCAGGGTGGAGGTAGGCTCATTGCAGGAAAATTAGCCCAAGATTTACGACGAACCTACGAAAAGAATAAAAAATTTGGTCGAGTCAGCCCTTTGGACTACGTAATTTCCGTTTGTCCTCGTTGTTACTACGCTGCGTATCCGAAAGATTTTCCCACTTTGACAAATGCGGAAAACGAAGCCATTCGCATGCAAACCGACATGAGAAAGTCCTACATTGAAAAAATACTTGGACCTCTCGATTTCATGCAAGACCGACATCTTGCTACCGGTGCGGCCTCCTATTTACTTGCCTATGATTGTTATCAATTACGGGCACCTTCCATCGCTCCGACTCCCAAACGAGCTGTCTGTGCGATCCGCGCTGCTTGGTATTTTGCCGACCTCCATGAAGAATTTCCGAATCTAGGTTATGATAAAATCCGAGACCTAATGTACCAAAAAGCGGCCGTCATTTATGGAACGACACTGGAGCTCATGCAAAGTGGCCAAGAACCTGTGGATTCAGCAGCCGGAATGTTAGGTCCAGATACAGACAATAACTGGGGATTCGATGGTGTGATCTATTTGAATGCATACCTTACAAAAAGATTTAAAGACCAATTGGCCCCAAAACCAGAAGACCAAGTTGTCCTTTTATCTCGCGCGAAAAGAACCTTAGCAAGGTTATACGGATCTGGTAAATCTTCCAAAGGAAAACCAGGACCAATTCTCGAAATGTCTAGAGAATTGTATGATGAATACAATATACTCATCGAGGAATTAGGCGGAGAAAAGTAAAATTTGCCCAATTATGCACTTTGTGTCGAGTACGATGGTGCCTGTTTCCATGGCTGGCAAAAACAAAAATCCTCCAAATCAGTGCAAGAAACACTTGAAATTGCTTTCAAAACAATTCTAAGAACGAATCCACATACCCGACTAACTGTTGCTGGACGAACTGATACCGGCGTTCATTCGATGGGTATGATTTGTAATTTCAAAACAGAAAAACCGATTCCGAATTTACATAAACTCATCGTATCTTTAAATGCACTGTCTGACGCCGGCGTATCGATCCGGCGTGCTATGGAAGTTCCCGATGCGTTTCATTCTCGGTTTTCTTGCACTTCGAGGGAGTACATCTATCAAATCTATTATTCGAAATACAAGAGCGTTCTCGAAAAACATCGATCTTTTTGGGTAAAACACCGTGTTGATTGGGACAAAGTTTCCCAGGAAATACCTTACCTTTTAGGTGAAAAAGATTTTCGATCGTTCACAAAAGCTAGGTCCATGAAAGGTAGGCGAGCTGTAAGAAGGATACAATCCTTAGCCATTGAACAAGATATTTTTATCCCTGAAATTTACCGAATTCGGATCCGAGCAAATGGATTTATGCACAATATGGTTCGAATTACTGTAGGAACTTTACTAGACATCGGAAAGGGACGTTGGGAATCTAGATCCATTGAGTCAATTTTAGAGGAAGCCGACCGCACGAGAGCCGGGGTCACTCTTCCCCCCTACGGTCTTTATTTTGTACGAGCCCATTACCAAGATTATCCAGAAATACAAACTCTCTATGATGCCCTCCCTCCTTAAAGGATTCTTCTTTTTTTGTATCATCTTCCAGACGAGCGCCTTATTTTCGCAAACTTTAGAAGATTACAACAAACGTAGATACGAACTAGGCGGTTGGGTGGGCGCCGGAAATCCTTTCCCCGGATCAAAAACAATCGAACTATTGGACACAACCCTTGGAGGAGGTGCCTATTTTCGAATGCCATTCCCTTATATTTTCTATACAGAAGTGGGTACTTCCTACGCAGTTTTCCTATCAAAATCAGAACGAGGACTGACAACGATTCCATTGTATGCCGCCCTTGCTTACCGAATTCCTGTAGAACTCCCCATTCAGTTTTTTCTGAAAGCGGGTGGTGGACAAGCATACGTTGTGGCAAGACCTTCTGATACCGCGCGTTGGGATCCTCTTATTTATGCAGGTTTAGAAGCGAGTTTCATTGCCGGCAAAAGAATCAGAATTGGTGTGAGATTTGACTACAACCAAATCAGAGAAACGAATTTAGATCTTCCTGGATCCTATCGCCTTCCCCTAGCTAGTCCGTATGACGATCCGAGGTTACTGAATCCGAATTACTACCGACTGGAAAATGCTGAATTTTTCTATTTTGGTCTAATGGTCGGAGTCATGATATGAAAAAATATTTGTTCTACTTCTTCTTTTTTTTCCTAGTATTGAATTGTAAAACAAAATTAGACTTAGGAAACGAAACGACTCTTCCCGTACTTTCTACACTCTTCAATAACAGAATGTTATTGTTAGTAAAGGGAACCTATTCAACAGACAGTCCTCTGGATTGGGCTGAGTTAAATAATGGTTCTGGCGCTCTTTATGTGGATAACCAAACAGACGGAAATGATCCGTTAATGAACCTGACAAATTTACCGACGGTGGCAGGACTTCCGATTTTTGTAGACATCGGTGAAGTCCGTATTTCCAGTAAGTATACCAAAGGTATCAATGACTTAACACAAATTAAAGATAGCTTAGACTCCACTAAATTCTGGGATTATATCGGAAACGAACGACAAGTTTATTGCACCATCCCCTACTCTTTTGAAGAAGATACGTGCAGGCAAAACAATGGCACAGTCAAAGCGTATGATTTTTTTAACGGTATCGGAGCCCAATACCCATCCAATGATCCCTCAGCTAAAACTGAAAGTGCCTATGGCCTAAGTGCGTTTGGAAGACAGTATTATTATTCTGGAATCTACTTTCGGTCGCTCGTAACTGGCTTTGCCAATGATGCGGGTGTTCCCATCACCACAACTCGTTTCGACAATCGGCCTGTTTTCGGTCTCAATATCGTCCCCAGAAATAATTACAATCCTGGAACTTCTTCCCTCGCAAAAAACAGCATCGTTCCAAAGATGTTCCCCGTTCTCTACTCGCAAAAACCGACTCAGGCCGATATGGAAATTCGTGAAGGTTTTGATCCTTACATCCTGGAAGTGAGAGCAAATATAAAGGAAAATCTGATGTTGCATTCTTACCTTTCCGCACGCGGGCAAGTGATTACCTATGTTGGAATCAGTGACATATTCTTTGATCACAAAGGAGAAGGCGACGCTGGGGGAAACCTCATCTCACGTGCGAGAATTATTTATCCTGAGACTGCCTCGAGTTTAAGCATCACTGGCGGGACAGGGTCCCTTCTTCATCATTACGCGGTTTTCCGATCTACTGAGACTGAATTGACGAACATTTTGCCTCTAGCGGCGACACCAGCGAAAACGACTGCAAAAATAAAGTACTTAAATGCCGGTCTCTATACGCTTGCTTGTATGGGTGACATAACAAGAGTAGATGGTTTTCCGGAAACAGTCGTTCGCCAAACTACCTTTTCTATCCCAGAGACACCTTACCGGCAGACTTACTCTGTCGATCTAGCCTGCCCATAATTTTAATTTAACCTTTTCCGCAATTTTCTTCCAATAAATTTCGCTTAAATTTATTTTTATCTTTTTTGTGTACAACCGTTCTACGAAAATAATACTAATAACATAGACTATGAGCTCCAGATTCAAAATAATAACCAACCTCTTTGCGAAAGAAGATTCTAAATCACTAAACTCTGCCTTTCCCATTCGATTTAAAATGCTCCTCATTATATCGTTTGTTCTTCTTGTCTCTGTATCTGGAGTTATTTTCCTCGCTTCGTACTTTTTTCGAAAAGATAGTGAGGGCGTAGTCAAAGAAAATAATATTAAAATTAACGATATTTTAGCCTTAAAGGTAAAATCAGACCTTCAGTCCATACGCCAAGATGTTCACATAACTTCGGCGGGGATATTACGAAATCCTAAATCGGCCCAAGTCATAGCAAAAGAGCTGTTTGCTTTTGACCAGAGTTTTATATTGATTGGGGCCTACGGTCCTGGGCTCCAGCCAAAATTTGAGGTATTAAACGAGGATTTTTTAAATAATTTTGACTACCAAAAATCTGAAATTCAAAATCTGATGGGAACGATCAAGGAGAAGGTAAAAAAGGCTTACTCAGGATCCACTGTCATTTGGAATGCGAGTCCCTACTTTCGTCATCCCATGCTTTGTCTGGCTTTTCCATTATCTGAGACAAAAGATACTCAGACGATTCTAGTAACACTTGTTAAATTAGATAGATTACTGAATGCATTCCAAACATCAGGAACAACAGAGACATTTTTAATCGGAGAAGATGGTAGTGTTCTCGCTCACCCTGATGCAAAGATTGTTTTATCGGGTTCTAAATTAAATGACCTTCCGATTGTAGAAAGAATGAAAAAGTCCCTTGTGGACAACGGACAATACCGTTACGAAAACAAAGATGGTGACTATTATCTCGGTTCTTTCAAAAAACTAGGAATCGGCGGCGTCGGTGTTATCTCCCAAGTCGAGGAAGAAAAAGTATTTAAGGCAGTGAACGATATTCAGAAAAGGAATATGTATCTCCTCATTATCTTTTTAGCACTAGCCTTCATCGTCGTTTATATCTTTGCGAAGTCTCTATCAACACCAATATTATCGTTAGTTGATGCAGCTCGAATGATCCAAGCAGGTCAATTCCGTCTGAATTTAAAAGCTACAACAAGAGATGAGATTGGTGTACTCACAAGATCTTTTGTTTCGATGGGACAAGGTTTGGAGGAAAGGGAAAAACTAAAAGATTCCTTTGGGAAATTTGTGAACACGGACATTGCCGAGCTTGCTGCCAAAGGGCAACTCTCAATCGGTGGGGAAAGGAAAAACTGTGCGGTTTTTTTCTCAGACATAAGAAGTTTCACAGCGATTTCAGAAAAACTCGAACCAGAAGATGTTGTCGAGTTTCTGAATCAATATATGAGCGAAATGGTAACCTGTGTGAAAGAAACAGGAGGGATCGTCGATAAATTTATCGGCGATGCCATTATGGCAACTTGGGGGGCGATTCGTTCCTCAGGAAATGACTCCTTAGATGCGGTAGAAGCAGCGGTCCGAATGCGGGAGAGATTATTGATTTTCAATAAAGGTCGAGGAAGCGTTAAAAAACCGATCATTCGCATTGGTTGTGGAATCAACACTGGTTATGTGATTGCTGGTCAAATTGGTTCCTCGGATAAAATGGAATATACTGTGATAGGAGATACTGTGAATCTTGCATCGCGTGTCGAGTCCTTGAATAAAGAATCTGGTACAGATATTTTGATATCTGAATATACTTATGATGATGTTAAGAGTAAGTTTAATACAATTAGTATGGGAGAAATCAAAGTAAAAGGTAAAGCGAAAGCCCAAAAGATTTATGCTGTGCTCGGGAGAAAAGGGGATCCGAAATGCCCGAAAAATTTAGTCGAGTTACGCAAGTTAGTAGGTATTCCTACTCCAGAAAAAAAGTAATAATCAGAATATGAAACTAGACAAAGCCGATTACAGAGTTTTAATTCTATTCGTATTTATCGCGATAGCTTTTACGTCCCTATTTTATATTGACATCAACAAAAAGATTGACATTGGGGATCGCGAAGTCATCGGAACGATTCATTTTAAAAACAATATTGTACAAAGAAAATTAGAGGATCAAGTCGTTTGGGAAACACTTGAAAACAATAGTCCTTTAACAAACAAAGATACAATTCGTTCGGAAGCTTTTTCAGATGCGATCATCCGGCTGAAAGATGGAACTGAAATCAATATTGATGAAAACTCAATGTTTAATCTAGATCTTTCTGGCGATAAACCAAGCTTAGAATTTTCTCAAGGTTCTATGCAGGTCAAAAATAGTGCCACAAAACAATCCAATCTAGTGATTAAATCACAGGGGAGTGAAATCGATGTAGGAAGCGGAAATCTTAAAATCGAGAAAGAAGCAAAAAAGGATTTAAGTTTATTCGTCGAAAATGGAACTTCAAAAATCACACATAACGGTAAACAAATCGAAGTAGAAAGCGGGAAAAAAGCAGATTTAGTCGAAGGTGCTGAAGTAACCGTAAAAAAAATTCCAGTTAGATTGCATCTACCCACTTCACAACAACTTTACCTTGGGGAAAACGGGAGGGAGGCTCCTGTTAGCTTTGAGTGGCAGCTTGATGCAGGTTATACGGAATCTCAACTCGAAGTGTCAAGATCTCCGTTATTCAAACTACAACTGATCAAACAATCCGTAAGCGGGAATCACTATCGGACTTCACTTAAAGAAGGAACATACTACTGGCGCGTGAAGGGAAAAGATCCGAAATCGAATAAATGGGAATCAAGTGATACGGGTAAGTTTTTTGTCGCAAAAGATGAGCCACTTCGGTTGGATAGTCCGGCGAATCATACAGAATTAAGTTATGTTTCAGAACCTCCTCTCATTAACTTCAGCTGGCCAAAGATTTCGACTGCTCGTGGTTATAAATTTGAATTATCTGATAATGCGCAATTCACTCATCTGGTAAAAACTTTGGAAACAGAGGCAAATACTGTTTCCATCGACGATTTAGGTGCAGGTGAGTACCACTGGCGAATCACAGCACATTCTTCTTTCCCGGGTTCCCCTGATAAAAAAGCAGGACCGAGTCATTTTAAAGTCAAAAAAAATGAATCCTACCCTGCGCCACATCTGATCCGACCAGCTAACGGAACGGAGATTACACTTGAGGAAATTCAAAAAGGCCAGGCGATCATGATTTGGGAAGGCAATCCCGAACTAGTAAAATATAAGGTAGAGATTTCGAAAGATCCTAAATTTGGATCAACACTCCTCTCAAAGGATATTGTTTCCAACTTTTATACTCCAAACTGGAAAGACTTTGGACAGGGAAGTCTTTTTACGCGCGTTAGAGGGTATTCGGGTGATGGCAAGGAGGGAGAAATTTCTCCTGTTGCCAAATTCACGATTGTAGAGAAAAAAACTCCCGATGAGGTGCCAAAGGAAGAAGAACCGAAAAAAGAGGTGAAAGAAGAAAAACAAAAACTGGTTCCTTTAGAACTCGTCTCTCCGTCAAATACAGTCGTCGAAATGAAAGGAAAAAAGAGTATTGAATTTCATTGGAAAGCAGGTCCTGGCGCAGATCGATACGAATTTGTTCTCTATCAAGTCGCTGGTCAAAAAAGATCCGCCGTTTTTCGATCACAGGCTCGAACATCACCTGTAGTCATTCGCGACTTATCATTGCTTGATGAAGGTCCGTTCTCTTGGGAGTTGATAGAATATAGAGATGGTGAAGCCACCCAATCCAGGAAAGGAAATTTTATAATTACTTTGGATCAACTAAAAACTTTAAAGGCCGCTGACATTCAATTCATCTCACCAAAAAGACTTTATAAGGAAGGCAGATAATCATGAAGTCTAAAATTAGCAAACTATCACTTGTTAGTTATTTGATACTTTTATTTGGTTCGAATTTAAATGGAACAGAATCTTTTAAATTCATTGCCTGGAAACCAATTCCAGATGCCTCAGGCTATCAAATCCAAATCAAAGATAAAAAAGGAAAAATTCTAATCGATAAAAAAATCGAAAAAAACCATTATTCTGTCCAAGAGTTAAACATTGGAGATTATACAGTTCGAACAGCTCCGCTAAACATCTTTCAGAAACCTGTCATTTGGTCGCCTTGGCAAGACATGGAAGTATTATTATCTGAACTTCCTAAGGTAGACTTTTATAAAGATAGACCAACGATTAAAATAAAGCCGATTGATTCTGACGAACAAGGTGAGGTTGTCGATGAGTTAGTGGATGCTTTGACAGGCGGTCCTGTTGTAGTTGGTCCCGATGGAAAACCTCTTCATGGCCCACCAGTAAGCAAAGGAAAGAAGAAAGCAAAAATATCTTTAATTGAAATCGATGGAGAACATTTTTTAGATGTAACAGAAGTCGAAATATCTCAGGAAACGAAAAAGCTTCCTATTCTAAGTAAAAATTTTTATAACGAAAAACGAATCGACTTAAAGGTTGATACTACCAATGCACATCCTGGGGAGTATGACCTAACGATTATTAATCCATATCAAAAACCACAGCGAGTTCCGAAATTTTTAAGCATCGAAAAAGAGCACGAAAAACCGAAAACTATAGGTGCTGAAGCTCCGAGAGGTGTTGGTTTACATACGTATAGTTTTGGACAGCTGATGGCTTATTTGGCTGAGAATAAAGCGAAGAATTGCCCTATGTCAACCGTGCCTGAACCAGCGCTTTCTGAATGTTTTCAAACTTATGTGACTCTAAACTCCAAATCTAAGGACAGTAAAGACATCTTTGCTTTTATAAAACTCATCAGTGAAAACCAATTTGATCGTCTGAATGGATACCGTTATTTCGAAAATCGATGTAAGCCAGTTTTCCGCGCGGCAAAAGAGCGAATGAATGATTTTTACGCAAAGGAGCGTAGTACTATGGATCCAGAAGAGATCGAATTTCTCGGAAAATCTGTAAAAAAAATCAATTCTTGCGTAGAATAAATTGAAATATGTGACAGATTCTGAGAGAATTCGATTAGTCTGATACTATGATGAAAAGATTTAACTTACTTGTTCTTGGCACTCTCTTCTTGTTTACCTCTGTTCTCCTATCTGAGGGCGGTTCCACATTAAATCTAAATGTCAAAGAAGTCATCGCAAGGATCCAAGACCTTGCGTTGTATCCGAATCTTTCTAAAAAAAGACTTTATGGGGCGATTACAAAAGGTGGTGCCATTCGTTTTGATCTGAGAGCGACCGAATCTCAACCTCAGTCGATTGCCATCGGAATTGCAGGCGATGGAACACTTCGCGAATGGCAACTAACAGTTTACAATGGAGAAGGACCGGACGATTCAGCGCAAATTTTAAGAAGAGAGAGAGTTGTCACCGAAAACCAATGGGTTTTTGAGCTACTTGCTCCGCCTGAGGATGTAGTGATCGAAATTAGAAATATTACATCCACAGGCGCAATCGCCGTTGTGGAAGTAGTTTATGGTTTTTATTACGGATACTCTGTTGATAAAGAAAATAACAATAAACCTGTGCTACAAAACCCAGCGCAAAAAGTAAGTCCGACGGATTCGGAAAAACTCTCTCCGATAGACACGCAAAACCGAGTAGAATTTTTTAGAACTCCAATCAC
>Ga0209277_10001042_pt1 | contig 13790 bp, 14 predicted proteins | sample JI81AbrownDNA_FD_187503 | JGI IMG/M metagenome (GOLD analysis project Ga0209277, IMG submission 187503) | Wastewater effluent complex algal communities from Wisconsin, to seasonally profile nutrient transformation and Carbon sequestration -... | ecosystem: Engineered > WWTP > Effluent > Algae... | reverse complement strand
GAGCTTATCAATTGCCGCCTTGTTCTGGTTAAAGTTCGCTCGGTGAATGAGTGGCGCATCTGCCGATTCGCTTTCCTGCTGTTCCTTAAGAAAAGCTGCAATGCCTTCGTATTGAGACGTTTGTTTTGCACGGATAGAAAGAGACGCGCCGAGAGGATTTTCATCAAGCTCTTCGAGTGCGCTCAAAATCGTCTCATCATTCTCATGGCGAGAGCGAAACTGAGCAAGTGCATCCTCACGTGATGTGTAGGTAACTTCTTTTACTTCCGGGAGCTGTTCCAACTCGCTCTTTAACGCGAGAACCTCATTCTCGTTCGCCGTCGTAACCATGTACACATTGATATCGACTTTGTCCTGGATATGCTCAAGAGAAACCGTAAGGGTTTCTTTGAAGAGTATGGAAGCACCAATAACAAGGAGCGTTACGGTGATTACAAAAATAGCAGTGAAGGAAACAAACGCGTTCCGCCAAAACCCAATAAAACCGGAGCGAAATACTCGTTTGATACTCGTAAGCATTGTGTTGATTATAGTACGTACTTGCCCTCCACGTCATCCCTTACTATCCGACCTTCATCCATCGTTATTACACGGCGTCCCAGAGCGTCGATAACCCCTTTATTGTGTGTGGTCATAATGACCGTAGTACCAAGGTCGTTAATCTTCTTAAGAATCTGAACCACTTCATAGGTCGCAATTGGATCAAGGTTACCCGTTGGCTCATCAGCAATGATGATGTCTGGCTGGTTCACGATTGCGCGTGCAATTGCAACACGCTGCTTTTCACCACCTGAAAGCTCCCCTGGGAAGTTCCACACCTTATCTCCAAGATCCACGAGTTCAAGCGCCTGCGGCACGTTCTCAGCAATCTCGCTGTCGCTTCGTCCGTTTGCCTCCATTGCGAACGCAATGTTTTCAAACACCGTCTTGTTAGGGAGGAGTTTGAAATCTTGGAAGACAATACCAATCTTCCGACGATACTTCGGAAGAGCGCTCCGTGCTATGGAATGTACATCAAGAGATTCGAAGAATACTTTTCCTTTTGTTGGGGCATCCTCAGCAATAAGCATTTTAAGAAGTGTCGTCTTCCCTGCGCCTGAGTGTCCTACGATGGAAACAAACTCATTTGGTGCAATTTGGAACGTCACATCGTGCAATGCAGTCGAACGTCCATTGTCGTACAACTTCGAGACGTTATCAAAATAGATCATAGTTGTTCGTCTATTTTAGTCTAAGTCAGCGGATGCGTCTAGAAATTGCTGGATATTGCCGCCGAGCACACGCTCGATATCGCGCACTTCAAGGTTCATACGGTGATCTTTGACAAGTTGGTATGGATGAAGCACATACGAACGTATCTGACTTCCCCATTCAATTTTTAAAGTCTTTTCAATGGAAAGGCCTTTTAGTTCTCGCTTTCGTTGTTCTTCACGAAACGCGTACACCTTCCCTGCAAGTAGTGCGAATGCTCGTTCACGATTTTGTTGTTGGCTCCGTTCTGAGGATACATGCACAGAAATGTGTGTAGGCACATGCGTTGCCCGTACGGCAGTCTCTCGCTTGTTCACGTTCTGTCCTCCTGCGCCGCCGGAACGTGCAAATGAAATTTCAATCTCATCTTCCGGAAGTGCGATTTCGCGCACATCCTCAATACGCGGTGAAACCTCAACAAGTACAAACGACGTCTGTCGTTTACCATTTGAGTTAAACGGCGAAATACGTACAAGACGGTGCACTCCCGACTCACGCCTAAGGGTACCGTATGCATCCTTCCCTACTATTTCAAACGTTATGTTTCGATATCCGTTATGTTCGTTTGCATTTGAGTCAATGATGGTTGCACCCCACCCTTTCCCCTCTGCGTATCGCTGATACATCTCCACGAGCATACGTGCAAAGTCTTCTGCATCATCACCTCCCGCTCCTGCAACAATCGTGATGACTGCATTATTACGATCATACAAACCCTTTCCATCCTTCTGATCCTTTAATTCCTGTAGTTCACGAATCATAGCTTGCGCTTCAGGAGGGTTCTTCCAAAAGTCCTGCTGGAGCATAGCCGCCTCTATCTCTTTAATACGTAGCTCTGAATCTCCATGCATGGATGCCAGTATAGCAATTAAAAAAACAACACGCAGGTGTTGTTTTTTCGAGATTGTGAGCCGTCTCGCAGGATCGAACTGCGGACCTTGTCGTTACGAGTGACATGCTCTACCAACTGAGCTAAGACGGCGTTTCGGTATAGTATACTCAAACAATATGAAAGACAAACAGTATTACACCATCGCCTCAATTGTCTTCACTGTCGTCGCGATTGCACATCTCGGACGCATATTTTTTATGCTTGAAGCCACAATCGGTGGGTATTCAATACCATTATGGGTCAGTGGCATGGCAGTGCTTCTTGCAGGGTATCTTGCTACTCGAGGCTTCATGGCTGCACGCAAACTCTAAACCCTAGCATTCACGTTCCGTGAGCGGTGGATATAATTTGTTTTCTTTGGTATCCTCTCTCTTGCTGTTCCGGATTCGGTGCAGAATAGAAGCCATCTTAGCTCAGCTGGTAGAGCACCACCATGGTAAGGTGGGGGTCCCCGGTTCAATCCCGGGAGATGGCTCAAGAAAAATCCTCAACAGAGGATTTTTTTGTGTCACACCAGAAAATTGAAAAATGATCGATAAGAGGCCTTAGACTCTTCGTCGATATATACGATCGAGTGGGTGTTCCTTCCCGAAATGCTTCGCGATTGCATATTCGGCTGCGGCAACTGTGCCAAGTTGTACCCCTGCTCCGTTTATAACTATTTCACGCTTTGACGCTTTCACTATTGGAAAACTGCGCTTAGAAAGTGCATAGGCTGCGCTCCATGCATATTCAAGCTTCAGAGGAAGCTGCGGAAAAACACGTTTTAAATATCGACGAATATCACGCACGTGTGGCATATGAAGCTTCACTGACGCGGTGTCTACTGTAGCGTGTACATCTCCATACCCAAGGAGGAGACGACTGTCTCCGGTCACTTTTGCATAATGAAATGAATGCCGTCCGTGTTCCCCTACAAACATATCGAGATCATCTATCTTGAGTGATTTTAATTTTGCAGGTGACAGCTTTTCTGTGATGCCAATGGTCGTAACAAATTTTTGAATAGATCGATCCGTAGTATTGATTCCTGTTGTCCGTATGAGCGTCTCGTATTTCACTGTCGCGTGAGTGAGTGTCCCGATGCCACGAGAAGCATGCAGAAATGCCGATCGCTCGTGAATACGCACCCCTTTTCTTTCAAGGTATTCCGCGAACCCGCGAACAAACGCAAGCGGGTTAACTGATATACCAGGCACCGTCCGTTCTGCATGGGTAAATCCGGTTATTGCGAGCTCGCGGGTAAGGTATTTACCACGCAATATATGCGCCCTTTCTCCGAAACTACGAAGACGTTTAGCTTCGCGTTCGAGATCTTTAACAGCGCCTGGTGTTTTTCCAAGAACAAAAAAGTCCTGCATCGAAAAATCGCACTCAATCTTTCCAACGCGAATCAGCATACGAACAAGACGTTGCGCTTCGAGAAGCTGTACACGGAATGCCTTCGCTGTATCCTCTCCATACCGAACAGCAAGCTGATCCCACGAGAGTTTATCAACTGTCTCAACTTCAGCAGTGAGCATGCCGGCAGAATGCCCTGTAGATCCACTCCCTACTTCATCACGTTCAATAATGAGTATGTCTCTCGGTTGCACCCCGTGGCGTATGAGAAAGTACGCGCTTGAGAGCCCTGCAATGCCCGCACCAACAATAAGATACTTCGCTTCATGAGCGCCAGTAAGACGTGGCCGCGGCGAGTATTTTCCATCATCCCAGAATAGTCGAGAACGCATGGTACTGAGTTTAACATGAGCGCATAGGAGGTTCGATCCTTGAAGGATTAGTACGGGGGTTCGGCCACAAATAATTTTCTTGCAGAAACCAGGGGTTCGATCCTTACAGGATCAGTACAGGTTGTCGCGCTTTTGCTTCCCTTTGGTCACAAAAGAGCTGGCAACCTTTTCGAACCCTCTTCGTGCTCACACGAAAAACGCCCGGCAAAAGCCGGGACGTTTTTCATGTTGCGCGAGCGAAGGGGTTCGAACCCTCGACCTCTTCCGTGACAGGGAAGCGCTCTAACCAGCTGAGCTACGCCCGCAAATGAGGAAACGAATGGAAGCTTGCTTACATTCCGATTCCGAGTGCAGCGGGGGCAAGATTCTCTTACCGCCCGCAATACCTGCGTCTTTACGCAGTGCGAAGAGTATATATGCTCTAAAAATAAAGGGCAATACTCCCGCCGAAAACTCTTTCGAGTCTTCTGGTGTCAGTGGGAGGAATTGAACCTCCGACCTGAGGCTTATGAGTCCTCCGCTCTAACCAACTGAGCTACACTGACATGTCCTCTGAAACAGCCTAGAGAGAATACCATTTACACCCCCTGCTATCAACCAATGAGCGACTTTTGGAGGGACAGCAAGGTCTCAGCTCGGGTGATGTCTTCAGGGTAGCCAATCGGAATCCACACCTCCTCCTCAACAACTGCAACCGGATACTGCCGCGCATAGCGTTCAAGTGACTCGGTGAGATAGTATTCGCCATTGACCGGATTCTGTGGTTCAAACTCAAAGATGTGATCGTCGAGCACCATAACGCCAGTCGAAACCAAGTTTGAAGGTGGGTGTGTCGGTTTCTCAATCATCTCAGCAAGCGTACCGTCAGGGTTTCGGACAATCACTCCAAATCGTTCTGGTGTGTCGCTCGTCTTAGTAAGAATGCCGCGCGTGTAGGATGCAATACGCGCAATATCGTTTTTGCCATGGATATCGTCTGCAAACATAAAGAGGAAACGACCCTGGAGCATATCCTTACAGAGCCAGAGTGCACGACCGGTACCATCCTGCATCGTTTGCTCTACATATCGTACCTTGCGACCATGAAACTCTTCGCCGCAGTGTTCACGAATCATGTCACCGAGGTATCCGACCACGATAATAAGCTCATCCACCGCGCTCGGTAGTGCTAGAACAATATGATCAAGAAGAGGCTTCCCTGCTACTTTCACCAATGGTTTTGGACAATTATCAGTTAGGGGTCGAAGTCGAGTACCCTTTCCTGCTGCAAGAATGACGCATTGCATATGGGGATATTTATAGCACACCAACGATCCGAGGACACTTCGTATTTTCTATAATTGACTAATGATACCCATGGCTTCTGCATGCGATTCTTTCGTGCGGAATATCTCCCGCTGCAATAACTGGGTACCGAGATCCTTGCGCTTTTCTGGAGAAAGACCCGCGCGTCCTTTTGCCGCCTGTTCGGGCGTCAGTTCCGATCCCACAGTCAGAGTACCGTTCTCATGTACTGCGGATACCTCAAAAAATCGACGATCGGGTGTCATAACATAGAACAGCAATCCTTTATCGTGTATCTGTTGAAAACGATTCCGATAGTTGTCCAGATTGCGTTGGAACAATTCAAGCTCCTCCTTATATGTATCTCCGCGCGGATCCTGCTTGTATAGCTCATGCAAATGTTCCAGACTCTGGCGCGTACTCAGATCGTATATCCAATATGTTCCTTGCTCATCCCGGCTACCTGGTTTGAAATACCCAGAGACCTCAGGATTGTCGATGACCAATTCATTATAGCCTCCGATATCACCCGGCAACGAACTGCGCGCTGATCCAACAACCACATCTATATCTTCCGCTGAAATCTCCAATTGACCGGGCGCGTGCCGTTCTTTTATACCCAAAGAACGTGTACCCATATCATGCATCGATGCAGCTACCACCCTACCCCCACGTATGAGAACGCCTCCGCTGTGACTCCAGAGGCCGCTCACTCTCCCTTCTTCGTCGACCCCGGGACTGACAGATGAGGCAGAGATCGAAGGCTCAAGTGACAATAATATATCTAGGTCATCTTCAAAAGAAATGTTCTTGGATACGTTCGAATTATCATTATGGCGGAGCTCGATATGCTCATTGATCGTATGGACAATGAATACATTATTGCGGAGCATGATCTGCTCTACTGTTCGATGCATATATTCTCCTGCCTCAACATAGTGCCGCGCTATCTTCTCACGCAGTGATACGAGTGAATTGTCGGTCTCTATCAGTTTTTGGGCGCTCGCTTCAATCTCTGTTGCGATTACTGCCATTTCTTCGCGCAACGCATCCAAAGATTCACTCTTTACCTGAACATCCTTAGTAAATTCCGCATCGAGTGATGTTTCAATATGTAAGAATGATCTGACTTTCCCCGTGAGCGAGTTCGCTCGTTCAGCACGCCGGCTTTCCAGGCTCTCAAGCTCAATCTGTATCGACTCACTCTTATACCCAGACTGCTCAAGTCTTTCTTGTAACATGTGCACCTGCATACGCAACTCAACGATCTTGTGGCGACCTGCATATCGTTCTTCCGCTATCTCCGCAGCAAGACGTGCTCGTTCTTCGGTCATATGTTCTTTTGACCAGGTACGCTCTGAGCGTACCTCTAAGTCAGCAACTTCGCGCTCCTGCACAGGAGACGCCTCTGAAGCCTGCTCAAGAGGGAGAGGCTGTGGCATGGAGAAAGCATTAGTCTCAGGCGACACGATGGTAAGTATACTGTATCACAACCAGATGATCCGGCGCAAAAAGACCCACCTTGGGTGGGTCTTTTTGTATTCTTGTTGCGGGGCCTGGAATCGAACCAGGGTCTGGAGGTTATGAGCCTCCCGAGGTACCTCTCCTCTACCCCGCTATGTATTTATTTGGTGTCTTCTACAGCCGTGGTAAAGAAAGGGTGCTCGGGAGACTAATCTCCCCGTATATGTCTCCCCCAGAGACATATACCCTCTTCCTCTACCCCGCTATGTGTTTTTGACAACTCACCCTGCTATACAGAGTAGTGAGACTGTATCGTATATGACGCAGATGCGCAACCTATATTACGCCAAATTCTTTAAATACGCGCTCAAATTTAACAATAGTTTCCTGAGCTGCACGCTGCGTGAGTATGAAATCGCTCCCCACGTGCGCAATCTCATTACGGACCTTGTGTGCATCCCATGCATCCTGAACCGTGCGGAATGATTGTGGATTTGCGGATTTAAGTTTGTCGCCAATACTTTGACCTACATACCCTGCATTTGTAAGAGTCTCTTCAAGTAGAATATCTGCCTCAATGATAGCAATGCGCCACCCTTCAGGACTAACGTCCTGCACACGTTGTTGAATTAACGTCCAACGAGCATTACGGGTATCGGGCTTTGCGTATCGCGCAGCCCACTTCTGTTCTGCATGTGCAATTTCCTCACTCTCGATATCATCTAATTCTGCATGGCGAATCTTTGCGTACACCATACCTACAAAAAAGAGAAGCGAAACGAGAATCGCAACGATAGAATAAATATTCCAGAAGAACACAAGATGATCCCCGATATTCCCCCAGGCGGTATACCGAAAAAAATCAGCAAAACCATCGAAAGGACCCCCGATGCTTATCTGCGGAAGTGTAGGAACACTAGTAGTTGCGGAATCTGGTGTCATGCGTCGGACGCACCTTAGGCAAGCTCTTTGTGATCATATGACTTCTTACCGAAGTCGAATAGACGCTCATCACCTGCATGTGGTGCTATATATTGTACCCCAACAGGAAGCTGAATTCCTTCCCTCTCTACAGTGCCCATCGGTATTGAAATGCCAGGTACACCCGTAAGGTTTGCAGGAACAGTAAATATGTCTGCAAGATACATCGAAAGTGGGTCACTCTTTTCACCAATCTTGAACGCCGGAGTCGGTGCCGTTGGGGTCATAATCAAATCAACATTCAAGAATGCCTGCGCGAGCTCTTCTCGCATCATAGTTCGTACCATTTCCGCCTTGCCGTAATACGCGTCATAGTACCCAGATGAGAGGACATACGTACCGAGTAGTACTCGCCGCTTTACCTCAGCACCAAAGCCCTCAGCGCGCGTCTTCAAATACTCATCAAGGAGATTGTCTCCTGGTACACGGAGACCAAAGCGTACACCGTCATAACGTGCGAGATTTGAAGAAACTTCAGCAGGCATCACGATGTAGTAGGCGGCAAGACCACGCTTCATAAGTGGCAATGATATATCAACGACTTCATGACCTGCCTTCGTGAGTGTTTCAATTTGTTCATTAAAACGAACGAGTACATCAGGATCCATGCCCTCCCCTAGAAAATCCCGAGGCACCCCAATTCGGTATCGATCTTTCAAAGGAACGTTCGGATATGTATCTTCGTTAATTGTGGTTGCATCAAAACGATCCTTACCTTGTACAACTGAAAAAAGAATTTCTGCATCACGAACAGAGTTCGTCATAGTACCCGCCTGATCCAGTGATGAACCCATCGCAATGAGACCATGTCGAGAAACGCGTCCATATGTCGGCTTAAAACCAACAAGTCCACAGAAGCTTGCTGGAAGACGAACAGAGCCGCCGGTATCAGTACCAAAGGAGGCAACAGCAGCGCCCATCGCAACTGCAGCTGAAGAACCGCCAGATGAACCGCCAGGAACGCGTGTTGGGTCTACAGGATTACGTGTCACACCAAATGCTGAATTCTCAGTTGAAGAACCCATCGCAAACTCATCCATGTTCGTACCCCCAATGAATACCGCCCCCGCATCTTTGAGACGTGCAGTGATGGTTGCGTCATATGGCGCCACATAGTGTTCAAGAATTTTTGAAGCCGCAGTAGCCCTTCGTCCTTTGATAAGAATATTATGCTTCATTGCAATCGGCTGACCGAGAAGTGCTGGAGCAGATTCCCCTTCTTCTCTGAAACGCTCAGTGGCACGCTCCGCATCCGCGCGTGCATCATCATACACATCAAGAAATGCATTGATTTCTCCATCACGCATACGAATTGCCTCACACATAGCATCAAATGCCTGCACTGGTGTGTAGCTTCCCTCTATAAACTGCGCGCGTAATTCAGTAATGGTCATGATTTGTCTTCAAGAATCTTTCGTACTTTTACGTAGCGACCATGGCGGTCAGGAGCAGCTTCGAGTAGGTCCTTGGTATATAAATCAGCGGCATGCGGTTCGCCGTCAGTCCGTAAAACGGTGTTCAACGGACCAACTTTCTTTTCAACAGCACCGGTACCGGCAATACCCTCAATTTCACTCACATATTCAAGAACACTCGTCACGTCAGACGCCAAGGCATCCGCTTCCGCATCAGTGATGCCGATACGTGCAAGCTTTGCAAGATGTTCAATATCCTCTCGCTTCATGCGGGTCATAGTAGCATGAGCTACAGATTGAGCAATTTCAAAAAACCGTCCTTTGTTATTACCGAAACACCAAGCGCTTCTGCCTTTGCTGCTTTTGAACCAGGCTCGGCACCTACCACGACGTAACTGGTCTGCTTAGAGACAGAGTTTGCAACATGTGCACCGGCTTCTCGAGCCTTTGTTTCAGCATCTTCGCGACTGAGTCCTTCCAGGGTGCCGGTAAACACGAGCGTTTTTCCTGAAAGCGCGCCAGTGCTTTTTTTGTGTGTATCCGGAGCAGTAACGGTCACATGTGAAAGAAGTGCATCGAGCTCTTTCGTATGATGCGGATTCTTAAACCAGGCAGCGAGTGATGCCGCAACAATGTCTCCAACGCCATAAATAGCAGCAAGTTGGGCTTCAGATGCGTGCCGTATTTTATCGATTGATGGCAGGGCCTCTGCAATGACACGCGCAGTCTCCTCACCCACATGCTCAATGGAAAGCGCGACGAGCAGTCGATGGAGCGGCGCAACACGAACCGCATGTATCGCATCAATAACATTTTGAGCTGCCTTCTCTTTAAAACCAGGAAGTCCTAAAAGATCACCCGTGGTTAAGGTGAAGAGGTCTGAAGCAGTATTTATTAAGTTGTGCTCCAATAACAAATCAATGATTTTTGGCCCAACACCATCTATATTCAACGCTGTGCGCGAAACAAAATAGTAGAGTCGACGTCGATGGAGTACCGCTGAGTCTCGCGCAATACAACGGTATGCCGCTTCTCCGGGAATACGTTCGATTCTTCCATCGCCACCGCACTCCGGTACATACTGCGGAAAATGGTACGGCTTAGCATTTTTAGGTCGTAGCTCAAGAACAACGCTCACAATTTCAGGAATCACATCTCCCGCCTTTTGCAATATAACTGTATCGCCCACACGCACATCCAGACGCTTAATTTGATCCTCATTATGAAGCGTTGCGCGGGAGACTGTTGATCCTGCAACATGCACAGGACGAAGGTGTGCGACTGGCGTCACGACTCCCGTACGACCGACCTGAAGCGCAATATCCTCGATGACGGTCGTTGCTTGTTCTGAAGGAAATTTGTATGCGATACCAAAACGCGGGGATTTTGCTGTATATCCAAGCGCTGTCTGCAAAGCAATTTCATCGACTTTAATGACGGTACCATCCATACCGTATGGCATGCTGTGCTTTTTAGGAACCCATGCGCGATATTCTGTAATCGCCTCATTAAGAGTTGCACAGCGCTTTGCGTGCGGGTTAACTCGTAGACCAAGACTCTTTAAAAGCGCAAGCTCAGTGAATTGCGTCTTTGGAAGATTGGGACACGTAGCACCGTCAATGAAGTCGATATCATACGCAAAAAAAGAAACGTTCCGCTTCCGTGTGATTTCAGGGTCAAGTTGACGAATCGAGCCTGCAGCAGCATTGCGCGGATTTGCAAACAATGGCTCGCCTGTCTTTGCGCGTTCTGTATTAATGCGTGCAAAATCTTTTTCAGAAAGCCACGCCTCGCCAATCACAATGAGGGTAACCGGCTCTTTGAGTGTCGCAGGAATGTCTTTAATTGTACGCGCTGTATGCGTCACATCCTCACCTATCGTGCCGTCACCACGTGTCGTAGCTCGTACTAAACTTCCACGGTTGTACTCAAGCACCAGTTTCAGGCCGTCAATCTTGTGTTCACTCACATACGCGACTGAATCGGGGCGCAACCCTTGTTTTTCAAGTACACGTACCAAGCGCTCCTCCCATGCGTGGAGCTCATCGTCACTGAACACATTGTCGAATGACCACTGACGTACCTGATGCTTCACTTTTGCGAACGCCTCACTCACGTTCCCTCCCACAGCATTCAGAACTTTGTTCGTTTCTTTCAGTGTTGGATAGACATCAACAAGAGATGCGAGTTCCCGCACGAGAGAGTCATATGCCTCATCACTTATTTCAGGGGCATCCTCTTCATGGTATCGCTTCTGATGATGCGCTATGAGCGCTTCGAGCTTCTCTGCCCGTTTCTGTATATTCTGAGGAGTCTGTGCCATATCGTATATCTATCTTACCGCAAAAAAACAACCACCCAAAGGGTGATGGTTTTTTGAATATTCCTAATATAACAGTGAGTACTCACGCTCGACGACTCGAGGACTTGCCCCAACATCGTTACACCCAACGTTGTATCCTCGTGATTCAACGAATGTACAAACTGCTCCCGCAGGACATGGCTGACCTGGTCGTATATTCGTGCCACGAACTGTGAGATTGACTGGATTTGTAGCGTTAAAGAATTTAAAGACACTTACCTCTGTACATACGTTTGGATTACCCCATGAGAAACGGAACTCCTGCTCCTCCCCGCTTGAAACAGCTCCTGACCCTGCCAAATCAGCCGAAGCGACACCGAAGCATGTTGCGGGATCATGCGCGTTTCCGATTCTGAATTCGTCATTTACCCAGTCATTAAACTGTGTGCACTCCATTCCAGCACTTGCTGCTTGAAAGGCAACTTCTGAATCATATGAAATACCTGAAAACTGATATTGCTTGAGTGTGATGTTAATCAGAGAGGTGGTCACCGCAAGAAGCACACCCATAAGAAGAAGCGTTACCAGTAGTGTGACTCCATTTTGTGATGTATGAGTACGCATAGCCGTTTATTGTCCAAAACGCCGGTAATGGTCGTGCAGGTATGTCTGCAGTACTACACTTCGAGTCGCTCCGCCAAACAGTGAAGTATTGGTCCATGAAACAGTAACCGTAACCAAACGTTCCGATCCGCCTGCACCAATGCTAATTGCGCGGTTATAGGTAAGACCATCTTTGGTTACCGAACACGTAAGCGGCCCTGAGCTTCCCGAGCATCCCGCAGTACTCCACGCCGAAGTATCAATGTTTCCTGAAGGGTTGTTCCATGCCTCGAGTGCCCGATCATCACGACGCTGACGTATCGCTTCGATAGCTTCCTGTGCAAGAAAGACTGCCGACAGTTGTTCGTTTGCGTAGTATGCCTGCTGTATACCTTTTTGTGCTGCCGTAATAGGACCAATGATAATGAGGAGAAGAACCGCAATCGCAACAAGCGTTTCCACAAGGGTAAAGCCTTGTGCTGTATGGGGACGATGTGTAGCGCAGTGTCTCATAAATATTATCGATCAAGGATGCGCTGCAGAACGCGCGTTGAAATATCAAAAGAAGTCGGATCACTGAGACCGTTGTACAAGTTCCCTGCAACCGATACCTCAACTCCTGGTTGCGCATCGTTACTGGTACCAGTGTTTGCTACGGTAATATTAAACGAAGTGACTTCGACCTCATCTCCTGTAATCGAGAACCACTCAGATGAACCGAGCCGTTGTTCGATTCGACCCTCAAAGAGACGATACCCGAGTCGTTCATTACTCCACCCCTTATTAAACACAACCATCGAACCGCTCGTGCAATCGCGTGCACTATCATTCGAGAATACTGTATCGCCGTTTCCGGTGGTAGTGGTGCAGTAATAATTTCGCCCGGTACGTATTTCACGGGTCATACTATCGAGTGCAAATGCAAGATTGCTGTATGAAGAATAGAGTGCCTGCCCCTTTGCATTCACATCAATCATAATAAGGAGCACGCCCGTACTAATGAGCATTACAATCGAGAACACCGCGAGCGATACCATAAGCTCCACGAGCGTGAAGCCTTTTTGCATTCTCTTACCTTGGTATAGGTGGCGCTTCATATATTTATAGACAATTAGGAAGACCCACCTGACACACACTCACCTGACCGAATATCGTTACCTTGATACGGAACTGCATACTTGGATTTCTTGTTGAAGACAAAATTATTCGAGACTCAATAATCTCATCATCCAGCGGCGCGCCGCTTGCAGGAACTGCGTACGCCAACGCATTAAATTCTGGTCGACGGAATGAAAGGTCAAGCCTCTGAAGACCACAAACTTCGGTAGCGGAAACTGTTGTGGTAACACAGAGATCGGAGACGGTGATGGTACTCCCGGGAAGTGTCTCCGTTGAAACGAGTTCCGCAAGGTTACCTGCATATTGCGGATATGCGGTTGCGGAAAGGTACCGAAACGCTGTGAAATGTGAAGCCCCGGGCGTCACACTGATTCCGTAGGGGTAGTCGAATCCTCCGCTGGTGCCCCGGACCACACTAATTGATTTAAGCTGGGACTCACGGATTCCAAGCGCCACGTCATATGCTGCATTTTTTAGAACAGTCGTGCTTTCAAAATCTCGATAGTTCACAATGACAACACCGGTAATCACTCCGATGATACCGATTGAAACAACAAGTTCCACGAGTGTGAAACCGCGCACGGCGCGAACCTTCTTAAAAGAAGAACAAGCGCTCAATGATGGAAAACGTATTCGCATGAAAAACGTACGTGAGCAAAAATCCTGCAAGCAGGAATGGTGCAAACGGAACTTCACTCTTCATTGTAAGCGGTGCACCGAAAAAAAACAGCTGGGTTGTCCCCTTT
>Ga0209277_10001037_pt1 | contig 13821 bp, 12 predicted proteins | sample JI81AbrownDNA_FD_187503 | JGI IMG/M metagenome (GOLD analysis project Ga0209277, IMG submission 187503) | Wastewater effluent complex algal communities from Wisconsin, to seasonally profile nutrient transformation and Carbon sequestration -... | ecosystem: Engineered > WWTP > Effluent > Algae... | reverse complement strand
CAAGATGTTAACCACCTCCCAGTTCAGCTTGGTCACAGACCTGCGCGTCTTCGACATGCCCTCAGTTAGTTTGTCAAGTTGACATGTTTGTTGGTTACTTGTAACCTCTGCTGAACTGTTGTGACCCTTGAGGCCATACTGTTTTGCTGTGTAATGGCCGAATGATCCAGCTCCATGAACAATAATGAACTTTGTAGATTGTTGTTTTATTCGTTCCTGAGCAACAGTGTTGGCCATCCATTGAAGCATTGTGTTGTTTAAAGTTTCGAAGCGGGCCTTATCAGTGATAGACGATCCACCGAGCTTTAAGATTACGATTCTTCCTGGTCCTGGTCCTGCTGAATCAAAATTACCCTCGGATCCGCATGTCTCGATAGGTTGCTCATTTGTATCAAACTTTCTTTCTTGACAAAGACAGGTCCATCTCTTTTGAGCGAGAAATAGCGTCAAAACCATTAGAATTAAGTTTGGACTTCGGAGATGCTTCCATTGTTGATCGTTGGAAAGAATAAATGGGCTCGCCATTCTTCACAGAAGCAAATTCTCCCGTGATATGTAAACTTGTCAATTAAAACGAGGCGACACTTTATGAATTAAAAATCTCAAATTAATTTATTTCTAAGACTTTAATTTTACTGAAATGTCCAATTATTATTTTAGCACCCTGGGTTTACTCACATCTCAAATTATTTAGTTTTTAGCAGCCTTTACTCACATCTCAAATTATTTGGTTTTTAGCAGCCTGGGTTTACTCACATCTCATATTATTTAGTTTTAGCAGCCTGTACTAACATCTCAAATTATTTAGTTTTTAGCAGCCTTCAAGCTACCCAATTATTGTTTTCATCAGCCATAGAATTCACTCATGCGCCAGAAAAGTATTTAAGAAAAACAACAATCATGGTAACTAACGTTATAACAAATGTGCAGATGATTACATTGGAGACTCCGCCTAACTGTTACTAAATTTGGACTGGGCATTAATTGCTATCAAGTGACGTGTTGCAACCGCAACTTTGTGCTTTTGGAGTAAAGTTAGGAATGTCTCTTGTGTGCTTGCAGTTGCATTGAGTTTTAATGAATTCCTCAATGATCTACCAGGACTTCGACTGCGTGGCCCAGGGAACAAAGTTTCCAGATTCTGATGCAGTTCAGACTCAAGTCGATCACGAATTGAGTCGCAACTGTTCAAATCTCGCTGAAATTGCTTTTGTTGTAGTGAATCATCAATTCTGGCTTGCAGAAAACAAGCTTCAATTTCTTTGAAGGATGCATTTGACTTGCTACTCATGAAAGTTTCAATCGCCATCCATCCATCATCCATTTTTCGTTTCGTGCCGCATGTTTGCAATATTCTTTCCGCGCAGTCCACAAGTTGTTCTGAAGCCGTGGCTTCGATAGTTTCTTCGTTAGGAAGATTTTTGCTAATTGCTGAACTGAAAAATTCAGTTCTATCACCATCATCCTCGTCATAATTATCGACAGCTACAAGGCGTCGAACATCATTATCCTCGCTGCCATCCTCATCTCCAGTTTGATCTTGACGAATTCGAAGTTCCTTTGATAGGGAAGCAGCACCTTGGACTTGTGTTTCTGCACCCAGATCCTCTTCATCATTGAGCGAACCCTCACCCAAATCACAATCTTGGCGTTGTCCAGGCTCGTGATGGCTGGACGGATCACTCTCACCTGTGCCATGACCGACTTTTGTTTCATACTCAGCCTTCACAATTGGTGGAATATCACACCTATTTCCAACCAAAAATTGAGTAAACAAATATTTGACGATGGAAAGTGAAGGAGGACCATCGCTATCTTTGTTACTGAGCGTTGTTCGAACACTGGAACGATTTACGTCTCGAATCTCAGTTGTTGACTTGTACACACTTGGAAAAATCCGAAATGAGCATCCTTCAAACAATATTACAATGCATTGGGGACGCTCTCTGTTGGCTTCCTCCAGCGTAACATCTAGTATTTGACTACAATCTAAATACGCGACAAATTTTTCGTCGAATCTCAGATATAAATGCGGAGCTGAGCTGTGAATTGGGGTCATTTGTAAGTGTTGACGTGAGGATCGAAAACTAGTTCGAGCCATAGGCGTTGATGTAATCGGAGTTGCACCTTCCAAAGTTGCCAGCAAATCTCGTCGAACCAAGGGCGAGGAATTGGATTGACTTCCTGAGACATGTGTTGTCGTGGTTGTGGATGAACCGGAAGGAGAGCTGATCGGAAAAAGACTCATTAATGCTGAATCAGATGGATCAACATTAGCCAGAATCGCTTCAAAACGACATAAGCATGGATCCAGCAGTTTCACCTTGGTTGACTCTATCTCGTTCCCTCCAATCTCCAACTTGTGAGAAATCACGGGCGAAAACCCAATCGGACCAATTCCTCGATACTTCCCATTATTATTGATTGTCGGCTCAACAGAGACGTCAAACGGATGATTGGAATCTCCAAGTAATGGAACACCCACTTTTGACAAGTCGATGTTTCTTGCATTTGCACGAAGCTCTTTTGAATCAGAAAGTTTCTGCAGTGAATCCCAATGTTGCTCCGAGCATTCGTGTAAATACGGCAGGCAATTTAGAAAAGCAAATCTATCCATCTTGGAAGCTCCACATCAGAGTCTCGATACAGTAGATACAATTTTTCAGACGAACTCACTGAATGACCAAATATGTTAGGCACGTCAGAAAAAATGTCAAATTGTTACTTGCATGCTTTCAACAAGAGCATTGAACCAGAATTGCTTCCGCTTCTGATCAAATTATTTTTTTTGGATAGTCTATTTGTATCCAATTCGACATTTCTCAGATTTCTGTATTACCCAAATAGCAGTTGATTGTCAATGCAACTATAGTGCCTTCTACAGAAAAACTAGGACTAAAAGATGGCATAGATAGCAAGAAGATTTCATGCGACTTCAAGACCCGCTGGTAAAATGGGCACAAGAGGCCAAGAACTGCCAACAATTTGCTATTTGTTTTCTTATACTAGAGCATTTATCTTTGGCTGAACACAAGTCTAACACTGCAGCTTTTGAGATAGATGGAAATCCACAAATTAGAAATTTGGATAAAAGCCAAATCCAATATTACCGCGGAGCCTCTTTGACAAAAGTAAATGGTCTCTATTTTGTTACATCGCATGCATCAATCAATAAGCTCCAAACTACAGCCACTATTATGGCTGGCATAAATGGCCAGGTCACCCTGGACCTCATCAATTCAGTGCAATTGTGAAACACTCAATTGGTGCCAATACACCAGTGCCAAACATGTGCTGACACAAAAATTTGAAGTAACCAGTGGAGCATGCTCACCTGTTGACTGCCTCCTCCCAGCCAGCCGTTGTCATGTGGACTTTGGATATATTTGTGCTTCTTCAAAAGATTTCGGACAGACCAAGACTGGCAATAATGTATTCACCTCTTATGATGGACACAATAAATTATTTTTCCACTGGCTATGGCTACACAGCATTAAAAGCCATGTGAACAACCACAAGAAGGTACGCAGTATTTGTGATGGTTCGACTCATGGAGGCCACGTTTTCGTGACTGGTGCTACTTATGCACCTACACCACAACATGTGGACTTTAGTACTCATCTTGTGTTGTCAGCTCTTTGGGCCTTTGTTTATTGCATTCTGGTTTTGCAAATGTGTTCATGGAGGCTGATGGATTTTCACAGCAATACTTCATGCACAATTACGCTGTCTTTCTGATCGGTGGGCCATTTGTCACCCTGAGCATCCTTTATCTTAGTGTGATGATGTTCCAGTTCTAAAGAAACTCCAAGGCCAATCATAAGCGGCTAGGCAATGACTTTTTTTAGTAAAACACACAATTTCTATGAGAATCTAATGTTTAACCTACAAAAACAGCGAAAATGAAGAGACTATGTGTCAGAAAGACATTGCGACTTAAAGGAAGAGGCAACTAATTAAGTTGCATATCCACCTTTAAAGAACTGAAGTGAAGAAAACTTAATGAGAAATCGCCCTGCTACCCCAATAAATTCTAAAGTCACAGAAGAGTTAATCAACAATATAAATCCAAGGCCATCCAACATTGAGGTTAAAATCGATGCATTTGTCCTATTTTGGTGGATATGAATTAATTCAAATTGGCTTTGTCTAAGACTAATCTATGCTCAATTGCAGATATGGCCAAAACAATAGTAGAGGATAAGGAGATGATCAAATCTAACCTCTCTTAGTTGGAAAAAACTACAGGTTGAAGAAGAGAAAAAGGCTCCTGTTAAAAAGTCCAAATCTGATGAGGAAATTTCTCCTAAGTATCTGAAGGACGCTAAAGTGGTGCCTGCGGAAGCTTCATTCCATGATTCAGCTTCAGATAATGAAAAAATCATGAAATTTACAGTATTGAAAAAAATCTCCTAGGTCTTAAACTCCGATTGGTCGAAGGGCCACTGCTAGGCCCAGATATGAGAGTCTCTGAGCTGTTTAAATCGAGCACCGATATCCAGAATAAGGACTCAGGGTTGTCACTTTGAGGAATGATTGTAAACATTACAAATAAAATGGTTTAGGATTTTTCATCACATAGAACAAGGTGAAAAAGTAGCTCTGCATTCTTGGTTGTATTTGTTAAGACATACAGTCAAATAGCATGGGAACTGTTGTTTGTCCTTCCTGTTTTCTTGAAACGTGTTACTCAAAGCAAGAGGAATTTGGATAATTGTGCAAGTTTGACTACAGCTAGATTATCCTCAATACCCTTTGCGTATTCACCCTACTACAAATGATCCTCGAGAATTTAAGGACTGAGTTCCCCTCTCAATTTGAAGAGGTTAAAATCCAGATTTTAAATGACTGTGTTAAGGCAAGTGGAGTTGATAGGATGGAGGCAAAATGTAAGCCAGGAAATGGGAGAAGGTGAAATTAAATGGAAATTTTTAGGAAGAACTTTTGGTTGAAAACTCAACCCCTAAAATGTTTCAAGGTTTGCAGATAGAAGAATGAAAATCAGGAATTCCGGAAATGAGGACTTGGTTCAACAAGCTCCTCGATGAGCCGGTATCTCTAAGGTCAATTTTGGGTAAAGATGGATCTCTAAATCAATTTGATGAGCAAGTAGATATTGATAGAACTATGTGCACAGTCAATAAATAATAATTCTATTGGCAAGCAATACATATTTTCTTCAACAGCCACTATTGAAAAATGGGCCCTTTGGCGTTCTCTGAATTATCTAACACGATTTTAAAAGTAAAAATCTTTGCAAGTTGAGGATGATTTTCAAGATGTTTCTAGTGGTATCTACAATTTCAGAAGTGACTAAAAAGAAGAACTCAAATTTAAAAGAAAGCCAGAGAAAACATAGCTTGTTCTAATGAAACTTTGCATGTTCGGGTTGAAATCAATTGCTCACTGCTCTCATATCTCTGAGCTCAATGAAATATAAACGAATGTTTCACCACAGATTGTATATTGCTCATTAAGATTTCAAAAAAATTCTGATGCCTTCACGTTGAAGAAAAAAAGAGAATAAATTTTAATGATTCACATTGTAAAGAAATTGAAACATCTATTAGCACAATTTTCGGCATTTCAACTATGACGGGATGTCGGAGACATTCGCTCTCTACATCTTAGTGGGATTTACCAAGGAAATGGGACCGGGCTCTCAGGAAACAGGACTGTGGTATCAAAACTTCACAAACCAATCACCTAATCAAAGTTTTGTATTAGTGATTGCAGTTTTGTGGACAGCGGATATAACATTTAAGACAACGGCAGAAGATATAGCAGCCCTCGAAAAGTCTATTGGCATTTGGCAGGGTCGTGTGTGTGCTACAGAAGGAGAGTTAGTTCCAGAGAATTAACTTTGGTATTTTATGGATCACGACCCAAACCCTGGAGATGTTAATTCTGATTGCAAGATTACTATTGAAACACTCACACGGCAATACTATTCCTATCAAGAGACTATTGAATGATCTGGCCGAAGTTACTCTGGGGGATCTTGGGAAAGCAACGCAAATCCTAGCTAACAAGGGAATCAACTAGAGTAAGCACCTTGGGAGGGCGGGCGGATCCAAACTGAATCATGGCAAGCCCTAAACTCGACAATTATTAAGTCTCCAGATTGTTGCCTTCTGGCTTTTGATCTGTCAAGAGAAGATTGTGATAAAATTATGTGTCAAATGGTCAAGAGAGTAATGACCAAGATGATGAGAATTTCAAATAATTACTTATTCTTGCCTCACCTGAAGAATTAGGTTTAGGATTACATAATCTGTATGACCTTCAAGGAAAAAACATCAAACTGACAGTGAGATGTCCTCACACAAACTTGATTACAGGTCATCTTCTAGACTATTTGTTAGAGGAGATACTTCTCAATATTGGTATTGATGCAGGATTTGGATTATGAATTTTATGTTTACAGATTGACTCGAATCTTGCTAGTATAAAGCAAATTGGCGCCATGCTTTGGAAAATCTCATGAAGTCATACCATATACTTTGTTCTGTAGATGCAATGCATTCAGATCTCTTTGTGAAACATAATTGCAAGATTATGTCTAATGTTAAAAAGTGCAGAATGAATCTCCAGTTGATGGTCTCTTCTGTAATTTTAGATATATCCCCGTATCGGTTACACCCAATGATTTTGCGCCATGAAAAATGCAAAGATTTGTGCATCAATGGTCCTTTATACAGTTATACTCTCTCCACCCAAGATTGGTTGATCTGGGTAGATTAGTTTGTTTAGAAGTAGGAATACTGCATTTATCTGATTAGTATTATATTTTTGCAGCGGTTCTATGGTGTATGAGCAGCTGACTGATGATGAAATCCAGTTTTGGTAAGTGCAATGAAGACGTATCCAGATCCATGTGATGAAATTTGAACCAACAGGTCGACATGTAGCACAGCTACTTTCTGAGGTAAAACCAGATCGAATTAACAAGTCAAGAGACGCATTCTATGTGGCTGAATATCCCCAGAAATCGAGAACACAGCTTAAACAACAACCTGAGCCTTATAGATTCGAAAAGCTGAATTTATCTCAAGAACAGATATGGGAATTCAATGTAGTCCCGTTGGATTATGGTGTGGAATTTGAGAAATCACTGAATTGATCATTGTAAAAAACCATTGTAGCTTACAGTGATTGTTTTTTTGTGAAAAATATGGGAGGGGGTCAGCTGCTTGCTGTATGTTTAAAAAGTGATTACTTGAAAAAGCAGCTCACTCACTAGCGAATCCCAGTAGGAAGCTCAATCAGCATACATCAGAGAGCTAGGTTGTTTGTATAGTATGATTACCACAGTTCATAAAATCTGTATCTCCTATAAAATTTAGGAAGAAATGGTCATATTTGTGTGTGATGGGAATAGTGCTCTTACAAAAATTGGCTTGGATGAGCAGTGTTCAAGTTATAGTAACAACAATGTGATATGATTTGTGCCATCAAAAGTCGCTGGATCAGTTCCTGATAAGGTATGAAATGGAATGTCAAGGGGTGCCAAGATGAAGCATAAGCTTGGCCAAGCAAATGTGATGCTAGGTGCTTTGGAGAAGTCCATTTTAGCATCGATTCCTCAAGATCATTTGCTTCATAGCTAGGAATTTATCGGATCAGGCAAATGGCTGAAATACAATGATATTGTAGTTAGCTCTGCGTGGAAATTAGTTGAAATCCTTGCAGCAGAAGCTCAAAAGACATTGAAATTCGGACCTCACTTGATTGATATCGAATGACTCAAATCATCCAGAAAAAGTTCCCATATCAAAGAGTGTTTGGTTAATGAAGATCTCAGCAGGCATTTGTAGGGTTGGTAAATGATTTAAAGTTGCAAACATTGCAAAACATCCTAATTCCCAATGTGCGATGAATCAGTTGAGAATATCTCACATATCCTTAGGTGCAAGTCAAAGGACTTGTCCAACTCGCTTCAACAAGGTATAAAAAAGAATGAAGAGAGCTTTGAAAAACTGGATACATATTACTTGATAACTTAGTCAATTTTAATGGGATAGCAGTCATAAAGAACCTGCCAGCAAATTGAAGTGTGTATCTGCAGAACTTGTGAAAAAGAGTTGCTATGGAAGATCAAAACATAACTTGGTGGGAACCTTTCCTTTTAGGCAGGGTCTTAGCACACTGGAAAGAAAAGTATAAGAAATGGAATGGTCCACGCTTGTCCAGCACGCTGTGGGTAAAGGCCTTAATCCTGTATTGGGACATTAGTTGGGACTTATGGACTGTACGAAATTAGTGCAGAACTTAAAAAGAAAACTCCTTTTTTACTAGAGGCTTAATCACTAGACAGAAAGATTTGAGAGGTGTCAAGATTTTGATCAGAAATGGTGAAGAGCAGAGACAGATACCTCTTCTCTGGGGAGTTTAAAAATGGTTGGAAAAGCAGCTGAATCGAAAAAGAAGATGGTTGGCAGCTGTGAAAAAAGCAATGGAGAGATTTCCCAATGCAAGAATCAATAAGAAACATGCTATTAGGGGACAACACGAGACAAGATAAACAAAGCTGGCTTACAACAGGCTTTTTCTTGGACAGTTGTTCTGCTACGTTTTTCTTAAAATTCGAGGGAGAATGGCGACTTTAAAGGGCCCTGCCCAAGAGTTTAACGATTACTAGTTGAGTTAATTATTTATTTGGTGTACCCGCAGTGATAAATTTTTGAACTAATCTAGCTCTAAACCACTCATTCATGCACCATGTCTCAAACTGAATCATGCTAGAACTCCATTTTTCGCCCTGCATGACTTTTTAGTATTGGAGGCAATCCAGGCAGCACTGTTAGATTTATGAGTTTTTTGATGCTCTTTGAGATGTTCAAATTGAAAATATCGAAGTCACTTTTTGTTATTTAGCGTTGAAACCACAAGTCATGAGTGCATATACAATGTTTTATAAAACAACAGGACTATTACGACAACAAACAACGAGGGTGCTGTTATGCAATTTTAAACCAGAGATTTATTTTAAAGTGAGTTTTTACTGCACTTGTTTATTTCTAGGTCATTTTTATCCATCGTGGTTTTTTGTTTCCTTGTCACTAGTGTCCACTCATTTCTTGTACTCTGTGTACATAGCTCTTCAGGTGTGAGTATGTCAGTGTCACTGTTTATGCTGTTTAGTAATTCAGGTTCCAACACACTCCTGCGATCCAGCGATCGTTGAGATGGAGATATGTTCATTATGAAATCCTGGAACTCTTTAAAGAGGGTGCCTTGAAGTGGTTTTGTGAAGAAATCTGCAATCATTACAGCTGTGGGACAGTATTGTACTTCAAGCTCTCCAGCATCAATCCGGTCAATAACAAAAAAATAGCAGATGTTGAGGTGGCGTGTGTGCTTGCTGCTTGATGCATGTCCATTATTTTCCAGCTTTGGTTGTCTTGGTATGCAATGGAATCAATTGTGCCATACACTTGTGATTCCAAAAAATAGCATGTCCATAAAACTTGGGGAAGCGTCCCATTCACAGCAACTAGTTTGGATTCTGTGGAGTTCCTTGTATTAATTTTTTGACGTGTGGATGTGCCATAAATGACACCTTTGCCAAGTGACAGAGTTCCACCTGTTTTGCTTTTCATTTCTGCATTCACAGCATAGGAGGCGTCAACCAACCATTTGATATGTTGGAGGCTATCAGCTTCCAAGGTCAATGGCATGCTGGCAGTGTGGTGTAGGTATCGGATTATACATGCCAACTTTTTGTAGTCATCAGTATCTAGAGCCTTGACTCGTGTACAAAGGAATACAAGCGCCATTTGGATGTCAGGTCATGCACTTTTGCATAAGAATAATAATCTTGCAGTAATTGATGGAACTGTTTGCTCTGCTCATTGTCCAGAAAGGTTGGGACTCAGTATTAACTGTAAATAAGTGGTTTGGTGCGGGGGTAGGGGACTCCCCACTCATATGATCTGGGGCTTCATCAATGACCCCTTAACATACTCCTCTATGGTGAATTGGACCTTGCTGGGAGCATTGAACTGGCATCCTCTTTGTAAGTGTAGAGACATTGCTTTCGACCATCAGCACATCCACAACCATTTTTCTTTAAGAATCATTAAATAGGCCAATGCTGCCTTCTTTTCTGCCAGGGTCATTGTGCTTTGATCAGCAGGATTTAGCATGCCACGATCATGTAGTTGCTGTAATTCCTTAAGGATGGCCTCTATATCAGCATCACTAAGCATTTGGATCCCCTTCTTCATGCTGTAATGTTTCATCATGGTACTTTCCAGTATTGTATGCAGGTGGCTGTAGTCATGCCATTTGTGTGGGAAAAGGGTATATGGAGCTGTTTGTTTTCCATATATGTGGTCCATTTCTACAGTGAGATCAATATTGTCAGCAGGGTCAATATCATCAAGTGCACTGTCTTCAGTGTCTGCACTATCATCTTCAGGTAATATGTCTGCAGCATCATGATTTTCAAAATTCTGCTCAACTGTGTGTAAGCCATCTGGATGGATTTGGACCACTGGTGCAACATTGCCATCCACATAATCATCATTTGCCATTGCAGTTTCATCAGTGGCAGTACCAAGTCCAGTGTCATGTACCATTTCACTATGATTTGTGTTGTGAGTATGTTTGTCATCATCATCAAGGTTGGGGTCATCAAGGTCATCATCATCATGGTCAGGGTTGTCAAGGGGATCATAGTTGGAGTAATTGTCATCTAAATCTTCATCATTATCATGTTCATCTCCATCTGGGCCAGAAATGGGATGTCTATTATGATCACACATCTGAAGACCAGCAGCATGATTGGCATGGTCCTGTCAACAGAAGGTGCAAACATGATCGATTACCTTGGCAGGCATGGGCAATGGTGTCCAGTTGTGTCAATTTAAACACTGACCAGTAGTAAGGCTGAAAAAATACTAGCCCCCTTGTTCATTACTAGTGGTGGGAGGGCAATGACACCGGTTTCCATGGAATTGCTATGAGGCTCATGGGTTCAGACATAAGACCCAAATTCTAGCTGACAGTGGGCTTTGTAGGTAATATGATGACCAGTGACAATGGTGTGAGGACTGAGAGCATTGGATACTCCAGTTGCAGTGGGGAAACTATTGAGCCAGAAGGTGCAATAGTGTATAAGTTCAATGATCATATGGGTAGGAAGTTGGGGATAAGGAATCATGTTGTAGATAGCATGAGCATGTTCCTTTACAGTCCAAATGTGACGTTACTGTTGTATTTTGAGTGGTCATGAGTAAACTGTGAAATGTGATTTGTTGCGTAGAATGGATTTTGTGAGTGTGCACATCATAGTAAGAAATGTGTGGACTAGACTGAGGCGACGTTGTAGTTGTGCAGCTGAAATTATATGGGCTGACAACCTAGAACATATGAGCAATTGAAACGTGCTCATAATTTATACACTTGTCTTTAATAGTCTTAGTGATGCCCAATGCACACTATTAAATTACTTTAATAGTATTTAATATGACAGTTTAGTGACAACCGTGTTATCACAACATTTAAAATAAATTACCATGGAACAAAAGGCAACAGATAAACCTGCAGGTATGGCTGAAAACATCAATGGGAATGCCAATGGTGGCAAATCTCGACAAAATTACAAGAAGAACATCCACTCGACAAATGAGATAGGCAAAGAAGCCAGATTTGAGGGTAGGGAGGAGAAACTAAAGGGGTACATTTATGACTCTGTGGATTTCAAGCAAGCAGACATGTACACCCGCACGACACACGAAATTGCAGACCATGTTGGTCGCAATTATACAAATGGAGCTGATGTCAGGCAGGCCATCCTAAAAATGGAGATACCCACATTCCCAACTCCCACAGCACCACCTGATGGAGCAGATGCTGGAGTAGTGCGCACGTGGAAAAAAAGGGTTGATGGTATCATAAAACGTGAGGACATTCTTGAAGCAAACATGAAGGCAATCTTCTCACTGATCTGGGGGCAATGCATGGAGGTACTTCACGCCAATATAGAGGCTGTCCCAGGGTCATATCCCATGAAGCCGACTCTCTAAAACTCCTGATCCTGCTGAAGAAGGAATCCTACAATTTCCAGTCACAAATGAACCCAGTGCAAGCTAAACACAAGGCAAAGTGGCGCTTCTATCATCTGATGCAAGAAAGGCATTAATCCCACAAAGCTTTCCGTGATCATTTCAACAATTGTGTGGATGTGATTGAGCATTGTGGTGGCACTATTGTTGATTGCGAAGATGTTGAAGGTGAACTGAGTGTGCTACCCCTGAACTTTCAAACAACAACTACAGAGCAAATTACATAGGCAAAGCAAAGTGCAAAAAACAAATTACTTGGGGTGGCGTACCTTATGTGTGTTGACCATAGCAGGTTCGGAAAACTACTTGAGGACACTTACAAGGCTTACTTAGTTGGTGTTGATCAGTTCCCAAAATCTGTGAACAATGCATATCATCATGTCACCAACTGGAGCAATGACCCAAGGAACGTAATGAATATTATTGGACCGACAAATGATGGATTATCCTTTGCACAAGCTGCCGGAACCAAGAACACTGGAACCAAACCACCCTGACCCAACAACCATACAGTGTTATTCTTGCAAGGAAATGGGTCACAAATCCTATGAGTGTCCCAACCCCAAGTCACCACCAGCAAATGCAACAATGACCACACAAAATGAGTCTGCTGTGAATCATGTACACATATGCAATGGTGTAAGTTCTGATAGTGATGGTGATGATGACATTATTGACCTTGCATTTTCTTTCTACACAAAAGACCAAGATGGGAAGGAACAAACCCCAGAAATATGGGTGCTGCTTGACAATCAGTCAACAGTTGACGTTCTCTTCAATGAATCTCTATTGGAAAACATCTCCTACTCAGTCTCTAGTCTGGATGTACACTGCAATGCAGGTGTGGCAACTGTGAACAAGGTTGGTGATTTTCCAAGCTATGGGACTGTCTGGTTTCATTCAGATGGAATTGCAACTATCCTTTCACTTCTACATGATAAGGAAAAGGAAGAGTGACTTTTGACAGTCTCAAGGGGAATCAATTTGTGGTACACAAAGGGGATGGAAGTGATCAAGTGTTTGTAGAATCCTACCATGGACTGTAATTTACTGATGTGTTTGAAACTGGTTTTCTTTTCAACACAACTGCAGCAATGTCATTCTCTTGTGGGTATTACTCAAAATGCTCCGCATATTCTTGCATCTCACAAGTCGTACTTTACTCAGTCATAGTATCATGGATACTCTTCAGTGTGGATACTATTTAAATCGTATCTATATCCCATTCTATGACCCAAATAACATCCATTATGATGCTATTAGAGTAAGGCTAATTACTCAGGTTAAGGATATTATTTGGCGATATCTGTTAATAAACTAAAGTTAAAGTGCATTCTAATAAAAGAGAAATTATGAGCGAGTACAGAGGCCATATACTAATAATTTCTATTTTAATCTAAATTACAATTATTTCCATTAATTTTCTTGAATCCCGTCATGTCTTTTGCAGTCCCATGGGCGCCTACCATAAATAGCGCTGCTTAAGCATCATCAAATGTACAAGAAAGCTGTCTTTGTTGCTTATCTAGCGAAGTTGTGATTAGGAAAAACTCAGAATGAACCTCTAGACCTATATTATCACAGTGGCATTTGCATAAATCAAATCTACTCATGTGCAACAGTATATCTAACACATAGCCTCAAATTTGCTTGCAACAAATGGTTCATTGTATCAAAAATAATGGATCCAGCAAAAAAGGATGAGGCAGATGGGAGATTGATATGGAGTCCGAGAAAGAGGGTGATGGGG
>Ga0209277_10001036_pt1 | contig 13844 bp, 13 predicted proteins | sample JI81AbrownDNA_FD_187503 | JGI IMG/M metagenome (GOLD analysis project Ga0209277, IMG submission 187503) | Wastewater effluent complex algal communities from Wisconsin, to seasonally profile nutrient transformation and Carbon sequestration -... | ecosystem: Engineered > WWTP > Effluent > Algae... | reverse complement strand
AAGGTCACGGAGAAACATAAAAACTCTGTGCTCTCTGTGCGCTTTGTGGTGAATAGCTTTGTTCAAGTCTCATCCAGGGCAGGGCGGGTATAATTCACTCAATGGACTCGCAACAACCTACTTTCAAAATATATCTCCCATCCACCATAACGCTTCTGTTGATCGGCTGGGCTGGGCTGGCTGCCACCCTTTATTTTTCACTGCCGTTTGTATGGTCGCGCTGGGCATTCTTTGTCTTCATCATCATGGGGCTGACTGGCATCGCATTACCCATCGTATTTTATTTACACAAACGCTTCCCCGAAGAACCACCCGCCGACCCCAATGTCATCACCCGCCAAGCTCTTTGGGTTGGTGTGTATGGCGCAACCCTCGCGTGGCTCCAACTCGGACGCCTCGTTACTCTGTATGTAATTCTTGGCCTCGCAGGCGGGCTGATCGCCGCCGAGTATTTCATCCGTATTCGTGAAAAAGCCAACCGCCATATCCCCACCTCAACCGATGACGACCCTTCGTAATCTCCCCTCTGTTGAACAAATGCTGCAAACTGAAGCCGCAGCGTATCTCATTGCGCGATTTGGCCGCCCGTTGACTTTGGACTCCATCCGTTTTGTTTTGGATGATATAAGAACCCGCTTCCAATCCAAACTGATAACTGATCTGCCATCAACGGAATCGATCCTCGCCCAAACAGAATCCCAGTTAATGACGTGGACCAAGCAGACTCTGCTCCCTGTCATCAACGCGTCTGGAGTCATCCTCCATACCAATTTGGGGCGCGCCCCATTAAGTGACGCCACCATCCACGCCATGGACATTGTCTCACGCGGCTATTCCACCCTTGAATTCGATATCGAATCAGGCAAGCGCGGCTCACGCCTAATTCACGCCGAATCCCTTTTGCAAAAATTGACAGGAGCAGAAGCAGCGGTCATCGTCAATAACAATGCTTCGGCGGTGCTTCTCATCTTGTCTGCTTTGGCGAATCGAAAGCGAGTCATCATCTCCCGCTCGCAGCTTGTGGAGATCGGCGGCGGCTTTCGCATTCCCGATGTGATGAAACAATCGGGCGCAAAACTTGTCGAAGTGGGCACCACAAATAAAGTCCGCTTATCAGATTACACATCCGCTGCTGAAGAACCGACTGCGCTTATCATGCGCGCGCATCGTTCCAATTTCAAATTGGTTGGCTTCACTGAAGAACCTGAACTCAAAGACATTGTCGAAGCTGCACACGCTGTTGGCATTCCAGTCGTTGATGATCTCGGCTCTGGAGCGTTGTACGATACCGCAATATATGGCATTGCCCATGAACCGACTGTCCAAGAGTCCATGCAGGCAGGGGTGGATGTCATCTGTTTTTCTGGTGACAAATTGCTCGGCGGCCCGCAGGCTGGCATCATCATCGGCAAAGCGGATTTGATCGCGAAGATCAAAAAGCATCCTCTCGCGAGAGCTGTCCGCGCGGACAAGGCTTGTCTTGCGGGGCTATCTGCCACGCTGCTGCATTACCTCAAAGACGAAGCGGAGCGAGAAGTGCCCATCGTGAAGATGATGTCTCTTACGTTGAAGCAGGTCAAAGGTCGGGCTGAGGCGTGGGCGGCGGAGCTTGGAACAGGCCAGGTAGTGGAAGGTGAATCCACAGTGGGGGGCGGGTCTCTTCCAGGTGAATCCATGCCGACCTTTCTTCTATCGCTGCAAGTAAAATCTGCCGAGAAATTTTTACGATCTCTTCGCAAAAACAACCCGCCCATCATCGCCCGCACTGAAAACGACAAAGTACTGCTTGACCCACGCACCGTCCTCCCCGAACAGGAAGGCGCTCTAATCGTGGGATTAAAAAATAACTTAAAGCCTTAATGCGAATTACGCGAAAAAGGCGAAAACCGCGAAAGATTTGGGCTTATGGATGACATTGTTGAAAAGGATTTGTCGTACTCAATTGTAAAAGCAGCGTATGAGGTGTTTAACGAGCTTGGCCCAGGTTTTGCCGAGAGTATTTATGAAGAGGCCATGATTGTTGTTCTGAAAAAATATGGGCATATACCTGAACAGCAAAAGCGAGTGGATGTGTATTTTCAAGAAGTGAATGTAGGCTTTCATAAACTTGATTTGGTAGTCAATGGGCGTGTGATATTAGAATTGAAGGCTGTTTCAGAAATAGGAGCCATTCATAAACAGCAAGCATTGGCATATCTAAAAGCGACAGGTTTGCAGCTTGCTTTGGTAATTAATTATGGCGCTGGCCGTTTGCAAGTAGCTCGTGTTGTGAACACAAAACAAAAGAGAACAATATCTCGCCAGACGGATTTCTAAAATTGATTTAAAAAAAGAAAATCCGCGTACATTCGCCCCATTCGCGATATTCGCATTAAAGACTTTCGCGTTAGAAAAGGAAAACAAAATGAAATTTGAACTCGATGCCATTATGAAATCCCGCAATCTGGATGCGATCGTTGTGTTTGGAAATGCCGAGCACAACCCGCCCATGTATTATTTGACAGGTGGTGGACACGTTAGCCATGCCACCGTCATCAAAAAGCGCGACGATGAAGCAGTATATTTTTATAATGACATGGAACGTGATGAAGCCGCCAAAAGCGGATTGAAATTAATCCCCTACAGCAAATATGAATATGAAACGCTTTTGAAAAAAGCCAATGGCGACCTTCTGCTGGCAAGTGCTTTGCGCAACCAATTGATGTTTGAAGAAGTGAGCGTAACCAAGGGACGCGTGGGCGTGTATGGCAATTACGATTTGAGCGCGATGTTTGGTCAGCTCTCCCATTTGCAAAAGCTGATGCCCGAAATTGAATTCGTTGGCGAACCGCGTGAAGATTCGATCTTCATGCGCGCCATGGAAACCAAAGACCCGAAAGAAGTTGGCCGCATCCGCAAGATGGGTAAGGTGACTACAACCGTCGTAGGAAAAGTTCGCGATTATTTGACGGCGTGTGACGTGAATGACGATGAAGTGTTATTAAAGGAGGATGGAACCCCGTTGACCGTGGGTGATGTCCATTCCAAAATCCGCTTGTGGGTTTCGGAGCACGGTGCAGAATTGCCATCCGGCTTTATCTTTTCTGTTGGACGTGATGCTGGCGTGCCGCATTCCGCAGGCAATCCCACAGACTTGATGAAGCTCGGGCAAACCATTGTCTTCGATATTTATCCTGCCGAAGCTGGCGGCGGCTACTATTATGATTTCACCCGCACCTGGAGCTTGGGCTATGCCACTCCCGAAGCGCAGGAACTCTTCGATCAGGTCAAGGATATTTACGACAGGCTGATGGATAATTTCGACTTGAATACCCCGTTCAAACATTATCATCAGATGACCTGTGAATATTTTGAATCCAAGGGACATCAGACTCCGCTTCACACCAAGGCGCCCGTGGAAGGATATGTTCACAGCTTGGGGCATGGCGTTGGCTTGAATATTCACGAACGCCCATTTAGCGGATTCACCACAGGCGATGACCAACGCCTTGCACCTGGCGTTATCATTACTTCCGAGCCTGGTTTGTATTATCCTGAAAGAGGTATGGGCTTCCGTATTGAGGATACACTTTGGGTCAACCCCGAAGGAACTGTTGAAAAGCTGGCAGAATTTCCGTATGACTTTGTCCTTCCCATGAAGAAGTGGAAGAAAAAATAAGGGCAATGCCAATGTCCAAACGCGCTATAACATGGATCATTACTTCTGGTGTGCTGCTTGCGGTGATCGCTGCATCCTTATTCTATTACTTCCAGTCTCGCACTCGAACCATTGTTATTGCTACGAACGAAGAGGGCAGCCAAAGTTACCAATTTGTGAGCGCGTTAAAGCAAGTCACTGAAAGCGTGGAGCCGCGATTGAATATTGGGATCGTTCAAACAAACGGTTCAGCTGAGATCATGGCCTTGTTGCAGGAATCCAAAGCTGATTTCGGTGTGGTGCAGTTGGATACTCCGATCGCGCCGAACGTGAACACAGTGGCGTTTCTCTATCCGCAGGTGTATCACCTGATTGTCCACACAGAATCAGATATTCAGTCACCTGCAGACTTGAAAGGCAGAACGATTGCCACTCCAGCGATTGGCGGCGGCACATATAATTCGTTTTTGTCTCTGCTCAATTATTATGGGATGGATACTGAAAGCGTCTCCATTCTGCCAATTTCAGACAGTGCGGAAAGAGACAATGTGTTTCGCAGCGGCAAAGTGGATGCCATCTTCCGTGTGACAACCTTAGGACATTCATCCATTCGCGAATTTATGCAGACAGCGGATGCACGATTGATCCCTTTTGACCAGTTCGATTCCATGCGGCTCTTTTCGCCTACTTTGTTCGAGTACACAGTTCCTTATGGAACCTATAAAGCAGCAGAGCCAGCGGTTCCCCAACAAGATATGCAAACTGTAGGTGTGCCAACTTTGTTGGTGGTGAGGGGAGAATTGGATGCGGCTTTGGTGCGTACACTTGCCCGTGTTCTTTTCGAAAACAAGAACGATATTGTTGCCATCACAACCCTTGGGGCTTTTGTAAGCGAGCCTGATTTAAGCCAGGCTGTTGTTCCGCGTTTGCACCCGGGAGCTTTAGCATATTACAACCGCGACCAGCCCTCGTTCTTTGAGAGGTATTACAATCAGATCAGTTTGGTAGCCACACTTGTCCCTCTTGTGGCGTCAATATATTTTGCCTTGCGTGCCCTTCTACTAACACGGCAGCGTGACCGGGCATATCGTTATAATATGCAAATGGCATCCCTGCTGACACAGTTGATGTCTTCGCCTACCGCCGCCCGTGCGAAAAAGGCCGAATTACAACTTCTGGAAATGCTGGAAGATGTGATCCATGATATGAACAAAGGCGATGTTGAGATTTCGGACTTGCAGGCGTTTTCCTTTGTTTGGGATAAAGCCATGGAGGCGGTCCGTTATCGCGAAGTTTCGTTAGCTCGAAAAAAGAAATCTACGGAACAAAAAGGAAAGTAATGGATCCAAAGAAACCTATGACAAGAGTTCTCGCAATTGAATCATCCTGCGATGAAACCGCTTGCGCAATCATCGAAAATGGACGCGCACTGCTTTCGTCTGTGGTGGCTTCGCAAATGGAGATCCATGCCCGATATGGCGGCGTATTTCCTGAGGTGGCTTCGCGTCAGCATGTTTTGGCGATTACACCCGTTGTGGAACAGGCGCTTACACAGGCTCACCTCACTCTCAACGACATTGACGCCATCGCCGTTACGCAGGGGCCAGGCCTTGCAGGTTCGCTTGTTGTGGGAATGAATATGGCAAAAGGCATTGCGCTTGGCATGGGCAAGCCGCTGGTTGGCGTCAACCATTTGGAGGGACATTTATATTCGGCATGGGTTTATGATGCGGGTGAACTCGTCTCGCCTGAGCCGCAATTCCCTTTGATGGCGCTGCTCGTTTCAGGTGGACACACCGAACTGAATCTCATGACCGACCATTTGACGTATCAAAGACTCGGCTCCACCCTCGACGATGCGGCTGGGGAGGCCTTCGACAAAGTTGCCCGCCTCCTTGAGCTTCCCTACCCAGGCGGACCCTCGATTCAAAAAATAGCGGAAGAAGGCGACCCACGCCGCTTCACCTTCGCTCGGGCCTGGCTCGAAGGAACCTGGAATTTTTCCTTCAGCGGATTAAAAACCTCAGTCCTCTACGAAGTGCGCGAATTGAAAAAGAGAAGTAACACCCTTCCGATCCCTGACATTGCCGCTTCTTTCCAACAGGCCGTCATTGATGTGTTGTTCAAAAAGACAATGAACGCCGCTCGTGAATTTGGTGCAAAAGAGATTCTTGTGGCTGGCGGCGTTTCCGCGAACCGTCCGCTGCGGCAGGTGTTCAAAGCGCAGACGGAATTCCCCGTTCATATTCCACCGCTTTCACTGTGTACCGATAATGCAGCCATGATCGCTTCGGCAGGATATTTCCGCTATGCGCTCGGTCACACTTCGGGGTTGGAGATGGATGTACTGCCGACCTGGCCGCTCTCGTAAAATTGATTAACTCTCCTTACGCAGGTAATATGACACTCCTACGGGGTTGAATAGGCCTAACTTCACGGTCTATAATCATTTGACCCCTACGGGGTCAGGATTGCGTAAAGTGAGCGATTAAAACCAAACGACCTCTGACTTGCCCAAGTCAGAGGTCGTTTGATATAGGGGAGAATGTAATTGCTATTATCATGCCGTCACATAAATACAACCTGAAGGATATATAAACGCTGGATGAGAGTTTATTCGATTGCAGATAAAAGTTGAGCCAGTGAAATTGGTCCTTCGCGTAGAACGATGGGTTCGTCTCCTGTGCAATCTACCAGTGTGGATGGGACTCCGCCTGGCGTTGTGCCGCCATCCAAAATCAGTGGGATGCGTCCGTTGAGTTGTTCGTAAACTTCCTGCGCGGTGGATGGGCTTGGCTGACCAGAGATGTTGGCAGAAGTCACAGCCATGGGACCAACGGCACGAAGCAGGGCAAGCGCATCGGGGTGAGCGGGAATGCGGACGGCTACGGTGGAGGTGGCAGAAACTGCTAAAGGTAGAGTCTGTTTTTTGGGGATGATGCAGGTCAACGGTCCGGGCCAGAAGCGGGCGGCAAAACGGAGAGCCATGTTTGGGATGTTAATCGCAACTTGGTCGAGGTCACTCAAATCTCCGATCAAAATGGGAATGGCTTTTTCGATGGGGCGATCTTTTGCAACGTAGATGCTTTCGATGGCGGCGTTGTCAAAAGCTAGCGCACCAACGCCGTAGACTGTGTCGGTGGGAAAGGCGACAATGCCACCGTTTTGCAGTACGGTGAGCGCTTGTTGAATTTGTGAAGCGGGGATGATTTCAGTCTTCATTTTGGATTTCTTTGATAAAGATTTCAACCACGTTGGGGTCGAAATGTTTTCCAGATTCGGCCAGAATGTATTCGATCACTTTTTGTTTGGGCCATGCCTTGCGGTAGGGGCGGTCATGGGAAAGCGCATCGTACACATCGATGATGGCGAAGATGCGGGCTTCCAGCGGAATGGCTTCGCCTTTAAGTTTGTGCGGGTAGCCTGTGCCGTTCCATTTTTCATGGTGATAGCAGGGTATGTTGAGCGCAGGTTTGAGATAGTCTATGGGGTATAAAAGATTGTAGGCGATTTGGGTGTGCGTGTGCATGACACGCGATTCCTCTTCGGTGAGCGGGCCCGGCTTGTGCAGAATGTCATCTGGAATGCCAAGTTTTCCAATATCATGCAGGAGCGCGCCACGATGGATGTGGCGGAGTTGATCTTCGCTGAAATTCATCAAGCGGGACATGCGCATGGTCAATTCTGTGACGCGCAAGGTATGGCCTTCGGTTTCGCGGTCACGAATTTCCAGCGCATGTGACCAGCCTTCGATCGTGCTTTCGTAGGCTTGCTGAATGTTTTGGTTCGTATGTTTGAGGCTGTGAACCAGTTCGTCGTTTTGTTGGATGGTACTTTCCAATTGATGCGCTGTAACCCAGGTCATGAAAGCCAGAGCGAACAAGGCAAGGATGGCGATGAAGTTGTATTCCCATGCGTAGCTGGCAGTGATGCTTGCAAAGGTATAGAAAGTTGCAACTATGGCGGCGAAGAGGAAGGAACTGGCTGGGCGAATGATGAAACTGGACATACCAATAGGCAGAGCAAATACGACCATCGTATATTCTATGAATCTTATGTCGCTGAACATGACGGTTACCAGGATCGTAAATGTGATCGCAATATATGCCGTGGTTAGCACATTGCCTTTTTTATTTGCCCGCCAGAAAAAATAAAATGGAATGAATGAAAGAATATCCTGAACGATGTAGGTCAGGTTTTCTTTACTGGGTTTTATAAGCTGGATGATAATGTTGTTGATAAGCGTGTTGATGAGCAGCACAAAACATAACCCAATGAAGAGGGCAAGGAGTTGTCCCTTGCGCTTTAGTGCGGGGTCATCTGCTTCTACGGATGCAAACCTTGAAAGGATTGCCCAAAATTGGCTGATATTTTGTTTTGGCTGCATATTTAATACGGTTTTGGTCTGTTCGTAAATTATATAACTACTTGCATGCTGGTGCTATTTGTTATTTATTCTTCGTGGAGAGTGATCTCCAAAATGCGGTCATGGCCTGCAAGGTCCTGATGCAATTGGATGTTCATATCGCTGAATGTGTCGTAGGCGAGGCTGAGGGCTTTCATGCCTTGCGTTGCTTCTATCTCAAGCAGGATCTTTCCGTTGGGAGCAAGCCAGTCTGGGGCGAGTTTGAGGAGGCGACGATAGAGATCGAGTCCGTCTGCGCCGCCGTCTAGGGCGAGGGTGGGTTCGCTGCCGTAGATGGGGAGGGTGTGCAGCGTTTCAGTTGGGATGTATGGAAGGTTGGCACAGATGAGATCGAAATGACTTTCGGTTGGCAGCGGATCAATGTGCTGGGGTAGGATGTTGCATTGCAAAAAGTCTATTTTGTGATGGACGTGAAACTTCTCGGCGTTGTGTTTGGCGACTTTTAGCGCTTCGCGGGAAACATCTGTTGCGAGGATGCGGGCATCGGGTAGGTGCATGGCAATTGTGACTGCGATGGCGCCTGAGCCTGTGCCAATATCTGCGACGGTTCTTCTTTCAGGGGAGGCTCGAAGCCAAGAGATGGCTTTTTCTACGAGAAGCTCTGTCTCCGGGCGCGGGATGAGGACATCTTTGGTGATGTTGAAATCGAGGCCGTAGAATTCCCAGTGACCGACAATGTAGGGGAGCGGAGTCCCTGCCTGGTATTGGGAGACTGCTTCTTTTGTTTGATCAATTTGCAGCGGAGAAAGAGGCGTTTCAAGGTGGGCAAGCAGCCACGAGCGCGGATGTCCCATCACGTGCGCGAGGATGATTTGCGCGTCCAGTTCAGGCCAGTCTGATTCAATTTGCGAGGTGATCTGTTTGAGGATTTCTCCTGCGTTCATGGAAACACTCCAAGGTTAAATAAAATGGCGACCATCACTGGCCGCCATTTTATTATTCATCGTCTACGCCAGTGGCTGCTAATTTGTCGGCTTCTTCGCGGGTGGAGAGTTCGTCAATGAATTGGTCGATGTCGCCATCCATCACGGCGGGGAGGTTGTAGCTGGAATATCCAACGCGGTGGTCTGTGACGCGGTTTTGCGGATAGTTGTAGGTGCGGATTTTTTCGGAGCGGTCGCCGCTGCCAACTTGTGAGCGGCGGTCTGCTTCGAGCTCGGCCTGTCGCTTGGCGAGTTCGATATCATACAAACGTGCGCGCAAGATGCTGAGGGCGCGCAATTTGTTTTGAAGCTGCGAACGTTCATCCTGACAGGTGACGATCATGCCAGTGGGTTTGTGATACAGACGAACAGCCGTGGAGTTTTTCTGCACGTTCTGACCGCCCGCACCGGAGGAGCGATAAACTTCGATCTCAATGTCGCTTTCGGGAATATCCACTTCCACATCGTCCACTTCAGCGAGGACGGTGACGGTGGCGGTGGAGGTGTGAATACGTCCCTGCGACTCGGTGGCTGGCACACGTTGGACGCGATGCACGCCCGATTCATATTTCAATTTTGAATAGGCTTTGCCGCGCACTTCAAAGATGACTTCCTTGTAGCCGCCCACACCGATGGAACTTTCAGACATGATCTCGGTCTTCCACTTTTGGTCTTCGGCGTAGCGGGTGTACATGCGGAACAGGTCAGATGCGAAAATGGCGGCTTCATCACCACCCGCGCCTGCGCGAATTTCCACGATGACGTTCTTGTCGTCACGCGGATCTTTGGGTACGAGCAGACTTTTAATTTGCTTTTCGAGGATTTCGATCTTCGGGGTCAGGTCGTCCACATCTGCTTTGGCGAGGGAGATCAATTCCGCATCGTTTTCGTTGATGATGATCGATTTGGCTTCATCCAGGCTTTTCATTGCCTGACGGTATTCGCGCGCCTTGGCAATCAGCGGTTCGAGGTCAACGCGTTCTTTGTTGATCTCGCCCGCGCGTTGATAGTCACTGCCTACCACCAGCAGTTCTTCGCCAAGTTGGTCAAATCTTTCTTCAATTGCCTGTAATTTGTCGAGCATAAATTCATTTCCTTTGTAGGGGCAGGGTTACCCGCCCCTACAATCAAAGATATTCACAATAAAGCGCGGCTCCAAAGGGCCGCGCGAGCAGGATTATACCATTCGAACGTAGCTAGAATTTTGATACGGCGGAAAGCACCATCGAGAGGATCAAAATAATGGCGAACGCTGCAAAGAAGATCTGCGCTGCCCTGTTTTGAGTGGGTGATTTCGTTTCTACAGGTTTCACTTGTTTCTTGTTTTTTGAATTTTTTGTTGCCATTTTTTAGTACTCACTTTTTTATATGGTTGTAAAAGGCTTGCGACATCACCTTTTCAAGTTCGTCAATTGTAACAGGCTTCATCACGTATCCGTCCGCGCCGAGCTTCAAGGCTTTGTCTACCATGACGTCTGCAGCTTCGGAGGAGAGCATAATGACGGGGAGGTCCTTCCATTCATTGCGGCGGCGTAGGAATTCGAGCATGTCCAACCCCGAGACTTCAGGCATGTTGATGTCGAGGATCATCAACTCAGGGCGGCCACCTGCAAGTAACGCTTGCGCAGCATTGCGTGGATTAAAAAAATATTTTGTAGTGCAATCCAGCAAATTGAGCATTAAGCTGATTGCACGACCCATTTCTTCGTCGTCATCTACGATCCAAATTTCTTTCATTCCAGATGTGCCTTAACGCTTTCCGCTGTGGATTCGTTCATGCCTTTTACCGCAGCCAACTCTTCGATGCTTGCTTCTCTAATCTTATCCATAGAACCGAAATGTTTCAAGAGTGCTTTTCGGCGGTTGGGTCCAATGCCGGGGATTGAATCCAACTGCGAAGCCAGACCCAGTTTCGAGCGTTTTTTTCGATGCGCGGTAATTCCGTAGCGGTGCGCCTCGTCACGGATGCGCTGCACGAGATACAGTCCCTGTGAGTGACGTGGCAATATCAATGGTCGGCTGTTATGCGGGAAGAAGATTTCCTCCTCCTGTTTTGCAAGCCCCACTACGGGAACTTTATCGAACAAGTCAAACTGTTCAAGGACTTTGACAACGCGACTCAACTGTCCCTTGCCGCCGTCAATGATGATGAGGTCAGGTAAAAAGGAAAAGGACGCATCAGGCTTAGACCCCGGACCTGATTCCGTTTCCTGTGAGCCTTTCCAACGCCTGAAACGACGTGTGAGCATTTCCTCCATCGAAGCAAAATCATCGGGCTTGCCGATGCTCGTGCTGTCGATGTTGAATTTGCGATACAGCTTTTTGGACGGCACACCCTGCTCAAAAACGATCATCGCACCGATGGTCGCCACGCCTTGCGTGTGACTGACGTCATAACATTCAATACGGTTTGGCGGCGCGGATAATTTTAGTTCGGCTTGCAATTCACTGAGCGCGGTTTCCTGCTTGTGGGCATCTGCCTGCCATTGAGCCCGCAAGGCTTGCAAGGTCTCGGTGGCGTTCTCAGCCGCCATCTTCACAAGGTCGCGCTGTTGACCTTCCTTTGGAACGAGCAATTCCACTTTTCTGCCGCCGCGTTTCGAGCGCAGCCACTGCGAGATGATGATGCGTTCTTCAATTTCTTGCGGCAGCATCACCTGCTCAGGGATATTTGCCGCCTCGGTATAGAATTGCTTCACGAACTCCGACATCACTTCGGTATCGGCAGTATCTTCTGTGCCTTCGAGAATGAAGTATTCGCGTCCGATCAACTTGCCGCCACGGATGAAGAAAATCTGCACGCAGGCTTCCCCGTCTGTGCGGGCCATTGCCAGCACATCCGAGTCGAGATAATCCGTCCCAAAGACAACCTTCTGCCGTTCAATGATGGATTGAATCGCTTTCAATTGGTCGCGCAAGGCGGCGGCTCTTTCAAAGCGCATCTCGTCTGCGGCTTTTTGCATTTCATTTTGCATCCGCGTGACGATCTCTTCGCTGTGCCCGCCGAGAAACTCCATCAGGTCAGAGATCATCTGGCGGTAGCCTTCTTTCGAGACCGCTCCAATGCAGGGCGCGTTGCAAAGTTTGATGTCGTAATAAAGGCAGGCGCGTTTATCTTGCCCCGTGATTTCTCGGTCACATGTCAAATACGGGAAAATCTTTCGCAGCACTTCCAGCGTTTGGTACACCGCCCACGCCGAAGTGTACGGGCCAAAATAGCGCGAACCATCCTCCGTCATCTGGCGGGTGACGGTGATCTTCGGGAATGCTTCACCCCAACTGATTTTTATGTATGGGTAACGCTTGTCATCTTTGAGGCGGATGTTGTATTTGGGGCGGTGCTTTTTGATGAGGTTCATCTCAAGGATGAGCGCCTCAAGTTCAGAGCCTACGACAATCCATTCAATATCAACGATGTCACGCACCAAACGACGGGTCTTTGCATCGTGGCTTGAATCCGCATGGAAATACGACCGCACGCGGTTCTTCAAGCTGATGGCTTTGCCGACGTAAATGATCGTCCCCTCGGCATTGCGGTAAATATAACAGCCTGGCTTGGCAGGCAACGTGGCAAGAATGCCCTGAATCTTTTCTGAAAATTCCATTGGCGGCAATTCTACCGTTAAAAGAGAGTGCGTCGTATACCATCCCTGTATGGGGATAGCCTAAATTTGAAATGTAAATAACGTAGCCACTGGTTACACAGATTTCACGAACAGAATTCAAAAATCTGTGAAAAGCTGTAAAATCTGCGGCAAAGGGTCTTAATCAAGGTTGGGTTTTTCTATTAAAGGCTGATGACAATCCCGAAGGGATGGCACGATTATAGAATTGCATTGCAGAATCCCCAAATCCCGTAGGGATGATATAGGCGCTTCATGCCATGACACCCCTTCGGGGTTCAATTGACCCAAATCCACAATCTATAATCATTTGACCCCTACGGGGTCACAAAGCTGAGTGCATTCAAAAGAGACGCGAGAATGCGTAACTTAAATTTCTGGAAGCTCAATAATAAATGTTGTGCCTTTGCCCAATTCGCTTTGCGCTTCAATCGTCCCGCCATGCGCCTGAATTAATTGCTTGGCAATCGCAAGCCCCAGCCCGCTGTTCGTCCGCCCGCTGCGCGATTTATCGCCGCGCCAGAATCTATCAAAGATAAATGGGAGATCATCGGAAGCAATTCCCACACCTGTATCATTGACCTTGATCCGCACGCCTCTTTTCTCGCCTGTGCCTGATTCTGTTTCGAGAGAAATCGTCCCGCCGCTGGATGTGTGCCGCAGCGCGTTCGAGATGAGATTCGAGAGGACTTGGTTCAGCCTGTCATAATCAGCATGGATTTCTTGATTCGGGTTGCTGACCTTTGTTTGCAGGTCAATGCCTTCGGAGGCGGCTTGGGAGGAAAAACTGGTCGTGAGATCCTGAATCAGATCAGCAATCAAGAAGCGGGTAGGATGAAGCGGAAGTTGTCCCGTTTCAGCAAGGGATAGAGTCTGCAAGTCGTTCACGAGGCGGGCGAGCAGTTTGGTCTCATCCAATGTGTTGTTGATGTGTTCTGTTGTTGGCTCGTACACGCCGTCGATCACGCCTTCAAGATTGCCTTGAATGATGTGCAACGGCGTGCGTAATTCGTGCGCGATGTCGGCGGTGAGATTGCGGCGCTGTTGTTCGGCACGCTCCAGTTCATTGACCATTTTATTGAAGCGCTTGAATAACTCGCTGAACATGTCGGAGTTGTTTTCGGGCACACGCGCAGATAAATTTCCTTCAGCGACAGAGTCGATGGCGTTGAAGATTTCTCCCAGCGGTTTGCCGAAGCGATTATATAGAGTGAAGAGGGTGAACACCGCGAGAA